>OFGN01001083.1_pt1 | contig 22385 bp, 31 predicted proteins | sample 1521821 | NCBI WGS metagenome assembly OFGN01 (sample SAMEA3504094, study PRJEB24116) | mouse gut metagenome | biome: mouse gut; feature: mouse-associated habitat; material: faeces | place: Denmark | collected 2011
CATCCGTCATTGCCTTCGTAAAGTTCACCGTTTCCTTCGTGCTGTGGAAAACATAAACGGGCGCACCTTTTTTCAGTCCGCTTTCAGCCGCTTTATAGAATGCCAAGAGAAATTGATAGAACTCGTCGTCTGAGAGATTGTCATTTGCTATCGTGCTTTCCGTTCTCGTATTCGAGCGGTGTTTCCCTGCGATACTTGCGCCGTAATCCACGTTATATGGAGGATCGGTCACCATGATGTCCGCAGCCTTTCCATCCAGCACACGGTTCACATCGTCCTTTTGCGTGCTGTCGCCGCATAACAGTCGATGCTGACCTATCAGCCACAAGTCGCCCGTTTTGGTCTTAGGCTCGGTTGTTTCGTTTAGGGCGGACTCGGTATCGAAATCATCTTCGTGGACATTTTCCATGGAGCCGCTGCCGAACAGTTCTTGTGCTTCTGCAAGGTCAAAGCCCGTAAGCGTTATATCGTATCCGCTACCGTCCAAGTCTTTTAAGAGGTTTGTCAAAAGGTCGGTATCCCACTCACCGCTGATTTTGTTCAGGGCGATATTTAATGCTTTTTCTTTGCTCTCGTCCAGGTCGACCACGACGCAGTCCACCTCGGTGAATCCAAGGTCTTTCATGACTTTCAGTCTTTGGTGTCCGCCGACAACCACGCCTGTACGCTTGTTCCAAATAACTGGCTCAACATATCCGAATTCCTGGATACTGCGTTTGAGCTTTTCGTATTCGGCGTCACCAGGTTTAAGGTCTTTTCTCGGATTGTAAGTGGCGGCTTTTAGTTCCGAAACATCTCTCTTTTCTATCTGCATTTATATCCTCCAAAATAAAAAGACCATCGCTGGTCTTTTCTGTTTTTTATTTGTTTTGTTAAAGAAAATCCGCACCCCTTCGGTGCGGATTTTTCGGTTTATTTAGTCTTCGTCATCTTCGTCGTATTCTTCATCGTCATCATCATAGTCATCATAGTAGCCATACTCTTCGTCATCTTCGTCTTCCTCGTAGTCGCCTGTGTTTATGTAGATGTATTCGCCATTATCGAATTTGATTTCGATGACACCGTCTTCCGCATTGAATGTCGCTTTCTTTGCTTCGATAAATTGTCCGCATCTTGCGATTTCATTGACATCTTTACTCTCGCACAGTTCATAGGGCAGGATTCCGATGTTCCCTGCATCCACCCCATATCGGTGTCCGTTTTGGTCTTCATATACACCGTCTCCGTACTTCGTTCCGCCGATGGCGAACTTATGTCCGTGGAGTTCATGTTCGCCCTCGAAGTCCTCGAAATCGTTGCTCCAATCCCCATAATAATCTTTGTCCGTCATTTGGTAGCATACATCGCCTACATAGAACCCTTTTTCGCTTGTTACTTCTGCCTCTACTTTCATATCTGTTGCCATTATTATCTCCTTTCGGGCTGGCTGCCCTTTGCTTATTTTGTAAACAAACAATACCGTAAACAATGGAAAGAGCCCAGCGAAACACCGCCAAAAAACCAAACTTTTTTAAAGAATTTTCAAATAAAAAAACCGTCTGGAGTCACCAAACGGTTCTGTTAGTTGCTCTATTATTTATTCAGTAAGTTTTTCGCACAAGTATCATGCAAACTATGTAATTTACTTATTAACGGATCGCCTCCAGCAGCCACATAGTAAAATGTGTTATGTGTAATCGAAGCCATTTCCATACCAAAACGCCCTTTCAAAGTTGCGATAATCGAACAATTAAAATCCATGAATTCATTTTGGGCATCTATAATTTGGGTCGCAACACTACTTAGCTCTCTGCAATAATCCTGTAGCTCGTTTGAATAACCTCTTAAATCTTCATATTGCTCAGCCCTATTTAATAGTGCAGTCGCCTTTGAAATCAGGTCGCTGTCTGGAATATAAACGGCATAATTGCTATCAAAAGTCGCCGTGTATTTCCATATCTTTCCGTCAAAGCTATGCGGTCTTATTCCGCAGATTTGATGAGTTTTAATCAACTGATTTAATTCCTCATCCATTTGCGAATTCCAATGGGGAAGACTTGATATATCGAAAACTTCGCCATCTTTTTTTTGTTTTATAAATTCACCTACTTGCAATAAGAGTTGGTTCATCGTACACCTCAGTCTTCAAACTTAATAGCAGAAAAATCTCTTGCCAGATGCAGCACCGTTGTGGCAATCACCGAGTCACCGTCTACATAGTAAATCGTAGCATACGAATACGTGATTATGTACCGATACTTGACTTCGATGTGAATCTTATTGCTCAACTTGTTGCCGCTCTCGGGGAAGTCAATCAAACGTTCCATATCATGCAAAATTTGAGCTACCACCTTATCGGCTTGCTCTGGGCTGTCCTCAGCGATGCTTGCTTTTATGTCAACCAAATCATCATAAACTTGGGGGTTGATTTTTAACACTTTCATTTGTCACATCCCAAGTTTCTTTTTTAATTCCGACATATCCAAGTAAGATTCGCCGTTCTCTATTCTCTGCTCCGCCTTGACGATTTTGCTCATAAGGCGCATTTCTGCCATTATCGTCTCATATTGTTCCGCATCCATAATGACATATCTTCCGCGTCCGTTCTTTGTTAAAAAAACGGGCGAATCAGCTTGACAGTCTCTAAGAACCGTATTGTAATTCCGTAAATCCGAAATGGGTTTAATGTTCATCATTATGCCTCCATTACTGCATTATATTCTTGCTGTAATTATTGTAGCACAATTTTACGAAAAATACAACAGCATTTTGGAACTTTTTCGGGATTTTTTATAAAATAATTATCCCACGGTCGTTATACACACTATCTGTCGTCCCTTTGTTTCGAATTGCACGGTCTAATGCCATAACAAGTGCCACCGCACCGTCTATTCGCTCGGTGGATTTCTCTTTGTCCATCTTGACATTCCCGGCTGGGTCTGTTCTGACGAATACATTGTCCATCATCCACCGCAAGGGTACATTCCCACCGTGCGCTATTTTCTGTTCAAGTACAAGTTTCATCAGCTCTTTCGTCGGCGGACTCATATCCTTGAAACCTTGACCAAACGGCACGACCGTGAATCCCATTCCTTCAAGGTTCTGCGTCATTTGAACAGCGCCCCAGCGGTCGAATGCTATTTCCTTTATGTTGTACTTTGTGCCGAGGTCTTCTATAAAGTTCTCAATGTATCCATAGTGAATCACGTTGCCCTCGGTGGTTATGACTTGCCCTCTCGCTTGCCATACATCATAGGGAACGTGGTCGCGTCGTACTCGTAATTCTATCGTGTCTTCGGGTATCCAAAAGAACGGCAAAATTATGTATTTATCCTCATCGTTTATGGGAGGGAATACAAGGACAAATGCGGTCACGTCCGTGCTGCTGGAAAGGTCAAGTCCGCCATAGCATTCTCTCCCCTTGAGCTTTTCTGCGTCCACCTCAAAATCGCATTTATCCCAAGCGTCCATCGGCATCCAGCGGACGCTCTGCTTTACCCATTGGTTTAAGCGGAGCTGTCGGAACAAATTCTCTTCCGCTGGGTTGTCTTTCGCTGACTCGTAGGCGGTACGCAGTTTATCGATATCGACCGTAATGCCGAGCGAGGGATTGGCTTTATGCCATACCTTTTCATCGCCCCAGTCATCATCGTCTTCCGCCCCATAAATTACGGGATAGAACGAGCGGTCATGCTTGCGCCCTTCGAGTATGTCCTTTGCTTTTTGATGCACTTCCCAGCAGATTGAATTTCGATCAGTTCCCGCTGTTGTTATGAGGAAGAACAGCGGTTGCTTTCGAGCATCGCCCGAGCCGTGAGTCATTACGTCGTACAAGGCTCGGTTCGGCTGCGCATGCAACTCATCGAATACAACGCCGTGGACATTTAGTCCATGCTTTGTATAGCTTTCCGCCGACAGCACCTGGTAGAATGAATTGAGTGGTTGGTACACGAGTCGTTTCTGGCTCATTATCGGTTTGATGCGCTTTTTGAGTGCCGGGCATTGCTCGACCATATTGCAAGCCACATCGAATACAATGCTTGCCTGCTGGCGGTCGGCTGCACAGCCATACACCTCTGCTCCCCATTCACCGTCGCCAGCCAATAGGTACAGGGCAACGGCGGCGGCTATTTCTGACTTGCCCTGTTTTTTAGGTATCTCTACATAGGCAGTAGTGAATTGCCTATAACCGTTATCTTTTACTGTTCCGAATACATCTCGGATTATTTTATCTTGCCAAGGCAAGAGTTCAAAAGGAACACCGTGCCAAGTGCCTTTTGTATGTTTTAGCGAATTAATAAAGGCAACGGCACGGTCTGCAAGCTGTTTGTTATATGCCATTGCCCCTCCGTTATGAAAGAAAAAAACGGCTTGCGCCGTTTTCTTTGTTTGTTATTTTATGATTCCGTATTTATCGTCTACATAATAGCTACCAGTGAAGCAGTTAAAAATTGCCGTGCATTTCGTTCCTTTGTAGTCCACTATGTATGTGGTCTGCGGTTTGCTTTCGTCTTTGCTGAGGACGGTTACTTCGTCCATCCCTCCGTCTAGGCTGTGAATGTGTGCCTGTGTCTTGAATGGTTGCATATGATTCTCCTTCGGGCTTGCTGCCCTCTTTTTATTTTGTAACCAAACAATACCGTAAATGACGGAAAGAGCCCAGCGAAACAGGCTCAAATCCGCAAACTTTTTTAATATTTTTTCGGGTATCCTACCCCTTTGAAATTCTTTTCCCCAGCGATAACAGCTTGCCTTTCGGCGTCCGTTGCTGCCTTATATTCGGGGAGCTTTTGCTCTTTCTCTTTACATTTCATGCAGATGCAGTCCGTGTTAAACATAGACATCGTGCGTCCGCCCGTTAACTCTCCGCCACAGCGGTCGCAGTACTTTTGACTGAAAAACTTATCCATTAATACACCCCATCGTCATCTATGAGATTGACCTTTTTTCTGATTGCGGCAAGGGCATCTGTGTACGTTCCTTGCTTTACCTTTTCCCATAGTTCTTTAAACTCTATCGGATCGGTTATTACCTCACTAACCCTTGCCATTATGTAGAAGATGTTTCCGCTTTCGCCGTTGCCTTCAAAGTGAACTATCGGTCTTCCTTCGAATGCTTTCTTCTGCTCGCACTCCCCATCGGTGATTAGATGTATTAGTGCATTTCTTTGAGCTGCTGGCTTTTTGATGCCCTCTTTGTTGAACATGCCTTTCTCGCCCTCTACTCGGATGTTTCCAGCTTTTGTGATTTCGGTTATCACGCTTGCTCGTTCCGTCCATAAGGTCTTAACCACGACCTTATCGCCTACCTTGAATTCCATATGTTTACCTCCGTTGGTTTTTGTAAACACATCATACCGTAACAATTCCAAAGAGCCCAGCGAAACGCGCCCAAAAGTCAAAAGAACTGACAACAATTTGTCAGTTCTTTCTTCATCCTTTGCTTGGCATTCTGTCGGTCTATTTTTTACCGATTATGCTGTCTCTGTAAGTCTGAATATCTTGAACCAGTCCCTTGTCCGCAAGCTCGCCGAACTTGGTGTTCCCGATAAATACGGGTTCAGCTTTGCCTTCTGCAATGGCAATTATCTTTTTTACCACTTCGGCTTTCTTGCAAGCTGCCGGGCGGTCAACGCCAATTGCCCTTGCCGTTTGCCTTAACTCGAGAATGGTTAATTCCCCAAGACGGGCTTCGATATTCTCAATAGTTATTTCTTGCATGATTTACTCCTTAGGATTTAAAAGTATTCTATGCTGTCCAAGAATGCCTTGACGCTGGGCAGTTTAAGGACATCATAAATTGTCAGCCCAAGTTTCTTCCCCTTTTGCCTTGATAACTGAATGGTTACCGATACTTGGTTTTGGTTGATACTGTTTTCGGGGAAATCGTATCGTTCATCATAAATGAAACTTACTTTCCCTCCCGTATAGAATGCGCCAAGTGCTGTTCCTTTTCCCCTTGTTACGGGGAAAAACTCCTCTTTTGGTTTCAGTTCATTGTTCTCCATGAACTCTTCCATTGCTTCCCTGGCTGTCACCTCTGCCTTCTCAAACTCAATGTTGATGTAGACGATTCCGCCCTTTACTATTTGATTTTTTGAAACAAACTCCAGTGTGTGATATCCACCGCCGGGCGACCTCAAATCGAGTGTAAAGTCTTCGGGCAAGGCAAACGACATGTTTGATGCTATTAGTTTTCCGTTTTTGACTTTAAGCATTGTTTATTCTCCGTTTTCGATAAAATCAGCCAGCTTTCGATATTCTTTCTCTTTCTGTGATTTTATCATTCTGATATAATTAATACAATCATTTCTTTCTCCGCCGACAAGCCTTATTGCGGCGGAGTTTTTCTATTGCGGTTTGGCCTTATGCAACCTCCTCTACTTTAAGTTGGAATATCTGACCGTTTTCCATCTTCATCAATATTCCTTTTGAGTTCTTTGCAAAGGTGCCGCAGAAATAATCTTCTAATAACGGATATATCTGCATTGCCAAGTCCAGCGGAAGGATTTTTGCCTCCCGTACAGTGTCGCTCATTTCTTCAGTTTCTTCTTCGGTGGGTTTGTTAGGATTCAGTTCCATAACCTTTCAACTCCAATTAATGTTTTCACTTTTGCGCGCTTTTAGTGTACCTCTATTATACTCTCCCGTTGGGGCTGGTTGCAACAAAAAACTGCCGAAATGGGAGAGAATAAATTGTAGAAAAAGGAGTATTTTATGGATAATTTGTCGAAATTCTCGGAAGTACTTGATTCGCTCATGTTTGAGCGGGAATTGAACGCAACGCAGTTGGCGACCGCTATCGGTATCGACCCGACTAACATAATGCGCTATTTACGTTGTGTCCGTACTCCTTCTGTTGAAAACTTAGTTAAGCTGGCGGATTATTTTGGATGCACTACAGACTTTCTTTTAGGTAGAGAGCCTGAGAATTACCCCACTACTTTTTATCCGCTTCCGCCGTTTTCAGAACAGTTAAAGGTTTTGAAAGAGCATTTCAACTGTCCTTGGTGGCAGATTTATAAAACTGCACATATTACAAGCTCTCGGTTTTATGAATGGAAGAACGGAACTTTCTCACCAAAACTTGACAATATCATTTTGCTTGCCGATGGATTTGGCTGCACCGTTGATTTTGTTATCGGGAGAACGAAACTCTAAACCCCGGATTTTATTTTTCTTTTTATACGTTTTATTCGCCGTGATATGGAGGATTGCTGTACCCCCATCATTGCGGCGATTTCTCTTTGCTTGTAACCTGTAATAACGGCAAGCATTATTTCTTTATCTTTCTCAGGGAGCTTGTCGATAGCTTCTCTCAGCAGTATCCTGTTATTGCCTTCGCTGAAGTCTTCGGCATCGCTCTGAATTACATCGGCATCGCAAATCCGATTGCCTTCATTGTCCTCGCCGATTGGCGTGTACAGCGATACTTCTTTGTGCCAATGCTTATTAAGTTTGCGTATGTACATCAGCATTGCGTTGCGGATACATAGCCCGGCATAAGTACAGAATTGAAATCCCTTGGTTTCGTCGAAAGTATCGGCGGCTTTAATGAGCCCCAGCATCCCCTCGGACACGATATCGTCCTTATTGTTTTTTACGATATCGGTCTTCGACAATTGCTCGTATAAATAATAAACAAGACGCTGATTATCAAGTATCAGCCTATCACGCTTTGATTGCTCCATTTAACGCCTCCGTCTTATCGGTATTCTCCCAAGCAAGGAAGTCTTTGCCGAAATGTCCGCCGACAGCGGTCTGAGAAAATACGGGGCGACGAAGATCGAGTTTCTCAATTGTTCCTACGACCGACAGGTCAAAAACCTTCTCCACCGCCTTTGCGATGAGCCGTTCATTGACCGTCGACGTGTAAAAAGTGTTTACGTCAATTGCCGTGGGTCTGGGTACACCGATTGCATAGGAGAGTGCAACTTCGCATTTTTCGGCAAGCCCGGCGGCAACGATATTCTTTGCAATGTACCGTGCGAAGTAAGCTCCGCTGCGATCCACCTTGCTGGCATCCTTCCCGCTCAATGCACCACCGCCGTGATGAGCAATTCCGCCGTAGGTGTCCACCATAAGTTTGCGACCCGTAAGACCCGTATCCGCTTCGAATCCGCCGATAACAAAGCGGCCCGACGGATTGATAAGGATTTCCGCATCCGTAAGGTCATATTCTTTCAGTTCTTTGCCTATCACCTTTTCTCTAATTTCTGCAGTCAGCTCTGCGAGGTCTTTGCTCTCGTCATGCTGTGCCGAAATTACGACTGAGGTTATCTTGTCGAACCTGTCGCCACGGTACTGAATTGAAACCTGACTTTTTCCGTCCGGGCGAAGACCCGTGATGATATTGTTCCGCCTACATTCCTCAAGGCGGTTGGTTAAACGGTGCGCAAGCTCAACGGGCAACGGCATAAAGTTGAGAGTTTCGTCCGTCGCATAACCGTACACGATGCCTTGGTCGCCTGCACCCTGTTCTTCTCCGTCCACCGCTGCGGCAATATCTGTACTCTGCTTATGAATGCGGATTTCCACCTCGATGTTGCTGGGGTCGTAGCCAACTTGCGCTATTACCGACCGTGCGATGTATTCGTAGTCCACCTCGGCGGTGGTCGTTATCTCTCCGCTAATAAAGCACTTATTATGTGCCAGCATTACCTCGCAAGCAACTCTGCTGTTCTCGTCAAGTTCCAAGCATTCATCGAGAATGCTGTCCGCAATAAGGTCTGCAAGTTTATCGGGATGCCCGCACGTTACGGATTCCGCCGTGTATGTTCTGATTATCATTTTATTATCCTCCGTCATTTCCCATTTGAATGTTCTGCCTATCGGCACTTTTGCTGTTGATTCCATTTGGAATCGCTTTTCATAATCCATTACCGTATGACCGTCCGCCTTAAATGACACTGGACTGTCTTTATCCCATTTCAAAAGTAGCGCCCATAGGTCTGGATAATTCTTGCGTAATTTACGAAGCTGGTTGATACCTTGGTTATGATAGAACCAGCATCCGCCTCTCAATGTTTGCGTGTATATCGGTGAGAGCAAGTCGTTTGCCGCACACCAATCTCGGCACATCTTTTCTGTCCAATCGTATTCAACGAGCGGACTTCTTTTTGTTTCGGTGAGATTGTGAAAGCGTTTCGGTTCGTCCACCGCTATGCCGATGTACACGATTGCATTCTTCTGTACTTTTTCAAGCACGGATTGCTTGAGCCTGGAGTTGCACCAATTGCCTTTCTGCAACGGGAATCCATAAATCTTTCCTGCGTTTCGGCTTTTCTTACCTTTGCAGATATGATAGAACCCGTCTTCGTAGGTTGTCGGTGCTGTTATATGCTCTACCCGTATTCCGTACTTTTCATAAATGATTGCATCCGCTTTTGCTTTGAATTCCATCATCGGCGGAAGATCCGCCGGGATGTCTTTCGTTGCCATAATCTCCACGTGAACTATTCGGTCGAGAGGCAAGTTGTTTCGGGATATAACTTCCAGCATAGCCAAGCTATCTTTGCCATAGCTGATGCTTGCAATATAATCCATTCACACCCCCTCACAACGCCACTTCGCTTATCCGTTTCAAGGACAGGTCAAAGTACTGCTGTTCCATTTCTATCCCGATAAACTCACGGTTCAGCTTGCAACTTGCCACACCCGTGGTGCCGCTACCCATACAGCAGTCCAACACCGTGTCGCCCTCGTCCGTGTACGTTTTTATGAGGTATTCGCATAAAGCAACGGGTTTCTGTGTCGGGTGCAATCCTTTCTCTGATTTAAATTCGAGAATGCTCGTCGGATAGCGAGTGCCGTTATTTACCGTGAGCGTCGATTTCTGTTTACCGTAGTTATTACTCGCTCGACCGCTTTGCGCCGTGTATGCCTTGCCCTCTGTCATTTGCGGATGATACTTTGGCAGGTTCTTATAAAACACGAGTATATTTTCATGGCGTTTGAGCGGCATCTTCTTTGCGTTAAGGTGTCCGCTTCCTTGTTTCTTTACCCATATCCACTCGTATTTCAACATCTTCGGATTACTGCTGCCAAGCTGCTTATCGAATGGCGTTTGGGCGAACAGAACTATCACCCCATTGTCTTTTACTATGCGCTCAAATTCTGTCCAAAGTTTGTCAAGCGGAATTTGTGTATCCCACTTGTTACGTGTCCTGCCATAAGGCAAGTCGCAGAGAACCATATCGACAGAATTAGGATTGAGCCTGGGCATAATTTCTAAACAGTCGCCTTGGTACAGTCTCATACTTCCCCCAAAAATAAAGCCTTGAAGATAAACTCCAAGACCTGCACGACTATTCCGTTGCCCGCTTGCCGATACTGCTGTGTTGCGCTTACGTTTGCGGCTGCGATTTTATCGATTTGTTCATCATTCCAGCCCATAAGCCGCAAACACTCTCTCGGCGTGAGTTTACGGATTCGCACGTTCTCCGTTACGATGGCGTTTCCGTCACCGCATGTTAGAGTTTGCGCAATGCCTTTGCCAACACGACCGCGTTTTGTTTTACTGCTCGGGAATGTTATGTTTACATAATCCCCTTCCTCTGCTTTCTCGTAGCCTTGTTTTGTGGCTACTTTGATTTTTAAGTATGACTGCTGAGTCTGCCCCGCATTCGCTTGGAGGGCAGGCACAATGTCCGTTTCTCTCCGCTCTCTGGTCGCCGTACCGTCGCCAGCTTTATGCCCCCAATTGTTCGGCGCAAGCACTTTGACATCATCGGTTTCCAGCTTAAGTACAGCCGAGCTGCCCGACGGACAAGAGCATTGACCTGTAATTGTCGGCGCAATATCGGCGACTTCTTGCTTGTTATAAGCTACGAACATTTCAGGGATGTACCCTTTCTCTTCGATGAATTCTTTATAGCGCCGAGCCACGTATTCCTTTGACCCACGTTTCTTCTCCATCACGAGATTGTCTTTCTGTACCGTGGTCAGCGAATTGCAGATACCCTGCTCATTGGCTTCCAACCTCTGTTCCAGCGGTGCGCCCTTCGTTCTGTCCGACGGATTGTCGGGGTTGCGTCCACGCATCGCCACAATCACGGGGTCTTCCTTGCCACCGCCGAGTACAAAGTTCTCTGCTATCTTCAGCTCGGTGTTGCCACCCTGTTGACAATGCACCGTAGGCGAGATGCCGTCGGGTTCATAAACACGACGGCTGATGTCATGCATCTTGTCCCATTTTCCCCCGACGACCTCTCCAACCTGGACGCATTGCGGGCCTTTGAAATCCCTCGCCAATATTGTGTAGGCAACATCATCACCCTTCCTTATGCTGTCGCGTCGGGAGTTGAACGACGAATTGATTATACTGCGTATTGTGCTTTCCTTGAGGTAGTACTTTTCATCGACAACTTCGTCTATCATATCCCGTAAGCGAAGTTTGAGTTCTCGCTTTTCGGGAAACTTGAACGGCTTATGTTCTCCTCGGATAGAAACACAGAAGACACGCTCTCTGTTTTGCGGTATTCCAAAATCTTTGGCGTTCAGTATCTGCCAATAATTCGTGTACCCCAACGAAGACAAAAAATAAAGCCAACGGTCAAAGTCGACTTTGAATTTCTTGCTCACTAGATTTTTGACGTTTTCCAAAAGCAAGTATTTCGGAAGATTGCCGTTTTCAGATGCGGTTATTAATAGCCGCTCTACCTCAAAGAGCAGTCCGCTCCTAGTGCCTTCCTTTATGCCTGCCCCTTTGCCTGCTACCGAGATGTCCTGACAAGGGAACGAATATGTCCACAAGTCGGCATCGGGTAGTGATTTGATTTCTCGGATATCTCCGAAATTCGTGACTTCGCCGTGCATAGCCTTGTAGCTTTGAATTGCGTACTTGTCAATTTCGGATATGCCGACAACCGTGTGCGGCACTCCGATATTCGTCAGAGCCTGCGTTTGGCTGCCTATGCCTGCGAATAATTCAATGAGCCGCAGCGGATTCTGTTCGGTGTATTCCCCCATCCATGTTCCTCCTTACCGCGTCCGTTAATTTTTGATTTTTACGAAAAACAAGGAAGTACGAGTGGTACTTCCTTGCGTGTTTCTGATTTGTATGCTTTGATGAGAGCAGTCGGTTGTATGCCAATAACACAAAAATGTCTTCGCAATACAGTCCGCTCTCGTTAGCTAGGTTGATTATGTAATTGTGCGATATATATTGTTTTCTGCTGGACACTTTGTCTTGGCACTTTATGATTGCAATGCCGTTCTCTTTAAGTATCCGCTTGATTTCAGCGATGCTCTGTCGGTAGTACTCAAACAGCTCTGACTCTGTCGGAAATACGCCGAACCGTCGGGCGATGTGATTCCCCACGTCCGTTGCAAGCGACTGTCCTTTTGTTGCGAGGAACGGCGGGTCGAACATTACACAACCGCAACTGCTGTTTTTGAGCGGTACTGCTCTGCTGTCCGCCTTCACCGTGTCTGCCGTTTGCGGTGCAATGTCGAACTTCAGCTTTGGCTGCGGAACTTCGCCGCTCTTATAAAAGAAGCCTTTGCTATATGTTAGGTCAGCGTCTATGCCGTTTGGCGCATACAGTCTAAGAATGTTCGATATGATTTCTTCTTGCCGATAGGACACGGAACTGATGATTCGTTCTTTCATGGCCCACCCAGCAATTTTTCCATTATATCGTCATTCGGGTTCTTTTCGTCCCACTTTGTCAGCTTGCTTTCTCTGACTACAAGGTATATCTTGTTCCACACATCGTTGGTCTGTTTCAAATACTGCTGAGCCATTGCTACAAACGGAGACGGCATCGCCTTTCCATTTGTAGGGTCTTTGACCAGCAAGCCGTGCTTAGTGTTCATCTCTTCGCATTCCAGCCAACGTGCTTTACAGAATGCGTACTCTTCCAAGTTGTATGGCAGTATGCCCGCCGTACAGCCTATGCCTTTCAACCAAGCATATACCGTCTTATAGATTTCCTTTGCCTTGGCTGATAAATAAGACGGGGGTTCGCTTGGCAACTCTATCCCTTCTGCGCTTAGGTTCACAACCTCAATCGGTCGCCTGCCCGGATTACCTTCGAGTATCTTTTGGGCGGCGGCTTTTTTCGGTCGCCCTGCGCCGGGGCGTCTTCCACCACTTGCCATATCTCCTCCGTTTTGATTTTTCTGATTTTTGATTGTTTTGATTTTTCTGATAAAATCAAAAGGGCGGCGGTTGCCGTCCTTTTAACTACGTTAAAGTTTTGATTTAATTGATTTCCACGTTTGATTTTTGATTTTGCGAAAATTTGTGCGAAGTTGCGGCCCCGCTGTTAGGGAGAGAACTTTCAGAGATTCGCATCCCCCCTACCCCCAGGCGCAGGCGCACCCACTGGATAGAGGACATACACTCCTTCCTCAACCTTGATGTTGTATCTGCCTGCGTACCGCCGAGCGACCTCGGCAGGGCAGTAAAAGTTCGTGACACCCTTCTCGCTCACCGCTCGTCCGTTTTGGTCTTGTTTTAGGGCGAGAGTTTTATTTGCTTTATCTTCTCCCCATCTTAATTTGACCCCGCTCAATCCCAGCCTTTTTACTGTTGCTCGGCTGATATACACCATGCCTTTTTCATAAATTATTACTTCGGATTTCCCCCAGCCCTTGGCGGCTACTTCAAAGTCAAAATTATATTTTCCCATAATTTTATTCCGCCTTTTTCGGGTCTTGTTCCAGCACCAGCAGTTCCCCAACTTTTTTTAGAAAATATTTGCCTGCATACCGTTTTGCTATCTGCATTTGGCAGCTGGTGGTATCTTTTCTTTTCCCTCGTAAGGTTCTGCCTTGACTTACCTTCTGCATCGCCAGCACAGTTTTGTCCTGGTTTTCTCCCCATAAAATATCCGTGTCGGATATCCCATAGGTTTCAATTGCTTGTCTGCTGAACCGTACCATTCCGTTCTGATAGATGGTTACGTCCGCCGCTTTTTTATCGGCTGGTTTCAAAGGTGAACTCGCTCATATGTGTTTACTCCTTTTCGGGTTTCCCCTGTTTTTTTGTAAACACAACATACCGTAAAAAACTGATTGAGCCCAGCGAAACGCTGGGCAAACTTGAAACTTTTTACAACTTTTTCAAACAGCAACAGCGGACTTCCGTCCGCTGCTTAGCTTTTATTTACTTGTCTAACTTGCCATCATCTGACAGTATCACATACAAGATTCCGCCCTCGCTATTATTAAAGGTTCTTCTGAGGGCAACCCTCATCTTGTTATAAATCTTATCCATTTCATCCGCACTTGCGTCTGCATTTTTTGCTGACTCGTATTCCCTCACAAGCTGTTCTTCTATTTCACATTCGTCGGAGGACATTCGGCTGTATTCTTCCAGGATGTTGACTATCGTATCCATATTCGGGTCGTCGTCTTCCATTCTGTAGTATTCTTCTTCCAGCTCGTCAAGCGCATTCTGTAGTTCCTCTTCCGCATATCTAAAATTCTTAAGTAATAATGCGCTTGAGGTGTTTTCTTTTTCTGCCATATTAATCTCCTTTCGGGCGGTTGCCCTTGTTTAATTTTGTAATCAAACAATACCGTAATTATCCGAAAGAGCCCAGCGAAACGCTGGGCAAACTTGAAACTTTTTCAAACAAAAAAACGGACTTTCGTCCGCTTTTTTTAGTCTTCGTAGGTTAATTTCTCGCCTCGGCTTGCTATCGCTTTCTGGCAGTTATGGCAGATATAACCGAGCTTGACTTCCTTTCTCATCTCGTCTTTCGGTCGCAGTTCTCCGCACCATTCGCAGAAATCGTGTTCTTCGTCGTCGATATACACTCCGTTTACTCTTATGGTTTCACCTTCTTCGTCGGCAGGTTCGGTGTATGCGTCCACTCGGCTGTCGCCTCGTGCTGCGATAAAGCAGTAGTTGCCTTGGTGTTCGAGTGTTCCCTCGTCCAGCCCTAATAATTCAACCAATCCTTTGCCGTCGTTCTTTACTATCTTTTCCATTTTTTACTCCTTTCGGGCGATTGCCCTTGCTTGATTTTGTAATCAAACAATACCGTAATTATCAGAAAGAGCCCAGCGAAACAGCCCCAAATATTGAAACTTTTTCAAAGATTATTTCCGCCCAAATCTGCTGCCTTCTTCAACCGACTTTCGGCTGTGGCAACTCCAGCAGAGGCTTTGCAAGTTACTCGGCGAAAATTTTTCACCGCCCTGCTTGATTGGAATTATATGGTCTACCATAGTTGCTTTTTTACGTTTACCTTCTTTCAAGCATTCCGCACAGAAGGGGTGTTGCTCAAGCTGCTTTTTTCGGGCATATAACCATTCGGGGGTTTTATAAAAATATTTCGTGAAATTATCTCGCCCGTATTGGTTGTACTGTTTATCCGTCAATTTCTTATGCTCTTCACAATACTGCCCTTCAACCAGCCGAGGACAGCCAGGATAACTACAAGGTCGTTTGGGTTTTCTCGGCATAATCTGTCCTCCTGCTTTCTCTGTTATTATATCGGGCATTTGGTATAGTTTTGGCTTTTTTTGGTATAGCCGTGGCTTTTTTTATAAACCCGACAAGCAGTTGGCGATCATATCAAGCGCATCATCCCTTCTTTTGGTTACAGCCACACGGCTCATATACATACGTTTAGCCAGCTCTCGTAAAGAAATTTTACTCATATAGTGCAGTTGTATAATCTTGCTGTACTCCTCGGGGAGAGATTCCACACATTCAGTTATGGTTTTATAGACTATTACGGGAATGCAGTTTTCATCTCCCTGCTTACGGCGGAATTCTGCCACCGTCCGTTTATCCCCATAGTTTTCAAGGTATTCTTTTATTTCTGCCTTAGTCATTTAACCATTCCTCCACTTCTTTTTGACGCTGTTCCTCTCTTACCCGTAAATCCCATACCCAATCGGTTTCCTCATTTGGGGTGAGGGACGAATTCAGCCAATGGCGAATTAATCCGTCTTCTTCCATTTCTTCCGACCAATCATTCGCCCGGCAGATGCCAGCCAATTCCCACATTTGCATTCTGCTGATAGTTGTACCCTTGTAAAAGAACAGCATCAGCATTTCGTCTATTGTTTCGTCATAATATTTCGCTCGGATGTAGTAACCGATATTTTGCCCGCTTATGTTGTCTATGTACTTCTCGCACTCGCCTTTCATATCCGCTCTCGGTATGGGCAGTCCGAATAAGCTCTCATAGTCAAACCGAGCTTCATCCGTTATGACGATTTTATTGATTACCGCATCCGCTGTCATATTACTCCTTTTCAAACGCTCTTATAATTGTTCTCACTTCTTCCACGGTTCGCACAACAATAGCATATCCGCCCGCATTGATTATTTGCTTAATGGTTACCCCTTGCAAAACTGTTGGTTTGTTTTTTCCTACTTTACATTCCAACCCGATGAATCTTCCCTTATAACAGACTATCAAATCGGGAATTCCAGCCGTACCGTACATACCGCCGTGTTCCTTCCAAAAAAAGAGGTTCGGCACGGTTTTGAGGTACTCGCTTATTTTTCTTATCAAATCACTCTCACGCATTTGCACTCCTTAAAAGCCACCATACACACCTTACAACCATACACAACTTACACTTTATTTGGAGAATGTAAGTGTGTATAAAATCTCTCTTCTATAAACTTCTTTTTTATTAGGATTTTGGTGTATTTGTGTATGGTGTGTATGATGTATGATTGTGTAAGTACAAATCGGCTAATCATACATTAATCGTTGGGTTCTTGCCCAAAAAGATATTCTTGCCTTGCGCCGCCGTACTTGCATTTTCTATTGAAAGTATGAATATTGTTCTGACCACTGCGCTTTGTCGAATGGTCGATGCCATCAGCGTACAGTTGGTCTTCCAACAGTTTCAATTCCTTTCCAAGACTGACGGACGAACCTGCATATGCTTTGCCCGTAATATCTACAACTCTTTTATACAAATCGCCCGCCGTTCCTTTCCAGCCGAGAGGATTGTCTGCGACGAGTCGTTTTATAGTTATCACGAGCGGATTGTTTTCGTAATCACGTTTTCGGCGCTTATCTTCTTCTTCCTTTGCTGACCCGACCTTATGCCAACGGAATTTATCCTCGTCAAAATAAAGTACAATGTCCTGCTGGCGGATATCTCGCCCCGTCATAAACAGCGTAGCATTTTCGTCCTGACGCTTTTTCTTGTAGATAATATAGATAGTATCGCAGACACCCATAATACCGTTACTGCCCGATATCATATTGAAGACGTCGTTCTCGTCCGCCATCTTTCTCAGATGGTGAATAAGAAAGATACAGACCTTATGCTTGTCGGCGTAGTTTTTCAGCTCACTCAACTCACGGTAATCCGTGGCGTATGCTATTTCGTTTTTCTTTGCAGTTCCACGCACCTTTTGCAAGGTATCGATAATAATCAACTTGATGTCCGTGTGTTCTTCCAACTCTTCATCAAGTTGCTGAATAAGATTGCCGTCAAGGATTCCAGCAGTAACGCCCATATAAAAATTTGACGGGGCATCATCGCCATCAAGTAATTTGTTGAGTCGGTCTTTCAGTCGATATAAACTGTCTTCGAGTGCGAGGTACAGACACCCCGCTTTCTTCGTTGGATAGTCCAAGAAATTTTTGCCCATAGTTATCGCCAAGCACATCTGCATTGACATCCAGGATTTACCGACCTTTGAACTCGCACATAAAATTGCCAAGCCTTGGGGCAATACATTCGGAATCAACCATTGCGGCGGTTCGATATGCATATCTTGCAAATCGCTTGCAAGGATACTTCCGACGCCTCTCTTATAGAATTTCCGAACTTCCTTTTTCGCCGCTGTTACCGCCGCTTGCAGTTTCTTCGGATCTTCCATCAGCAATTCGTTGGGGTCTTTTTTCTTGCCTGCGACGTTATAAACGATGAACGGCACTTTGAGCTTGGTCAGCTCGTCGGCAAGTCCCTGCGATGCTTTCTGTCCAGGGTCGTCATTATCCAAGCAAAGCACAAGCGGTGCATTCGGTTTTCTTGCCTTTACTTCCTTGATGAGTTTGTTCGTTCCGCCGATTCCGCATAGCGATACCGCTGAGCCTCCGCATTGACATATCGATAATGCGCACAACGGACTTTCTACTATGAAAACTGGTTCACGGCTATTCCCCCACAAGGACCGACGATTGAAGAGCGGTTCTGCTCCAGCATCTTCGGTGGTAGGTTTATAGAATTTCTTGTCAGCGATACTCCGCGTCTGATAATATTTAAGTTCCGACGAATAAGGCAAAACAACAGAATGATGCTTTACGTCATAGCCCAAGCAGTAAGTTTTTATCGTAGCGGCTGTAAGTCCGCGCCGTGAGAAATAATCGGTTTGCCCGACATCTCGAATACATTGTGCCAGATATTCCTTTATGCTCTGGCGTTTAGGACAATCGTCTATATCGATATGGAACGCCTCCGCAAGAAACTTTGCGCCTTCGAGCGGTTCAACGTCTTTCATCTTCGCTGCGAATGCTATGACGTCGCCCGTCTCACCGCATCCGAAGCAAGTAAAAATATTGTTCTTTCGGTCAACAGAAAACGACGGTGTCTTTTCACGGTGAAAAGGGCAATGACACTTATCTCTGCTATTAAGTTGCAGCCCAAACAGCGAAACCGCCTCGGCTATTTTAACTTGGTCTTTGACCTTTTCGAAAATGTCCGTCATCCTTCCTCCATACTCTCCGAGAAATATCTTATAGATATTCCTTTCATCTTTGCTTTTTCTATTTCTGCCTTCATCCCTTCGCTGATGCGAGTACCGAACACCCAAAGTTCGCTGCATATATCCAAGAGCTGCAAACCCATACTCATGCCCGCCCTTCTTTCGGTTTTGTTTTCGTCATCTAAGAATTGCGGAAATATAACGTGTGGCGCAATCGGCAGACAGCCTTGCTCGTATGCAAATCGGGAGTAGAGATTTGCTTTGACAATATTCTTCTCATAGCTCCGCCTTAACGGTGAGCAGATATAAACGATTTTTCTTCCCATTGTTCCACCTGATTTAGCAATATAGGGCGGCAGTCTTTACCACCGCCCCTTTGCCGTTTATTTTTTATTCTTCGTCAAGCTCGGTTACCTTGGTCGCCATAGTCTTGACCTGTTCGCTCATAGGCAAGATGCTCTTGAGTTCCTCGTCCGTAAGATGTCTGTCCACAGCGAACACTGCCTGCGAATAGTTGATGCCGCCGCTGTTCTGCGCCTTCTTCAGCGTGAACTTCGTAACGACAGCGTTGGTCTTTTTCCCCTTCGAAAGCAATCGCATCACGTACTTACTGAACTCGCCGAGACTTCCCGTGGGCAGCGACAAGAGAGTAGGCAACGCCTCGCCTTCTCTGAGCAGATAGATTCTGCGTTTCTGCTTGCAAGCCTTTGCGCCGTTCTTGCCGCTTCCGAACTTATTGAACTCGCATTCGGCGCACGTCTTAACTTCGCCCGTTTCTGCCTCGATACCGATTTTGCCGTCCATCGAACCGCAGTCGGGGGGATTGTTGCCGCCCGTGTATTCTTCTTTGTAGTAGCAGTTAATCGGGTGATGATACAGAATAACCGCTTTAAACTCTTTGACGCTGTCGGGACTGTCGGGGTCGTCGCCGGGGACTTCGTATGCGAGTCCACCGCCCGCCGGGATTTTGATTCTTTCAAACGACGGGGTGAGTCCGTCAAGTTCCTCTGCAAGCAGGTCGCTGAAATTAATCTCCGAACCGTACTCCGCTACTGCGCTTTCTTCTCTTTTTGCTACTTCGTTTGCCATTTTTATCCTCCAAATTAATTATTTTTTTTACTTTTTGCGACGCGGATGCTGTTCTTTTCCGCTATCTTGATGAGTCCTTCCAACCATGTCGGCAAGACGCCATCGTTTTCCGAAATAAGCTCCTTTATCGTTGCCGACAAAGTCTGACTGTTAATCGTGAACAAGTCCTCGAAACCGTTAGCTTTCATCGCCTCCCACAGTTCGCCTTTCTTGTCGGGTTCAGGCGACGGGTACTCTGTCGTCACGAGTGAGAACGTTGTTCCGTTGCGATTGAACGACGTCAATTCCTCGGTTGTCATGATGCCTATCATCTCGGTCATTATGCCATCGATTTCTTCATTGACGCCCTTGGTCTGTGCTTCCAAATCACTCTTAACGAGCCGCAACTCTTTGAGCTTATCGGAGAGTTCCAACAATCTGTTATCCAAGTTATACCTCCCATTTTTTAATGCAGTTTTGATGTCAATTCCTTTTTTCAAGCGACTCTCTACCGTACTTCTCGGCTGACCGTAAATTCGGCAAAGCTCTGTCAACGTGAACTCTTTGCCTTGAATGACAAACTTCCGATTTCTGCGAGTATTCCTTTGCTGGCGGTTAGCTTGTATCCACTCGCAGTTCTCGGGGCAGTAGTTTCCGTTGCAATCTTTTCTCTCTATGGTCAAGCCGTCCATGTATCCATTGGACATTGCCCAATAAAAGAACTGCTCAAAGCTGTCTTTCCATTCCTCGCAAACACTGACACCGCGTCCGCCGTAGTACTGATAATCTTTACTTTTGGGATTGCTGCACCGCTGTTTCATATTCGCCCAGATACGATGCAAACGCATTCCCCCGGCGGGCATCGCCTTTTGCATTTTGCGGTAGCAACCACAGCTCATTGTGCGTCCATTCACGAGGTCGGTGCCGCGTACTATCGCCGTTCCACCGCACTCGCACTTGCATGCCCACATCGATGCCGTGTTTTTTCCGTGGGGAGGCAATCGTTCCACAGCGGTCAGCCTTCCGAACAGCTTGCCTGTTAAATCATTGAATTTAGCCATTGAGTAAACTCCTCCAATCGTCTACCATAATCTTTGCGATGTCGCCCTTATGTTTTAGAGCGTTTAGTATTTTTTCGTCGACCGTTCCCTTGCCGACAAGATGGATGTACAGACATTTCTGCTTTTGTCCGATACGATGTATTCTTGCTCGGCTCTGCTCGTAGTTGGCGTATGAAAAGTCGAGAGAATCGAACACCGCCACATTGGCTGCTGTCAGCGTCAACCCCATACCCGTGGTCTGCAACTGACCGATGAATACTTTCACCTCGGCATCTTCTTGGAATTTTTTGACCTGGTCCGCACGGTCTGTAGTTGCGCCATATATTTGGGCATAACCAATTTTTTTCTTTTTCAGCATAGCGGCAATTGCCTCTATCTCTGGAACAAATCGAGCGAACACAACGACCTTCTTTTCTTCGTCCAAGCAAGTATCGATAATGTCTTCCAGCGCATCGAGCTTTACCCCGCTCACTTGCTGCGCTTCGCCTTTGATGTCATCACGAATAAATCCGCCCGTACATTGCGCTAACCTTAAAAGCTGGGTAAGTACGTTTCTTGCTGTCACCTCACCGTTGGCAAGCTCGGCATAGCAATCTTGTTCAAGCATTCTGTATAATGATTGCGCCTTCGGTTCAAGTGTTATTGCTCGGGTTTCGTCGATGAACGGCGGCAAGTCCACCGCATCCTCGATTTTGATTCGGAATGCTATGCTGTGAACTTTTTCGACGAGTTCGTCTAGGTGTCTGTACCCTACTATCATTCGATTTTGATAACCGCCGAGTATTGCATAGCGGTTTCTGAAAAGATAGAAACTCGTACCGAATATGCTGTCATCCAAGAATTTGTATTGCGAGAAGATATCAAGCGGACTTCCCGTGATGGGCGTTCCCGTGAGAATTATGTTGTACTTACTCTGCCTGCCCAAACGATGCAGAGCCTTTGATTGGGATGCGCTCGGCGTCTTAATTTTGGAGGACTCGTCGCATACAATTAGGTCTGGTTTCCATTTTGTGATTTCCGATTCCAACCGCCAGCAACTCTCATAATTGACAACAATAATTTGAAGCGCAGCACCCTGCATATAGTTGAATGCCGACCGTTTCTTTTCCATAGTTCCGTCAAGCACCGTCAGCGCATAGCGATAATCTGCGAACTTTCGGAACTCGTCTTCCCACACACCTACTATCGATTTCGGACAGACCACGAGCATTTTCTTTACACCCTTGTCTGCCTCGAGCGTTCCTGTGATGGCTATCGTCATCATCGATTTGCCCGTACCCATGTCAGCCAGCAGTGCCACGGCTTTTCCTTTTTCGAATGCGTCAAGCGCAAAATCGTAGGCGTCTTTCTGATGTGCAAATAATTTTGCTTTGACTCTCGGCTTACGATGCTCACAACGGCTCACAAACGCGACACGGGCGGTTTTAGCGAGTTCTTTGAGTGATTCATCGAGGCTCGCCCCGAGCAGCGACAACGTGCTTGCATTTTGAGCGGTCAGCGGTATGACCCAGCATTTCTCATCAGCATCATAGAACCGTCCTTCGATTTCCTTGATTGATTCTCGGTATTGATAGCAGTCATAAACACGAATGCTTTCGTTACACTGGACAGCGTACATTCATACCCTCCCAGTCAATC
>OFGN01001086.1_pt1 | contig 22374 bp, 24 predicted proteins | sample 1521821 | NCBI WGS metagenome assembly OFGN01 (sample SAMEA3504094, study PRJEB24116) | mouse gut metagenome | biome: mouse gut; feature: mouse-associated habitat; material: faeces | place: Denmark | collected 2011
GGTGTGAAGCGGGGGAAAACTTGGAGATAACATCAAAGAGTTACCTATCGCTATCCGACCTTGCGGATTTATCCGTCGTCATGCCAGAAGTCTATTACAAAAAGGAAGATATAACTGCCTGTATTGACAGATTTTATGACGGTATGATGGCAAGAAGTGAAGCTATGAAGCTCATGGAAAACTACAAGACAGGTGAAAACTACGCCTATTTAGGACTATCGCCCCACTTTCTTATCTTTGATGAATATGTGGCGTTTATGGAAATGCTGACGACAAAGGAAAACGCCGCTGTTTTAAATAAGCTCAAACAGATAGTCATGCTCGGACGACAGGCAGGTTACTTTCTCATTCTCGCCTGTCAGCGACCAGACGCAAAATATCTCGGTGACGGAATCCGTGACCAGTTTAACTTCCGTGTCGCACTGGGGCGTATGTCAGAGCTTGGCTATTCCATGATGTTTGGTGAAGTAGACAAGGACTTTTTTCTGAAACAGATCAAAGGACGTGGCTACGTGGACACGGGAACGAGTGTCATATCAGAGTTTTACACTCCCCTTGTACCAAAAGGACACGACTTCCTAAAAGAAATAGGTGCATTGTCACAAAACAGGCAGGACGGACAGGCGGCGTGCGAAGCGAAAGCCGCAGGTACGGACTAGCCTGTGTTGGTGTGGCTTGCCACACCAACCATTCGCCCCCGTTATCTAACAGGGGGGCACAAATCAACTGGAAACAGTCAATTTAATATCAGAAAAGCCGCTGAAACAGTGGACTTTTCAAATATTCAAGGGAGTGTGATAAAATCGGTAAATGTCACATTCCTTTTTCGATTGGAGGGATTTTTACTGAATGATACCGACTGGATAAACAAACTCAAAGAACAACGGACGCAGTACGGCGTTTCCCAGAATCAACTTGCGGTCATGGCTGGTGTCAGTCGTGAATACATCAGCAGGCTTGAATCTGGAAAAGTAGCCTTGACGGAAGAAATCAAGGTGAAACTCACGGACGCTCTGGATAAACTGAATCCAGAAAATCCGCTGGAAATGGTCTTGGATTACGTCAGAATCCGATTCCCCACACAAGACGTTAAGCATGTGGTTGAAGATATTCTCAAATTAAGGCTTGATGTGATGATACATGAGGATTACGGGTTCTACTCCTATGCGGAACATTATGTCTTGGGTGATGTGTTCGTGCTGACTTCACCCGATGAGAAAAAAGGAACATTGTTAGAGCTGAAAGGCAAAGGCTGTCGGCAAATGGAAAGTTACCTGCTGGCACAGCATAGGAGCTGGTATGACTTTCTCATGGACGCTCTGATAGAGGGAGGTGTGATGAAGCGTCTTGACCTTGCCATCAACGATATGGCAGGAATCTTGAATATTCCAGAGCTGACAGAGAAATGCAACCATGAAGAATGTATTTCCGTATTCCGCAGCTTCAAGAGCTACCGCAGCGGTGAGCTGGTGAGAAGCAATGAACAGGACAGATACGGGATGGGAAATACGCTTTATATCGGTTCGCTCAAATCGGAGGTTTATTTCTGTATCTATGAAAAGGACTATGAGCAGTATGTGAAATACGATATTCCGATTGAAGATACGAAAATCAAGAACCGTTTTGAAATCCGGCTAAAAAATGAGCGAGCCTATTATGCGGTGCGTGACCTGCTGACCTACCATGATGCAGAGCGTACCGCTTTTGACATTATCAACCGTTATATGCGGTTCGCTGACAAGGAGGTGGAGAAAAGACGCAGCGAATGGCAGACCAATGAGAAATGGGCGTACTTTATCGGCTCTGATCGTGGGCGTTTGAAGCTGACGACCAAACCAGAGCCTTATACGCTCACAAAGACGCTGAACTGGATAAGCAGACAGGTAGCTCCTACTTGGAAAGTCTTACAGAAGATTGACAGTGCCAATGGCACGACTTATCTCAAAGACATTTTAGACCATGCGAAGCTCACGGAGCGTCACAAAAAATTGATTGAGCAGCAGACAACCTCTACGGAGGAAATGATTACAGAAACGGAGGAATGACAACATGAAGCATATCTTATTTGATTTATTTCTGGTATCGCTTGGTGCTGGTATCGGAGTAGTTACTATGTGTCTGATACAGGCTGGTAAAGCCGCAGACAGAGAAATTGAAATGATGGAAAGGAGCAGAAAATAATGAATTTTGGACAGAACTTATACAACTGGTTTTTATCCAACGCACAGAGCTTGGTACTCACGGCGATTGCAGTTATCGGTGTGTATCTCGGATTCAAACGTGAGTTTTCCAAACTTATCGGATTCTTGGTGATTGCCTTAATCGCTGTCGGCTTGGTGTTCAATGCCACTGGCGTGAAAGACGTACTGTTGCAGTTATTCAATAAGATTATCGGTGCTTAAATTGTATTTATAATGTAAAAATGATATAATTTAAAGTAAAGTACGAAAGGAGTGTTATCTGTGAAAGAAAGTACAAAATTATATTTGGTAAATAGATATAATCGTATTCCTCGGAAAACAAAAGCTACTTGCTTGAAATATCATTATTTATACAATAATGTTAATGTCAATGTATATTTTGACGCATTTGAAGCTAAGAGTGTAGCATTAAGTATTGTTCTCGCCGCAGACAAAAAATATTATTACACATCTTTAAATATTTTGAATACTGGTATGACAACAGAGTATTTAAGTAAAATTCCACCTGAAATACTTGAAAAGATTTTAGTTGAGAAGCATTTAGATGATTTTTATGAAAATATGGAAATACATCTTTTGGAAGATAACCCTTATGTTAATTATTATAATAAGGATACATACTTTGTGAATACCATAAAATATGCAAAGAGCAAATTAGATTTACCTTTCTGGTGGTGTCTTCGTAAAGTTCCTATGTCTGATGATACTTTAAATAAATTAAATGTTAGAGCAGATATTACGCTTGAAACATTACGAAAAATTCAAAATGAAGGATATACTTTAGTTAGAACAGCAGACCCAGAAAAGCGAAAAGAGCTTACTTTAATCTTACAACAGGTAGGTATTGAATTATCATAGTATAGTTGAAAAGCAGTTAATTCTTTTGAGTTAACTGTTTTTTTCATGCAAAATTTTAAGATTGGAGGACAACATGAAATCAGATATTTTTGAGGATATGAAAGAGCTGACAGACTGTGAAAATATTTCCGACCTGCCTTATCGCAAACGTGCGGTATGGAAAACTATGAAGCAACTTTCATCACTGGATTATCCAAAAGAACAATTAGAAAAATTTTCTCATTATGTGTTTGGTGTAGATTATGCTGTTATAATGGGAATACTGGAAATGAGGAAAGGAAGTGATAAGCCTTGTATGAAATGCGAATCTACCTTTTAAACAATACAAAACCTTACCATGATGAGGACGACGGTTATTCTGGTGACTGGTTCAACTGCCCTGTGGACTTTGAGGAAGTCAAAGAAAAATTAGGCGTTGAAAACGAAGAACAGATAGAGATTGCGGACTACGAGCTGCCTTTTGATATTCACAGCGATATGCCGCTTTGGGAAATCAACGCTAACTGCCGCATGGTGCTTGAAATGGAGGGTACGCCTGTCGGCAATGAAATGAAAGCCATTCAGCAGAAATGGTTTTCCAGCTTTGATGAATTTATCGACCATAAGGAAGAAATACGCTACTATGATGTGGGCGACGGTGCAGCACTGGCAGAGTACCTTATTCGTGAGGAAAATATCTTCGGTGAGATTCCCCACGAACTGTTAAAGCATATCGACTATCACTCTTATGGAAATGAGCTGGAAATGGACGACAGATACCTTTTCACAACAAGCGGCGTATTCCGTTATCAGTAAAGGGGTGATGTAGTTATAGAAGAAATGCAAATTTATATCGCCAATCTTGGAAAATACAATGAGGGTGAGCTTGTCGGTGCATGGTTCACGCTGCCAGTTGATTATGATGAAATGGCAGAACGTATCGGCTTGAATGATGAATATGAAGAATATGCAATCCATGATTATGAGTTGCCCTTTGAGATTGACGAATACACACCTATTGAGGAAGTCAACCGCCTTTGTGAAATGGTGGAGGATTTGCCAGAGGATATACAAGACGAACTTTCAGAGCTACTCTGCTATTACAGCAGCTTAGAGGAATTGTGCGAACACGCAGACGATATTATCCATTATCCCGATTGTGATGATATGACAGACGTTGCCTATTACTTCATAGATGAATGTCAAAGTCTGGGTGAAATACCAGACAGAATCCGCAATTACATAGACTATGAAGCCTACGGGCGAGACCTTGATTTAGAGGGGCGTTTTGTTGTTACGAATCATGGCGTGTTTGAATGTCTGTATTAACAATTACAACTGAATATTTTTTATTATCAGCCAGTGAAATGACACTGGTATTTTTTATGCAGCAGCTTGTGAAAACAGGCTGCTGTTTCCATTTTAGAACAAAAAGGAGCTGTGAAAATTGAAGAAAATCAAAAGCTATACAAGCATATGGAGCGTGGAGAAAGTCATTTACGCAATCAACGACTTTCAGCTCCCGTTTCCTCTCACATTCAGCCAGATGGCTTGGTTTGTCCTGTCGCTGTTCGTGGTGATTCTCTTTGGGGAACTGCCGCCCTTGAACATGATTGACGGTGCGTTCCTCAAATACTTTGGAATCCCTGTAGCGTTCACTTGGTTTGTGTCACAAAAGACCTTTGACGGGAAGAAACCATTCGGATTCCTAAAATCCTGTGTGTCTTTCCTATTGCGACCTAAAGTGACCTATGCCGGAAAAGCTATCAAACTGAAAAATCAGAAATTCAATACAAGCGTGACCGCAGTTAGGAGTGTGATGTATGTTCCCGATTAAATATATTGAAAACAATCTGGTGTTTAACCATGACGGTGAGTGTTTCGCTTACTATGAGCTGACACCTTACAATTATTCGTTCCTGTCACCAGAGGAAAAGTATATGGTGCATGACAACTTCCGTCAGCTTATCGCCCAGAACCGTGACGGAAAAATCCATGCCCTACAGATTTCCACAGAGGACAGCTTGCGTGCGGTGCAGGAACGCTCCAAAAAAGGAATCACAGGCAGGTTAAAAGAGATTGCCTGTAAAAAGGTAGATGAACAGACCGAAGCGTTGGTTGAAATGATTGGGGAAAATCAGATTGACTACCGCTTTTTTCTTGGCTTCAAGTTATTAGTCAATGAGGAAGAAATCAGTTTCAAAGGTATGCGAAAATCGGCAGCTATGACTTTTGCCGATTTTATCTATGAAGTCAATCACAAGCTGATGGGCGATTTTGTATCTATGAGCAATGATGAAATCAACCGTTTCCTAAAGATGGAAAAGCTCTTGGAAAGCAAAATCTCACGCCGCTTTCAGTTCCGCAGGCTGGATAAGAACGACTTCGGCTATCTCTTGGAACATATCTACGGGAATACGGGCGTTGCTTACAGTGACTATTCCTATGAGCTGCCAGTGAAGAAATTGAAGCGTGAAACACTGATAAAACGATATGACCTTATCCGACCTACACGCTGTCAGATAACCGAAAATCAGCGATACCTAAAGATTGAGCGTGAAGATCAGACAACGTATGTTGCCTACTTCACGATTAACAATATCGTGGGTGAGCTGGATTTTCCATCTTCGGAAATCTTCTACTATCAACAGCAGCAATTCACCTTCCCTGTTTCCACTTCTATGAATGTGGAAATCGTCACTAATAAAAAGGCTTTGACGACGGTTAGGAATAAAAAGAAAGAACTGAAAGATTTAGATAACCATGCGTGGGAATGCAACAACGAAACAGGAAGTAATGTCATTGACGCTCTGGATTCGGTGAATGAGCTGGAAACGAACTTAGACCAATCCAAAGAATCCATGTATAAGCTGTCTTACGTTATCCGTGTGGCTGCTGACAATCTGGAAGAATTGAAACGCCGCTGTGATGAAGTCAAAGACTTCTACGACGATTTGAATGTGAAGCTGGTTCGCCCATTCGGTGATATGTTGGGGTTACATGGCGAATTTATTCCGTCCAGCAGGCGTTATATCAATGATTATATCCAGTATGTGACTTCGGATTTTCTGGCTGGACTTGGGTTTGGTGCAACACAGCAGCTTGGGGAAACGGACGGTATCTATATCGGTTACAACCTTGACACAGGAAAAAATGTGTACTTGAAGCCTAGCCTTGCGGCACAGGGCGTAAAAGGTTCGGTCACTAATGCTCTTGCCGCAGTGTTTTTAGGTTCACTTGGCGGTGGAAAGTCATTCTGCAACAATCTGATTATCTATTATGCGGTACTGTTTGGAGGAAAAGCGGTCATTGTAGACCCAAAATCAGAGCGTGGCAACTGGCAGGAAACACTACCCGACATTGCACAGGAAATCAAGATAGTCAATCTTACCAGTGAAGATAAGAACAGAGGACTTCTTGACCCGTATGTGATTATGAAGCGAACAAAGGATGCTGAAAGTCTGGCAATCGACATTCTTACATTCCTTACGGGTATTTCTTCCCGTGATGGTGAGAAGTTCCCTGTATTAAGGCGTGCAATCCGTTCCGTGACACAGAGCAAAAAAAGAGGACTGCTCCGTGTCATTGATGAACTCCGCAAAGACAGTTCTCCTGTGGCAGAGAATATCGCAGACCATATCGAGAGCATGACCGACTATGACTTTGCACACCTCTTATTCTCGGACGGTGATGTGGAACAGTCCATCAGCTTAGACCGACAGCTCAATATCATACAGGTGGCAGACCTTGTACTCCCCGATAAAGATACAAAGTTTGAAGAATACACCACAATGGAATTACTGTCAGTAGCTATGCTGATTGTCATTAGTACCTTTGCCTTAGACTTTATCCACTCTGACCGCAGCATTTTCAAGATGGTGGACTTGGACGAAGCGTGGACGTTCTTACAGGTGGCACAGGGGAAAGCACTGTCTAATAAGCTGATTCGTGCCGGACGTTCCATGAACGCCGCTGTTTACTTTGTCACACAAAACTCTAGTGATGTAGACGACGAAAAGATGAAGAACAATATCGGCTTAAAGTTTGCGTTCCGTTCTACGGACATAAAGGAAATCAAGAATACTCTTGAATTTTTCGGTGTGGATAAGGAGGACGAGGGAAACCAGAAGCGATTGCGTGACTTGGAAAACGGGCAATGCCTGTTTCAAGATTTATACGGGCGTGTGGGCGTTATCCAGATTCACCCTGTATTCGCTGATTTGTTCCATGCCTTTGATACCAGACCGCCAGTACAGACAGAGGAAATGAGGTGAAGCCTATGCGTAAGAAAAAGATAGTCCACTATCTGCTTATCATGCTTGCGGTGATTCTTGGTGTGCTGGTATTTCTGGCAATCATGGGTACGGTAGCTCATGCGGCAGGACTGGTTGATAATACCGTGAGCGACGCTAACGCCTATTCTCAATATCCTTTAGAGAATTACCAACTTGATTTTTACGTTGACAGCTCTTGGGATTGGCTACCGTGGAACTGGCTTGATGGAATCGGGAAAAGTATTCAGTATGGCTTGTACGCTATCACAAACTTTGTCTGGACGGTGAGCCTTTATATCTCCAATGCGACAGGCTATGTGGTGCAGGAAGCCTACAAGCTGGACTTTATCTCTGATACCGCAGGCTCAATCGGAAAGAACATTCAGACATTAGCTGGCGTTACTTCCAGCGGCTTTTCCAGTGAGGGATTTTATGTGGGATTCCTGCTTATCCTCATTCTGGTAATGGGTATCTATGTAGCTTATACAGGACTTATCAAGAGGGAAACCACAAAAGCGGTTCATGCGGTAGTCAATTTTCTTGTGGTATTTATCCTGTCAGCGTCCTTTATTGCCTATGCCCCAAACTATATCAGCAAAATCAACGACTTTTCCGCAGATATAAGTAGCTCTGCTTTGTCACTCGGTACAAAAATCGTGCTGCCCGATTCCAACAGCAAAGGCAAAGACAGCGTGGATTTGATAAGGGACAGCCTGTTTTCCATACAGGTAAAACAACCGTGGCTGCTCTTACAGTATGGAGAATCAGATGTAGAAACACTTGGTGCTGACCGTGTGGAAAGCCTGTTATCGGCAAGTCCAGATACAGACGACAGAGAGGACGTTGTGATTGAGGAAATTGAAGATAAGGACAATGACAATTTAAGTGTCACAAAGACCATGAGCCGATTGGGTACAGTCGTATTTCTGTTTATCTTCAATATCGGAATATCCATCTTTGTATTCCTGCTTACAGGCATGATGATATTTTCACAGGTGCTATTTATCATCTACGCTATGTTTTTGCCTGTCAGCTTTATTTTGTCCATGATTCCGACTTATGAGGGCATGGCGAAAAAAGCACTTACAAAACTGTTCAATACGATTATGTTAAGAGCTGGCATTACGCTGATTATCACCACAGCTTTTAGCATATCCACTATGTTTTATACCATTTCTGCTGGTTATCCGTTCTTTATGGTTGCCTTTTTGCAGATAGTGACGTTTGCTGGTATTTACATGAAGCTGGGAGATTTAATGTCTATGTTCAGCTTACAGGCAAACGATACACAGCAGGTTGGCAGACGTATCATGCGTAGACCTTATCTGTTCCTAAGCCGCAGAGCCAGACGCTTAGAGCGTAAAATCGGAAGAACGGTTGCGGCTGGTGCGGCTGGCGGTGTTGCTGGTGCTGCTGCTTCTGCTTCAACGAAAAAAGCAGCCAATACAAAATCGTCAAGCGGAGGTCATACCAGACCAAACCATAATACGTCCACTCCTTACAGTGGAGGTGACAGTAAGCCGCCAGCTTTATCCGATAACATGAGCCAGAAGAAAGATTCGTCAAAATCAGAAGTACATAATAACTTATCCAGCCAGACACAGGAAATGCAATCCACTTCAAAACGTGGAATCATGGATAAAAAATCGGTATCGAAGCAGCCACAGTCAGAGAAGCAGAATCCGCAGCGTCCGATTGTGGATAAGGTACAGGATAAGCAGGAATCAAAGGATAAGGAGCGACAGGTCGCCGGATCAGCGACAAAAAGAGCTGCCCCAGTGCATGAGCGACCAGCGACAACGCCTGTTTCTGTAAAATCGGATTCACAGGCGGCAGCTTCAAGGCAGGAGCAGAATATCAAAGAGCGTCCTGCCACAATGGCAAAGGAGCAGCCGCAATCAAGCAAAACCAAAGAGCCTGTGACAAAACCACAGGAAAATGTGAGGACGCAGGTTGTCAGAGAATCCAGTCCGGCAGGTAAACATTCGGGAGCTGCTACAGATGGTTCACGACAGACAGTACAGAGAAAATCACAGACAAAGACAGTTCAAAAGAAAAATATAACACAATCTACGGTGAAGAAATCTACCAGTACGAAAGGCGGCAAGAAATGAAGCTAAGACATTTCGCTGTGTTCGGTGGGATTTTCACAGTGATTATCTGTCTGCTTCTGTTCCTGTTTATCGTGACCGCAGATGATGAAGAAAGCGGAACTTCCAGTTTCGATTTTTCTGGATTGAACCTGTCAGCGGAAGTCTTGAAACATCAGCCTACGGTAGAAAAGTATGCAAAGGAATACGGAATTTCTGACTATGTAAATTACCTGCTTGCGATTATGCAGGTGGAATCCGGCGGCACTGGCACGACAGACGTTATGCAAGCCAGTGAATCGCTCGGTCTGCCGCTTAATTCCCTGTCTACGGAGGATTCCATCAAACAGGGGTGTAAATATTTCTCGGAGCTTCTAAAATCCGCAGAAGCGAAAGGCTGTGACATCAACACGATGGTACAGTCCTATAACTATGGCGGCGGTTTCATTGATTACGTTTCCAGTCATGGGAAAAAGTACACCTTTGAGCTGGCGGTCAGCTTCGCAAAGGACAAGTCCGGCGGTGTCAAAGTCACCTATAAGAATGAAATTTCCATAAAAGAAAATGGCGGCTGGCGTTACAAGTACGGGAATATGTTCTATGTAAAATTAGTCAGTCAGTATTTGGCTGTGCCTGGTTTCAGTGACGCTACCGCACAGGCAATCTTCAATGAAGCATTGAAATATCAAGGCAGGAAGTATGTGTATGGTGGCAGCAATCCAAACACTAGCTTTGACTGTTCTGGTCTTACGTCTTGGTGCTATGCAAAGGCTGGTATCAGCTTACCTCGTACCGCACAGGCACAGTATGACGTTACGCAGCACATACCGCTTTCACAGGCAAAAGCTGGTGATTTGGTGTTCTTCCACTCGACCTATAACGCTGGAACATACGTCACTCATGTAGGAATCGTGCGTCCAGAGGGACGAAAGTTAGAAGTAGATTAAAGAAAGGGGGACAGAAAAAAAAGGCACTACCCCGTAAGATAACACGGGAAACCACCTGCCTAACCGAAAGGTGAAAACTGTACGGGAAAATAGCACGGCAGGAAAGCAGAAAGTTGTTCAAAGACAATAGAGCACGACTGAACTGCAAGGTTAAGTGAATATGAGGATAAAACTAGATTTGTTGAATGTGAGTTCCAAACCTCTGTTACGTGTGGACACAGGAAACTTGTCTGAAACCTGTGGTATGAGTAACGCTGAAAATAAATGCCTTTCAGTGGGTTATCAATTAACTCATACGGTACGCTGGAGAACCAGTAGTAACGGAACGAAAGCATATCCGACAATTCACACCAGCCTACTACTTTCGTCAACTGGAGATTACCTAAACCAGAATGCCTACAATGGCTATGTGTAATGCTCTTGTAGTGATAAATCACAAGGCTATGCTAAGTGAGATGACGCTGAAAATCTGGCAAGGTAACGGAGCTTTCATAGTAGTCTGAGAATCCTGAAAAGACAGGGAAAGCCGTAAAATCGGATACGGGAAAACCGTTCACATGGCGAAGGAAAGCAGTCTTAGCGAATTAAAATTAGAAATTGATTAGGGAGGAAAACCTCAAATGAAACCAACAATGGAGATTTTAACCAAATTACAGGAAAATTCAAAAAAGAACCATGATGAAGTATTTACAAGGCTCTATCGATATTTACTCCGTCCAGATATATACTATGTTGCATATCAACACCTCTACTCCAACAAAGGAGCAGGAACAAAGGGTGTAACAGACGACACAGCGGACGGTTTTAGCGAAATATATATTGAAAATATCATTGAAGCCTTAAAAAATGAAATGTATCAACCAAAACCAGTAAGACGTACATACATCAAAAAATCAAATGGCAAAATGCGTCCCTTAGGACTGCCTGTCTTTACTGATAAGCTGATACAGGAAGCAATACGCATGATATTAGAAGCAATCTATGAGCCTATTTTTTCAGACTACTCTCACGGTTTCCGACCAGCAAGAAGTTGTCATACTGCTCTTGCTCAAATAAAAAAAGAATTTACAGGAGCACGCTGGTTTATAGAGGGCGACATAAAAGGGTGCTTTGATAACATCAATCATGCGGTACTTGTGGAAATTATCAATCAGAAAATTAAAGATGCACGTTTTCTGAAACTCATTCGTTCATTCTTAAAGGCAGGTTATATGGAAGATTGGAAATACCACAAAACATATAGCGGTTGCCCTCAAGGTGGCATCATTTCGCCTATTCTTGCGAATATCTACCTTAATGAATTAGACCGTCACGTAATGAAGATAAAGAAAGAGTTTGATGTGGCAACAAAGGCACGTTATACACCAGAATATACAAAACTGGTAGGACTACGCCAAAGATTACACAACAAAATTAAAAATAGCAACGGTATAGAAAGAGAAAAGCTGATTGAAGAATATAAATCTGCAACGGCTCAAATGCTCAAACTACCAGCGAAGCAATGTGACGACAAGAAAATAAAATATGTGCGTTACGCTGATGATTTCCTAATAGCTGTGAATGGCAATCGACAGGATTGTGAGAAGATTAAGCAAGAACTTACAGAATTTATAAGTACCACATTAAAAATGGAACTTAGTCAAGAAAAAACTCTGATTACACACAGTAATACTCCTGCTCGTTTTCTCGGATATGATGTCAGAGTACGCCGTGACCAGCAGATTAAACCAAAAGGAAAATTCAAAACCCGTTCTATGAATAACAAGGTGGAATTGAGTATTCCATTCAAAGACAAGATAGAGAAATTTTTATTTTCAAATGGAATTGTAAAGCAGAGGTCAGACAATGGGAAATTAGAACCTATACACCGACCACAACTGCTTAATAGGACAGATTTGGAAATAGTGACTATTTATAATGCAGAATTAAGAGGTATCTGTAATTATTATGGGTTGGCAAGCAATTTTAACAAGCTAATCTATTTCAATTATCTTATGGAATATAGCTGTTTGAAAACACTTGCAGGAAAGCACCGTTCCAAAGTTTCTAAAATTAGAGCTATGTATAAAGACGGTACAGGCAAATGGGCTATTCCTTATGAAACTAAAACAGTAATAAAGAAAATGTATTTTGCGAATTATGCTGACTGCAAAGGAAAGAAGTTTACTGATATTGTTCCACAAACAGCTAAAAATTATTCCCATGACGTAACAACATTAGAAAGCCGATTAAAGGCGAAGATATGTGAAGTATGTGGGTGTACGGAAAGTGACAGATACGAAATTCATCATGTAAACAAGGTTAAAAACCTTAAAGGAAAATCAGAATGGGAAAAGATAATGATAGCCAAAAGACGGAAAACAATCGTGGTATGCCACAAGTGTCACATGGCTATACATCATGGCGAAAAGAAATAACCTGTAACGGAGCAAAGATGGAGAGCCGTGTGCATTGAGAAATGCAAGCACGGTTCGGGGAGAGGACTGCACAAACCTACCCTAGAAATAAGGAAAGGCGGTGCTTTCCTACTCTACTATGTAGGAAATAACCAGATGTACCATGCAGGCGACCCGATAGGATATGCAGACCTAAGTAGTAGTTACTGGCAACAGCACTTAATCGGTGCAGGACGAGTAAAACAATAGAAAGGACTTGAAAAATATGTTTAAAAAGAATAAGAAATCGACTGAAAATGTCAAAGAAAAAAAGGTGCGTACTGTCAAGGTAGGCACACATAAGAAAACTGTGATTGCGTTGTGGGTGGTGCTTATCGCAAGCGTGAGCTTTGGGGTGTATAAGAATTTTACCGCTATCGACCAGCACACCACCCATGAAAAAGAAATCATTGAGCTTCGCTTGCAGGACACCAACGGGATTGAAAATTTCGTGAAGAACTTTGCGAAGTCCTATTACACATGGAATAACAGCAAAGAAGCGATTGAAGCAAGGACGCAGGCAATCAGCGGTTATCTGACAAAGGAATTGCAGGACTTGAATGTTGATACAATCAGAACGGATATACCGACCAGCTCCACAGTTACAAATGTGATTGTGTGGAGTATCGAACAGTTGGGAACGGACACTTTTTCTGCTACCTACGAAGTAGATCAGCAGATAAAAGAGGGAGAACAGACAAGTATCGTCAAGGCAACCTATACCGTAAAAGTCCATGTGGACGCTGACGGGGATATGGTAATCGTTCAGAACCCTACCCTTGCACCAGCAATCGAAAAATCAGACTATGAGCCTAAGACACCAGAAGCAGACGCAAGCGTAGACGCTGATACCGTAAGCGACGCTACCGCATTTCTGGAAACATTTTTTAAGCTCTATCCAACAGCCACAGAAAAAGAACTTGCCTATTATGTATCGGGGAATGTGATTGAACCTATCGGCAGGGACTATCTGTATTCTGAATTGGTAAACCCTATCTTTACAAAGGACGGGGACAATGTAAAAGTTAAAGTTGCTGTAAAATTCCTTGATAATCAGACAAAGGCAACACAAGTATCGCAGTATGAACTTGTGCTATATAAGGATAGCAACTGGAAGATTGTAGGATAAACAGATATAGCGTGCATTTCTTAAGTGAGATTTGCACGCTTCATTTTCTGTGCAAACACCATATAACACTTGACAACAGCATTGCTCTGTTATATACTGTTTATACAGAAAGGAGCTGTGAGATGAAAATTATTATAAACCATTCTTCAATGATACCTATTTACGAGCAAATAGTAGAACAAGTTAAAGCTTTAATTCGGAATGGAAAATTAAAAGAAAATGATAATCTTCCGTCTGTTCGTTCTCTTGCAAAAGAATTAAAAATAAGTGCTCTAACTGTAAAAAAAGCATATGATAACTTGGAAAACGAGGGGTTTACGGTAACAATTCATGGAAAAGGAACATATGTTACTGCTACAAATACAGAGCTTTTATTAGAGGAACAGAAAAAGGAATTAGAAAGTGATTTAGAACGAGTTATTCAAAAAGGCAGATGTTACGGTATCAGTGATGAAGATATAAAAAAACTATTTGAGTTAATTTTGGAGGGTTAGATATGTTAAAAATTGAGCATTTGAAAAAAAGTTATGAAAGCTTTTCGCTTGATTGTTCTCTTGAAGTAAAGAAAGGTCATGTAACTGGTTTGATTGGTCAAAATGGTGCAGGAAAAAGCACAACATTTAAAGCTATTTTAGGGCTAATTTCCTTTGATAGTGGAACTATCAATATTCTTGGAAAGTCATTACAAGATTTTACTGCAAAAGACAAGCAAGATTTGGGAGTAGTTCTTTCGGACTCTGGCTTTAGTGGATATTTAACAATCAATGATATTATTCCTATTATTGATAATTTATATCAAAATTTTGATAAATCATTTTTTATAGAACAAGTTAAAAAGTTTCAGCTTCCACGAAATAAAAGAATAAAAGATTTTTCAACTGGTATGAAAGCGAAAGTAAAAGTCTTAGTTGCTGTTTCACACAATGCAAAGTTGTTAATTCTTGATGAACCAACGGCGGGATTAGATGTAATAGCTAGAGATGAATTGCTAGAAATGCTAAGAGATTTTATAGAAAAAGACGAAGAACGCTCTATTTTAATTAGTTCTCACATTTCCAGTGATTTAGAAACTTTATGTGATGACCTTTATATGATACATCAAGGAAAAGTAATTATGCACGAAGATACTGATGTTTTACTAAGCGATTATGCACTACTTAAAGTTGATGAAGAAGAATATTCCAAATTAGATAGACAATATATTTTACGTACCAAAAAAGAAAGCTATGGATATAGTTGTTTAACTAATCAAAAACAATATTATGCTGAAAATTATCCTCAAATGGCGATTGAAAAAGGAAATATAGACGAAGTAATAACAATGATGATTAGAGGTGTTGAATAATGAAAGGTTTATTGATTAAAGATTTTAAATTGCTGAAAGGACAGAAAAACTTCTTTATGGCTATTACTGCTATATCTATAATAATGATAATAGTATCTCCGGGGACTTCGTTTCCGATTGGTTTCTTAGGTTTTGTGGGGGCATTATTCTCATTGAGTTCAATTAGCTATGATGAATTTGATAATGGAAATGCTTTTTTATTTTCTTTACCGATAACACGAAAAGATTATGTACTGGAAAAATATATTTTTGGATTGATTTCAGGAATAATGTCTTTGTTGTTGGGAACTGTTATTAGTTTAGTTGCTATTGGTATTACAAAAACAGGCAGTTTTAATGAAATTTTTTTAACAGCAGGTTCTTTATTTCCTACTATTTTATTGATTTTATCAATCATGCTTCCTTTTATCTTGAAATTTGGTGGAGAAAAAGGAAGAATTGCTATCATAGGTGTAATGGGACTTATATTTGTTATAGGACTGCTTCTTATAAAAACTACTGAATATTTAGGAATAGATTTATATGTCTTAATAAATAAATTACCTAAATTTGAGCCACTAGTATATATAATATTATTTTTATTGTTTTCAGTTGTTATTTTAGGTATCTCCTATCTTATTAGCTTAACAATACTAAAGAAAAAAGAGTTTTAGAAAAGAGAGGTGTGCTTATGGACTTGACTATTTTGGTAGTAGGATTGATATTGGGTGTTGGTATTCCTTTAAGAAATAAGGCAATCAAAAAGCGTAGAGAAAATATGAAAGAGAAAGGAAATGAGGAAAAATGAAAAAATATGAATATTTAGAAATTGATTATACTGCGAAAGGTGTTGTGTTCCTTTGCACCGATAAACATAAGGAAGTTATAAATAGCTATGCAGAAAATGGGTATCGCTATGTTGGTTTTATACCTACAGAAATTGACGCAAAAGGTTGTATGCGAAAGATTGATTTAATTTTTGAAAAAGAAGATTAACTCATTTTAGGGAGTTGGTTCGAATGATAGGGTTAAAAAAACGAGATATTAAAAAAGCATTAAAGGCAGGTGCAAAGGCTGGCGGTATGTCATTAGCTGATGTTCGGGAAAATATTGAAGCAACGATTGATGAAGCTATGAATAGCACCGACCCAGAGGTGCAGGCAAATTTCAAAAAGTATTTTGGAAAAAAACGCCCTACGCCAGAGGAATACATTTATACCATTACGAAAAAGACAACGGTAAAATTATAATAAAAGGGTCGTGGAAATGCTTCACAGAATTGTGATCTGCATTATCACGGCTCTTTTGCTATCTGTTTACTTTCAAAACTGTAAGTGTAATTGAACACTGCCCTTGCTATAATTTAATTGTATTCCAAAACAAATAAATGTGGCAGGAAGAAAGGAGCGATTTTTAATGGAACACATTTTAAATTTAGAGCAAGTAAAAAAATACTACGGGGGTAACTCTGGAAATATCACAAAGGCAGTAGACGGTATTTCTATGTATGTAGACAAGGGCGAATTTGTCGCAATAATGGGAGCTAGTGGTTCTGGAAAGACTACCCTATTAAACTGTATCTCTACGATTGATACTGTAACCAGCGGACACATTACAGTCAACAATCAAGATATTACCAAAATCAAAGATAAAGATTTTGCTGATTTTAGACGTGAAAATCTAGGGTTCATTTTTCAAGATTTCAACCTTTTAGATACCTTAACGATTGAAGAAAACATTTCTTTGTCATTGGTAATCAACAAACAGAACCCTGCTGATATTGACAAACGAGTTCATGCTATCGCTGATAAATTGGGTATTCGTGATATTTTATCGAAATTTCCTTATGAAGTTTCTGGCGGACAAAAACAGCGTTGTGCTTGTGCAAGAGCCTTAATCAATGAACCGAAACTGATATTAGCTGATGAACCGACGGGAGCTTTGGACTCAAAATCTTCCAGATTGTTACTGGAAACAATGTCTGACATCAACAAGAAAATGCAGGCTACTATTTTAATGGTAACACATGACCCGTTTAGTGCGTCTTTTTGTAAACGTATTTTGTTCTTGAAGGACGGTAAAATATTCAATGAAATTTTCAGAGGGGAAAAAAGCAGAAAAGATTTCTTCAATGAAATACTGGATATATTAACCTTGCTCGGAGGTGAAGTGGGAAATGTTAGGTAAATTAGCGGTTAGAAATACAAAAAGAAGCATTAAAGATTATTTGATTTATTTAATAACTGTTACTATCGCATTTTCTCTTATATTTGCTTTTAACTTAGTGGCAAGTTCTGAAGAAGTAATAGAATTATCGACAGGCATGGATACGTTTAAGTATATTCTAGCTTTTGTGAATGTTGTTATTATATTTGTTATCTGTTTTTTGATTAACTACACCACAAAATTTATGTTTGAAAAGCGAAGCAAAGAGCTTGGAACATATATGCTTCTTGGAATTAGAAAAAAAGAAATTGCTCGATTGCTTGTAATTGAAAATGTGTTATTAGCGATATGTGCTTTGGTTTTGGCTATTCCTCTTGGGTTCATATTTAGTCAATTTGTATCATTGGTAATTGTAAACTTATTAGGTATTCCAGAAGTAATCTTTATTTCAATAAATTTTGTTTCCATAGGATTGCTTGCTATTTACTTTTTGGCAATATATGTATTGGTTTTGCTTAATCTTTTACGAAGAATTAGAAAAATGACAGTACATGATTTTCTCTATTTTGACAAGCAGAATGAAAAGAAAATGTTCCGTAGCAATAAAAAAAGAAATATTATTTTCATTGTTAGTGTTATATTAGGAATTACTGCTATTTTGCTTTGGGCTTCACGTTGGACAATGGAAAACAGCGGTAAACAAGAAACTCTTACGTATTTGATGATTAGCATGATGATGTTGATTATCAGTATTTATGGTGTATCAGCCACTTGTGCAGATATGTTGTTGTCGGTTTTATTGAAAAATAAAAAACTTAAATATCAAAAAGATAACCTTTTTGTAACAAGAACTTTTGCGTCAAAAGCAAGAACAATGAGTTTTACGTTCGGGACACTTTCCATGTTGATATTACTTTCTTTGTTATGTTTAAATTTTTCAAGTATCAATAAAGGAGTGTATAAAGCAAGCATAGAAATGACAGCTCCGTTTGATGTTCATGTGTTTGAAGAAAAACAACCATTTAAAGATTTTGAAGAATATGTGAATGTTGTTGATGAAGATTATACAATAAATGAAGCAATCGAATTTGATGTTTATAAAGAACCGAAACATCAAATGCAGAATTATTTTGACGTGCAATTTTATGATTATGACCCAGTAATGAAATTAAGTGATTACAACGAAATACTGAAATTAAAGAATATGGACACCATAGAATTAAGTAATGACGAGTATTTTCTTGTAACTAGCAAAGATTTGTTATATAAAGTTGAAAACAACAAGGATATTGAAAAAATTCAGTTGACAAGTGGAAAAGAATTAAAACTAAAGGGCATTGATACAAAAACGTATTGGTATCAAATAAATAATACTGGAAGATTTGCTGTTATTGTGCCTGATGAATATGTTCAAGGCTTGGAAGTATCTGAGCAACATCTGATTATAGATACCGTAGAAGAAACAGATACAAAACTTAGAGAAAAAATCAAACAAGATTTGAAACACCGATTAGTAATAGTAAATGATGATGGAGAAACAGTCGTACAATATTATAGACTTTCTGTAAGAGGTTCTGCTATTGAAGAACAAAATACGATGACCGCTATGATTGCAAGCATTTGTCTTTATATTGCCTTTATTTTGATTTCGGCAGTTGGAACAGTTCTTGCTATTCAATCACTAAGTGACTCTACAAAGTACAAATATCGCTATCAAACATTAAAAAGATTGGGAGTGAATGATAAATCATTATTTAAAACAATCAGAAAGCAATTACTAATATTATTTGGTGTTCCAGTTATTTATTCAATTCTTGCAAGTTTCTTTATGCTGGTATCAGTCAATAATGTTTATAAAATTTATTTAGAAAGTGAGTATAGTTATTTAATTTACTTCGTAGTAGGTTTGGCGATTTTCTTCTTTATCTATGGAATTTATTGGATAGCAACGTATATCGGTTTCAAGCGAAATATCAATGAGGAGAGTTAGATTTTTCTAGCTCTCCTGCTGTGAAATTATTATAATGGTAAATCAAGGGGGTGTGGAAATGAGAATAGCAATTATCGAAGATGATGAAATCACTCGTCTGGAGCTTTCTAAATTACTAAAAACACAAGGATATGAAACAGTTTTATTGACTGATTTTGAAAATCTACCAGAGGAACTAAAGCAGTATTCCGTAGAGTTGGTTCTGCTTGATATTAACCTGCCGTATGAGAATGGCTATGAAGTATGCAGGAAAATAAAACAAGTCATGCCAGTACCTATTATCTTTGTAACAAGCAGAGATACAAATGCTGACGAATTGAAAAGTATTCAAGTGGGTGGGATTGACTTCATCACAAAGCCGTATGACACGCTTATTCTTCTTGAGAAGATCAAGCGTGCATTGCAGTTGTCAAACCCGAATAATTTCCGTGAGCTTGTCAAAAAAGATTGTGCCCTTGATTTACATTTATCCATTTTGAATTATCAAGAGAAAAGCATTGAACTGACAAGAAATGAATTTCGTATTTTATACTACTTTTTTATGAACGAAGATAAAGTTATTAGTAAAGAAGAACTGCTGGAAAAGCTGTGGAACGACAAGTATTATTTGGACGAAAATGTATTACTGGTTAATATGACCCGTCTAAAAAAGAAAATGAGAGAAATCGGTATTGTTCACTTACTAGAAAATATACGAGGAAAGGGTTGGAAACTGTGAACTTTTTTACATTCTTAGAAGAAAAAATAACAGAGATATTGTTTCAACTTTTCTTTCTTGCCTTAGTAACATTTCTTTTGATTTTCTACGGTGTAGATACGCTGTTTGTTGTATTGCTGGTAATTCTGTTCATCAGCATACAAGGACTTTTTCAATGGTGCTTGTATCGGAAGAAACGTAACGCTTCACAACATATTATTGATTTAGTAGATGGACTGGAAGAAGCCTACTATATTGCAGACGTTTTACCAAAGCCAAAAGAATTTCAAAATGAAGCCTATTACTACGCACTAAAAAAAGCCTGCAAATCTATGAATGATGAAATCGATAAAATCACAGAAGAAAAGCAGGATTATCAAGAATATGTGGAAAGTTTCGCCCATGAAATTAAAATACCGATAGGAGCATTGTCTTTGACGTTTGATAATGCGAAAAATTACACGTTAAAAAAAGAAACAGACAAGATATTTCAGTTAGTGGAACAAATGCTCTATTATGCAAGAAGTGAAAATACAGAAAAAGACTATTTTGTAAAACAGTTGCAGTTGGACGAAGTGATACATAATGTCATTCTGAAATTCCGTCATGCACTTATGGAAAGGAAAGTAATTATCAATATCCATGACATAGAGAATGTCGTTTATACTGATGAAAAATGGCTGACATTCATTCTATCTCAAATCGTGCAAAATGCGATTAAGTATTTTGATAAGCAGGAAAATAAACTGACGATATACAGTCAAGACAACGGAACAAATATACTGCTTGTGATTGAAGATAACGGCTGTGGAATAAAAACATCTGATTTATCCCGTGTATTTGAAAAAGGTTTTACTGGTTCAAATAGAAGCAAAGCAAATGCAACGGGTATGGGACTGTATTTATCGAAAAAATTATGCGATAGATTGGGTTTGAAATTGGATATTGCTTCTACGGAAAAAGAATATACAAGACTGACCATTACATTTCCAAAAGGAACAGTTCATAATTTTTCAGAGTAATTTGAAAACCATGCCAACATTGATACGGTGCTTTAAGGGGGCTTGCATTATGGAAAGCTTTAAGTACAATTCTTTGCAATCAAATTCCACCTAATAGCACACTATTAAAAATTGAATATGTTTTAGCTTTAAAGGCTCGTACAGACTATATGTTTTGTGCGGGCTTTTTTCATACCCGAAAAAAATTTAAAAATTTTTCAAAAGAGGTCATTAAATCACACCTAGCTGTCCTTATATGGTGCGGAAAGAGGGATAAACACTTTTCAAATCATAAAGGAAAGGAGGTGAGATTGATGAAACCGTCTGACTTCCAAAAAACAGTTCAATGTCGTTTTGAAAGTTGTTTAAAGAAAGTTGTCCGTAGTGTCGTGAAAGATTATTACAAGGAATTAAACCGTCGTAAGAATAAAGAAATATCTTTCAGCGAATTGCCAGATGTCCTTATTGATAAAATGGCTGTTTGGGACGACTACGAAACAGATTATACAATCTTTTCAGTATGTGGCATTGATATTCGTGTCCTTGATGATGAATTGGCAGAAGCCTTGAAGAAGCTTCCAGAAAGAAAGAGAAATACTCTGTTGATGTATTACTTCTTGGAAATGACAGAAAGTGAAATTGCTAACTTGCAGAAAATCACGCAAAGCGGTGTATTTAGAAATCGACATCACGCTTTGGAAACTATGAAAAAGATACTCAAGGAGGAACATTAGAAAATGAAACAGTTATTTAAGAAGCCGTCCTATTACTTGATTTCATCAGCTATGGACGGAAACGAAAAAGCGATTGAGAAATTGCTGGCATTTTATGACCCGTACATATCAAAATGCTGTTTACGTTCACTCTATGATGAATATGGAAATGTTTATATCGTTGTAGATATGGAATTAAAAGGACGTATCAGAGAAGCACTTATCAAAATGATTTTAGGATTTGATATTGAAGATATGAACTTAGAACCAGAAGAATAAGCAGTTTTTAGCGGAGCATGATTTAATGTCCCCCCCCTCTTTCCTGCTCCACTACTGTTTTTACACATGAAAGCAACACGCTTTCGCCACAGCTCTTTGACAACTGAATAAAGCAGACAGATACGTTTGTGAGATAGCGAGCCACGGGGACTGTACGCCACGACCTTTTCAAAAGAAAGCGAGCGACCCACGCAGTGATCCGAGAGCGACTGTTGGAAAAGTCGTTTTGCCACGACTATAAAGTTATACTTAAATATGTACAATAAATATTAAATAAGAATGTACAAATGT
>OFGN01001090.1_pt1 | contig 22291 bp, 15 predicted proteins | sample 1521821 | NCBI WGS metagenome assembly OFGN01 (sample SAMEA3504094, study PRJEB24116) | mouse gut metagenome | biome: mouse gut; feature: mouse-associated habitat; material: faeces | place: Denmark | collected 2011
GGGATGGCGCCGCCCGCGAACCAGTCGGAAATAACATTCATGCCCCCGACATGCCCGAATCGGCTACGCCCCGCAATATGGTCACGAAAAGCACAAAAACCGGGACAGCCGGGCCGCCCTTCCCGGCATCCCGTACCCCGCCGCCCCGCTCTTCCCGCATGGCAAGGCAAGCCGGAAGGCCGACACGTCGACGCCTCTTCCTCAGGGGCCGACGCCCGTCCGCCTCGGCTGCCACGCCCGCCCTGTGACGCGAGCCAAAATGACGGGCCGTAGGCCTGCGGCGTCAGGGTACCGCCACGCCGAAGCCGCCCCGTCTCCGGTAATCGTGCTTATTGCGCTTGAGGGGGCGGATACGAGAGCCCGCCACGCCCCCATCGGCGGCCCCTTCTCCCTTTCGCTCAGAAGGCTCAAAACTTTCGGATAGGAACCTTTTAACCCTGTTCAACGTTTCATTTGTGAATATTCTATTGTAAACGGAAGGCGAACGGGCTATCCTAAGCGCAGACGCAACCCCGGTCCGTTTCCGGGATAAAATTCAGAGAGAACGGGAACATCCATGCAGGAACTTTCAGCATACACCAGACAGCGCTGGGACGTCGTGGTCATCGGCGGCGGCGCGACGGGCGCGGGCACCCTGCGCGACCTCGCCATGCGCGGGGTCAAGGCGCTGCTGCTCGAACAGCGCGATCTTGTCCACGGCACCAGCTCGCGTTTTCACGGCCTGCTCCACAGCGGGGCGCGCTACGCCGTGAAGGACGCCGAAGCGGGCCGGGAGTGCATTGAGGAAAACCGCATCCTGCGGCGCATCGGCAAGCATTGCGTCGAGGAAACCGAAGGCTTTTTCGTGCGTTCCCCGCAGGACGGCCCGGAGTTCGAGGAACAGTGGGTCAAGGCCTGCGCCGAATGCGGCATCGAAGCCCTGCCCCTTTCCGTCCGGGAGGCCCGGACGCTTGAACCGAACCTCGCCCCGGACATCGTTTCCGTGTACCGCGTGCCCGATTCGGCGGTGGACGGCTTCCGCCTCGTCTGGCAGAACGTGCAGAGCGCCCGGCGCTACGGCGCGGGCTTCCGCACCTATACCGAAGTGACCGCCGTCAACAGCGCAAACGGCGCGGTGACGGGCGTGAGCGTGCGGGATACGCGCACGGGCGAAACCGGGGTCATCCCCTGCGCCTTCGTGGTCAACGCCGCCGGAAGCTGGGTTGGTGAAATCGCCCGCACCGCCGGTCTGACCATCAACGTCAAGCCCGACCGCGGCACGCTGGTGGCCTTCAACCACCGTTTCACCAGCCGGGTGATCAACCGCCTGCGCAAGGCGTCTGACGGCGATATTTTCGTGCCGCACGGCTCCATCACCATTCTCGGCACCACCTCCAAAAAGACGGAAAGGCCCGACGACACGGTCCCCGACACCGGCGAAGTGCGCGAGCTGCTCGACATCGGCCGCGTGCTCTTCCCGGACATCGACGGCTACCGTATCCTGCGCACCTTCGCCGGGACGCGCCCCCTCTACACCGCCGATCCTTCCGCCGAAGGGCGCGGGGCCTCGCGCAACTTCGTGGTTCTCGATCACGAACGCGAAGGGCTCAAGGGCATGGCCACCATCTGCGGCGGCAAGCTGACCACCTATCGGCTGATGGGCGAGCGCATGGCCGATCTGGTCTGCGGCAAGCTCGGGGTGAACGCGGCCTGCCGCACGGCCATTGAGCCGCTGGTGCAGGACGCCTCCGACGAACTCATGGCCCGCGCCCGCAAGGTCTTTCCGGCGCAGGGGCTGGAACAGGCCCGCTCGCGGCTTGGCGACAGCTTCGCCGCCGCCGTGGAACGCCTTGAAGCCGCGCCGTGGAAAAAGACGCTCCTGTGCGAATGCGAGCGCGTGACCGTGGCCGAATTCGAGCAAGTGGCTTCGGAATCCACCACCTACTCCCTCAACGACATCCGCCGCCGCACCCGCATGGGCATGGGCACCTGTCAGGGGAGCTTCTGCGGTTTGCGCGGCGTGGGCGCGGTGCTCGAAGCGGACCTGCTTCCCGCCGCCCGGCCCGAGGGTACGGCCGAAGACGCAGCGCAGGCGGGAGCCTGCGGCGCGCCCGACCTCCTGCGCACGTTCCAGCAGGAGCGTTGGTACGGCATCCGCCCGGTCCTCTGGGGCAGCGAACTGCGCGAAACCGAACTGGCGCGCGGCATGTACGGCGCGACCCTCAACATTGACGGAGCCGACGAATGATCACAAGAAAAGCATATGACGTGATGGTCGCGGGCGGCGGCCTGTCCGGGCTCTCCGCGGCCCTCTTCGCGGCCCGGGCCGGAAAGCGGACCCTGCTCGTGACGCGGGGCTCCGGGGTGCTGGCCATCGGGGGCGGCACCATCGACGTACTCGGCTACCTTCCCGACGGCACGCCCCTTTCTTCGCCCTTCGAGGGCTTCGGCGCGCTGTCCTCCCGCCATCCCTACTCGCTCGTCGGCACTCAGACGGTCCAGAAGGCGCTGTCCGCCTTTCTGGAACTCTGCGAGGAAGGCGGCTGCCCCTACCTCTGCAACGGGGAACGCAACACCCGCGTGGTCACGGCCCTCGGCACCACCAAGCCGAGCTATCTGGTGCCGCACACCATGACCATGCGCGGCGTGTCCGAGGCGTCCAACGTCTTCATCGCGGGCGTGGAGGGCTTGAAGGATTTCTCGCCCGCCCTGACCGCCCGAGGGCTGCAAGGCCGCAAGGCCTATGCCGGAAAGAACATCGTGCCCGTGCTGCTGCCCAGCCCCTTTCCGCTCCAGCGCGATCTGTCCACGCTCGATCTGGCCCGCTATCTCGACACCGAAGAAGGCGTGCGCTGGCTCGGCAAGGCCATCAATAAACATATCGTGCGCGGCGTGCCCGGCGTGGTCTTCGTGCCCGCCATCCTCGGCACCGCCGCCAACGGCTCCGTGCACACGGCCATCAAGGACATGACGGGCCATGAGGTCCACGAGATTTCGAGCCTGCCCCCGGCAGTCACCGGACTACGCCTGCACGCCCTTTTGCTGCGGCTGCTGAAAAAATACGGCGTCGATCTCATCGAGCACGCGGCCATCACGGGCTCCGTGGTGGAAAACGGCCATTGCGAGGCGCTGCTCACCTGCAACGACGGGCGGGAACGCCGCTACGCCGCGCGTTCCTTTATCATCGCCACGGGCGGCGTGCTTGGGGAAGGTTTTGTGACCGAACCGGAACGAGCATGGGAACCGATTTTCAACATCGATCTGCCCATGAACCCCTCCTCGTCCGAATGGTCGCAGCCGGAAGCCTATCCCGCCGAGTGCCGCACGCCCGGCACGCCGCGTCCCTCGCACGGCTTCGCGCTGCTCGGCCCCAACGTGGACGCCAGCCTGCGTCCCCTCGGCGGCGACGGCAATCCCGTGGCGGACAATGTGTTTTTCATCGGCAAGACGCTCGGCGGCTATGATCACGCGGCCGAAAAATCCGGAAACGGCGTGGCCCTGTCCACAGCCTATTTCGCGGCCATGAACGCCTGAGGTAAACATGAAACCTATTGAAACCGTAGATAAATGCACGACCTGCTCCACCTGCGTGGCCTATTGCCCGGTCACGAGGGCGACGCGGGCCTTCAAGGGGCCGAAGCTGACGGGTCCGTCCTCGGAACGCTTCCGCCTCTTCGACGAGACGGGCGGCGGCGAAATCTCGGAAATCGAGGCGCTGGACTACTGTTCCAACTGCAAGAACTGCGACATCGCCTGTCCTTCCGGGGTGAAAATCTCCACGCTGAACATGCTGGCCCGCGCCGACTGGTGCCGCAAGCACAAGCCGCCCCTGCGCGACTGGGTGCTCGCACATGGCCGGGCGCTGGGCAAGCTGGCGCGCCGTTTTCCCAACTGGATGGTCCGCCTCGGGTCCACCAACGCCCTCAGCCGCCTCCTGCTCGACAAGTTCGGCGTGGACCGCCGCGCGCCCATGCCGGTTTTCGCGGAACGGAGTTTCTCGGAATGGATGGAAGCCCACAACGCGGGCCTCTCCCCCACCGAGCGGCGCAATCTCACGAAAAAGGCGGTCTTCTTTCCCGGCTGCTTCGTGAACGACTACGACCCGCAAACGGGCCAGGACCTTGTGTTTCTGCTGGAAAAGGCGGGCTATGAGGTCATTGTCCCGGACTTCCAGTGCTGCGGCGTGCCGCTCGTCGCCAACGGCTTCTTCGACGAGGCCAAGGCTGCGGCGGAGGCCAACCTTGCCGCTCTGGTCCCGCACGTGGCCTCGGGCGACGTGCCCGTGCTCACGGTCTGCCCGAGCTGCCAGCTCATGCTCAAGCAGGAATACGGCGAGTTCTTCCCGGACGCGCCGGGTCTGTCCGCAGTCGTCCCGCACGTTCAGGACGCCTGCGAATTCCTCATCGGCCTTCTGGAAAGCGGCGAACTGGAGCTTGATCTGCGCGAAGACGCCACAAAGCTCATCTACCACGCGCCCTGCCATCTGCGGGCGCAAGGCACGGGCAAGCCGGGGCTGGAGCTTCTGCGCATGGCCGAGGCCCACGTCGAGGACGCCCGGGCGGGCTGCTGCGGCATTTCCGGAAGTTACGGCTTCAAGAAAGAAAAATACGACGTGGCGGCCACGGTGGGGGCCGAGCTTTTTCAGGCGGTCAAAGACAGCGGCGCGGCGCGCTGCGTCACCGACTGCGGCACCTGCCGCATCCAGATTTCGCACCACACCGGCGTCCCTTCCCTGCATCCCATTTCATGGTTGCGGGGATTGATGAAGTAGGGGGAGAAGTGAGGGGATGAAAAGATTGGAGGGGGGAGGGGAACCCTTCTAAAGAAGGGCTTCCCCTCCCCCCTCCAAACCTCCCCCTTCCCCTCCTAAGACTTTTGGTGGGTGGGGAGGTTAGGCAAAAGGAGAAGTTTTAGATTAAGGCGCAACAGTCGGGCAAATAGGTTCATTAAAATCAACTGTAGCCTTTCCCTTAGTGGTACTGCTCTCAGCAGTAATATTGCCATCCCCAAAAGTAACTGTCCAATCTTCCCCATATTTAGTGGCACTTGCGGTCGTCGCCTCGGCTTCGGTCTTAGCATTTGTTTTGGCAGTCGCGCACGCCGTACCTTTCAAAAGTTCTTGTCCAAACGTCAAATTATAGCGGGCCATTGCTTCGGCAGCCGTAGCTTTAGCCGCTTGATTAGCAGCATCTTTCTGCAAATCATAATACTTCGGCACGGCGACAGCCGCGAGAATGCCCAGAATTACCAGTACGGAAATGATTTCAATGAGCGTGAAGCCCTGCTGGGCTTTCATGTTGCGCATACGACCTCCCGAGGTCCTGTTTCGAAGTGAGCGGGCGGGAGACGGCCATCTCAAACGCCCTCAATATTCCATATCTAAAGGTAGATATGGAATCCTCCACCCCACGGAACGTGAGTGTTTTTTTCTTAACAGGAATCCAGTGCGAAAGGAAGTAAAAAAGCACGACCAAAGACGCCCCGCTTCCTCATGAAGCGGCAGCCGATGGTCGTTCGCCGGGGCTTTCGTTAAAAAAAGCCTGGCGCGGCGGGCGCGGGATTGACTTTCAACAAACTGAAATCATTTCTCTTCTTTTCACTCCTCGGTAAGCTGTTTCGTCTCCGGGCCCCGGAGCCTACGATTCTCTTTTCCAGCCGCTTTGCCCGAAAAAAATTTCCTTCAGGGAAACACGCTTGAGCCTTCGTACCGCCTTGTCCACCCCTCGCCGCCCCACTCCGGGAGGCGAACTGCCGAAAAAAGGGAAAAAGCCGCTCCCGCCTTTAACCTTCTGCGGGAAATCGACGTGTTCCCTTCCCATCTACGAGATCGGAAAAGGGCGGCATAAGGAATCAATAGCCTCTAAAGAATTCCGTCTATAGGTTATGAAATAGCGTGTGAAATAACCTATAAGTGTTCTTATGGGAAAAGTAAAGAGCTTTTCCCGGTGTTGGACAGAAAGTGACGATTTATGATTTCCCAAAAAGGAATCGTCATGGCAGAATTAGCCGTAAAAATTGGAAAAAGAATCAGAGAACTGCGCACAAAGGCCAAACTGTCGCAGGAACAGGTGGCGGAACGCGCCGACATCAGCGAAAAGCACATCGGCGATATAGAACGGGGAAACGTGAACGTTTCCATCGTGATACTGGAAAGGATCGCCAAAGCCCTCGACGCGAGCCTTGAGGAGCTGCTTGATTGCGCCCACCACGCGCCGCGCCGCGCCCTTGAAGAGGAACTGGCCAGCCGCCTGCGCATGGCCAAAGATGAAGACGTGCGGCTCGCCTACCGCATCCTCATGTCCATCCTGCGCTGAACCCACAAAAAAAGGGACTTCACGAAGCCCCATCCCTTGCGTCCTCTTTTTCCCTCCACGCGCACCGCGCGCCCCCTCCCCCCGCACAGCCTCCCCACCAATTGAAAGTCTTGGGAAGGGTGGGGGGTCCGGGGGGAGGGATAACCCTTCCTCAGAAGGGTTTCCCTTCCCCCGGCACGTCGCGTCTCCCCATCATCCATCAAACAAGCGTGCTCAACGGCAGCCTGAAGAGTTCCACGGCGTTGCTCTGGAAAACCTTGCGGCGATCCGCCGGAGCGAGATCGAGGGCTTCCACCGCGGCGATGGAGTCCCGGATGAGGCGCAGGCCCTTCTGATTGCAGAAGGGGAGGTCCGTAGCGAAGACGAGCTTGTCGATGCCCGCGAAATCCATGCCGCAGCGGAGCCCGGCGGGATGGCCGTTGTTGGCGGTGTCGTAGTACATGCGGCGGAAGTATTCGAGCGGCTTGTGGGGGAAGAGGATGTCCTTGTGCCCCATGCGCATCTCGTTGAAGTCGTCGTTCCACTCCATGCGCCCGGCAAGATAGGGGATGACGCCGCCGCAGTGGTGGGTGACGATCTTGAGGTTGGGGAAGCGTTCCATGACCCCGCCGTAGACCAGCCGGAACATGGCCATCGAGGAGGCCACGGGCCAGCCGAGCTTCGTCCACGCCCGGTAACGCGAATTCTCCTCGCCGGGGTAGTCTGGCAGGGAGGGCGAGCGCTTGGGATGGATGAGGATGGGCAGATTATAGCGCTCCATCTTTTCGTAAATGGGGTACAGGGCTTCGGCATCGAGCGGCATGCCGTTCACGTCGCTGTACATCTGGATGCCCCGCAGACGGAGATCGCGGATGGCGCGGTCGATTTCCTCAAGGCTGGCGTCGAGATCGTTGAGCGGCAGGGCGGCGATGGCGGCGGCGAAACGGTCGGGGTATTTTTCGACCAGTTCGGCCATTTCATCGTTGGCGAAGCGGCACAGGTCCACGGCCACGTCCGGCGAGGCCACGGATTCCACCGTGGGGGCCGCCAGCGTGAGCACCTGCATGTAGCCTTCCACGCTGTCCATGAGCCGGAAACGGGCGTCGAGGTCGAGCAGCGTGGGGACCGTCTCGGCGTACCGGGACAGGTTGGAACTCATGTCGCGGTTGGGCACCTTTTGTTCGAGGACGGTCTGATACTTCTTGGGCAGGATGTGGTTGAAGGCGTCGATATACAGCATGGACGGCTCCTTACATGTAGGGGTTGCTGCTGGCGTTGTAGAGCGTATTCAGCGGGAAGCGCAGCGTGATGGCCCCGGACGGGCATTCCTGGCGGCAGGAACCGCACATCCAGCATTCTTCGGGATAGCGGATTTCCGCCTTTTTTTCGTCCTTGTTGTAGTAGATGACGTCGAGGGGGCAGGAGCGGTCGCATCTGCCGCAGCCTGTGCAGGTCTTCTTGTCGATCATGGCGGGCATGGATGGCCTCCGAAAAGGGCTCCGTCGCCGGAGCGTTTGGCCCCGATGGGGGCATTCCCGCTTGCTGCGGGGAGTGTGCGAAACCGCAACGCCGGTCGCGGCGCGGGATGACGTTCAGCGATTCCGTCTGCTCAGATATGCTGGTTGTTACGCATACGGGTTGTCGGTGCGGCGGAGTTCGAGCTTGAGCTTGCCGTCGGATTCGGCGGAAACGACCACCTGGCCGAGGAAGCGTTCGTCGTCCTGCTCGGGGAAGTCCTCGCGGAAATGGCAGTTCCCGAATCGGCTTCCCTGCCGGTACAGGGCCGCGTCCACGGTACAGCGCCCGATGGTGAGCAGGTTGTGGACTTCGTGCAGCCTGAGAAGATCGTGGAGGTTCTTCGCGCCGACAAGCCCGCTGGCGGCCTGCACCTGTTCGAGCTTTTCCTTGGCGCGGAGGAGCTTCTTTTCAGTGCGGCAGGGGCCCGCGCCTTCGGTGAGGATGCGCTGGAGGGTCATTTCAAATTCCTTCCAGCCGATGGAGCGTTCGGGATCGAGGGGCGCGTAGACGCGCTCGTGGATGCGCCGTATCTGGGCTTCGTCCGGTTCGGGCGCGGAGGCGAGGGAGGCGCAGTAGTTCGCGGCCATGCGTCCGGCATGGATGCCGCTGGTGACCGCCATGTGCAGGCTGCGGCACTGGTCCGCGCCGTTGCCGCCCGCATAGAGGCCGGGCACGTTGGTGCCGCAGTCCTTGTTGATCTTCACGCCGCTGCCGCAGACTTCGTTGGGCCCGCCCTGCATCCCTTCGGAGGTGTCCACTTCCATCGGGGTGGTGGTGAGGTCGATGCCGAGCTGTTCGAAGTAGTCCTTGAAGGAATCCTTGTCGCAGGAAAGGGTGGCGATGAGGTGCTTTTGAGCTTCGGGATCGATGCCCCGGCAATCCATATACACCGGGCCGCGGCCTTCGCGCATTTCGTTGAGCACGCCCTGCACCATCTTGTAGCGGGGGCCCTTCATGCCGAGGGGATGGTAACGGTCCATGAAGGCTTCGCCCTTGGCGTTGATGAGCACGGCCCCCATGCCGGAGAGGGCGTTGAGCCCGGCGGCGTTGAAGCTGCGGGGCACCACGGTCATGCGCAGGAATTCGATGTTGGCGAGTTCCGCGCCCGCGCGCAGGCTCATGGCTTCGCCGTCGCCGGTGTCGGCGGGGCACATCCATGTGTTGAAGCTCATGCCGGAAGGGTTGCTGTAGAGGCGGTTGGTGCCGCCCGTGGAGATGATGACCGCCCCGGCGCGGATGATATGGAAATCGCCCGTACGGATGTCGAAGCCCGCCGCGCCGCAGACGGTGCCGCCGTTGGTGAGCAGATCGGCGGTGACCACGCGGTCGAGCACGGCGCACCCGGTTTGGCGGGGGGCCTTGGCGAGGAGGGGCTTCATCCGCTTGCCGTTGAAGTTGATCCACCACGGGCCGGGCTGCCCGTAGGACTTGGTGCGGTAATAGATGCCGTCGGGCTGACGGAGCGTGCACTTGATTTCTTCGAAGCGCTTGAGCGCGTGGGGGAGCTCCTGACAGTATACGGAATCCACCACGTCGATGTTGGTCACGCCCCGGGCGCTTTTGCCGGTGAATTCGAGGTAGGCTTCGCGGGTATCCCATTCCGCGCCGGTGTCCATGTAGGCGAGGAAATGGTCGATGCCGCCCGCGATGTGTCCGCTGCGCTCGATGACGGCCTTGTCCATGACGATGACGGATCGGCCCTGTTCCCGGGCGGTAAGGGCCGCGTTGAGGCCGCACACGCCGCCGCCGATGATCAATATGTCCGCCTGATGACGATGGGTTTGCATCGCAATGGCTCCTTGTTTCTAGAGGGTGTTCAGGAAGGCGCGGATACGGCGTGCTCCCTCGGCGCAGTTTTCCGTGCTGGTGGCGTAGGAGATGCGGATGTGTCCTTCTCCGGACGGGCCGAAGTCGTCTCCGGGCACGCAGGCCACAAGCTGCTCCTCAAGGAGGCGCTTGCAGAAGGTCACCGAGTCGAGGCCGGTGTCGCGGTGGTCGATGAACAGATAGAACGCGCCTTCGGGGTTGTTGAAACGGATGTTCGGCGCGCCGCTCAGCCCTTCGATGAGGACCTTGCGGCGCTCCTCGAAGGCCCTGCGCATGGTTTCCACGCAGTCCTGCGGGCCGTTGAGGGCTTCGGCCCCGCCGTACTGGGCGAAGGAGGTTACGCTGAGCATGTAGTTCTGCTGGAGGCGGGCCAGACGTTCGATGAGTTCCGGCGAGCCCGCCACGTAGCCGAGCCGCCAGCCGGTCATGGAATAGGTCTTGGACAGCGAGCCGACGAGGAGGGTACGCTCGCGCATGCCGGGCTCGGCGGCCAGCGAGCGGTGCTTCGCGTCGCCGTAGAGCAGGCGGTCATAGGCTTCGTCGCTGATGGCGAGCAGATCGTGCTTCTTTACGAAGTCGGCGGCGTCGCGCATTTCCTCGGCGGAGAAGACCTTGCCCGTGGGGTTGTTGGGGTTGTTGAAGATCATGAGCCTTGTCCGGTCGCTGACGGGCGCGCCGTCCCAGTCGTAGCCGGGTTCCTTGAGCACGTAGGGCACGGGCACGGCGTGGAGCATGGGGATGCTCGAATAGTAGAGGAGGAAGCCGGGCGAGGGGACGAGCACCTCGTCGCCGGGATCGAGCAGGGCGTGCATGCACAGCATGAGGGCTTCCTGCGCCCCGGCGGTGATCATGATTTCGGTCTTGGGATCGTAGTCCAGCCCGTTCTGGCGCTTGAGGTAGGCGGCCACGGCCTCGCGCATGGGCAGGATGCCCCGGTTGTGCGTGTAGTGGACGAATCCCTTGGCCAGCGCGTCGTTGGCGGCGGCCTTGATGTGCTCGGGCGTGTCGAAGTCCGGGCGGCCGATGCTGAACACGAGCACTTCCTTTCCCTCGCGGCGCAGGGCGTCCGCAGTCTGGGTGACGGAGCTGATGGAGGCGGACTTCAGGCCGTTGGCGATGCGGGAAAACCGTTGCGTGTCCATAACTGTTCCTTTGTTGTTCCGGGCGGCCCGGCGGAGCGTGCCGCGTTTTTGGGGAACGGCGTCCCGTTTCCGGGGGAACTGTGCTCCTCCGGGGCGTTTGTGCCCGGAATGGGTTGTGTGGTTGAGCCGGGGCCCTGCGGAGGCCGCATTCCCGCAGGGGGCCCCCCGGCGGCTAGGCTTCGGACTCGGCGGGGACGTCGCCGGAAGCGTTTTCGGCGTCCTTGCCGATCTTCCAGATGGCGAAACCGGTGAAGCCGTAGAGGAGGGAGAAGATGGGGACGATCCAGTTGACGAAGGCGTAGGGGATGTACTGCATGGCGTCGATCTTGAGGACGCCGACGATGAAGAAGGCGGCCATGGAGTAGGGAACCAGCGCGATGCCGAGGGTGACGGAGTCCTCAAGCGTTCGGGAGAGGACACGCGACTGGATGCCCATGTCGCGGAACTTCTTTTCAAAGGCGCGGGCCGGAACGATGATGGAGAGCATGCCGTTTCCGGTGCCGATGGTCATGAGGTAGCAGGAAAGCAGCGTGGCGAGGATGAGCCCGCCGGAGGAGGTTACGGAGCGGGTCATGCGGTCCACGACCACGCCGAGGGCGCCGGTGCCTTCGAGGATGCCGCCGAGGGTCATGGCGATGAGCAGCAGGAAGACCACGAACGACATGCTGGTCAGGCCGCCTCGGGAAAGTATCTTGTCCACGAGCGGGTGTCCGGTCTGGGAAACGTAACCGTCGGTGGCGGCCTTGAACATGCCCTTCACGGTCATGCCGTCCTGAATGACGAACGCGCAGATCACGCCGACGAGGATGGCGATGCCGAGCGTGGGCAGCGGCGGCACGCCCCGGATGGCGAGGGCCACCAGCACGACGGGCGGCAGGATGAGGAGGAACGAGCGATTGAAGTTGGCGGAGAGGGCATCGGTGATCGGGGTCAGGTCGGGCATGTTTCCGCCGCTGTAGTCGAGGCCGAGGTACCAGTAGAGGCCGAGGGCCACGAGGGTGGCGGGCACGGTGGTGTAGAGCATGGAGCCGATGTGCGAGAAGATGTTGGTCCCGGTGATGCCCGAGGCGAGGTTGGTGGTGTCGGAAACCGGGGACATCTTGTCGCCGAAGTACGCGCCGGACACGATGGCCCCGGCAGTGAGCCCGGCGGGGAAGCCGAGGGCCTCGCCCACGCCGAGCAGGGCCAGCCCCGCCGTGCCGATGGTCCCGAAGGAGGTGCCGGTCATGAGCGAGAAGACCGCGCAGATGAGCACCGTGCTGACGAGGAACATGGAGGGCGAAAGGAGCTTCAGGCCCCAGTAGAGGAACAGGGGGATGACCCCGGCCTGAATCCAGACCCCGATGAGCGTGCCCACGAGGAAGAGGATGCAGGTGACGATGATGATGCGGTGCACGCCGTTGACGATGCAGGCTTCAACCTCTTTCCAGGTGAAACCCGCCATGATGCTGAGGAGCGAGGCCGTGATGGTGGCGAGCATCAGCGGCACGAGAAAGCCCACGCGCAGGACGAGCCCGCCGAGAAGGATGACCAGAATGGGAAGGAAGATGATCGCCAGAGCCATACTGAAGCTTACGGTCTTCTTGTCGTTCATGCCGGCTTTCCTTATGCGGATGGTCGAAGGGACGAGAGCCCATTGACGGAGAACTGCGGGGGAAGTCCCCGGAGGCTGTTTTCCAGATTGCCGATGGCCTGACGGATCAGGCGTGCGAACGCCGGGCGGGTGACGCCCGCGAGGTGGGGAGAGAAAAGCACCCGGCGGCGCGCTTCCGCAGAGAGCCGGAGCAGGGGATTGCCGGGCGAAGGGATTTCGCTTTCAAAGTTGTCGATGGCCGCGCCGCGAATGAGGCCGCGTTCGAGGGCGTCGGCCAGGGCCGTTTCGTCCACGATGCCTCCGCGCGCCGCGTTGACGAGGATCGCGCCGGGCTTCATGGAAGCGAGCCGGGCCGCGTCCACAAGGCCGCGTGTGGCGTCCATGAGCGGACAGTGCAGGGTGACGATGTCGCTGACGGCGAAGAGCTCGTCGAGATCGACGCGCCGGATGCCATGCTCCTGCGCGAAATCTTCGGGCCAGAAGACGTCGGAGGCCACGACCGTCGCCCCGAAGGCCGCAAGGCGGGGAGCCAGCGCCCGGCCGATGCCACCGAGCCCGACGATGCCCACGGTGGCGCCGAAGAGTTCGCAGGCGCCACGACCGAGGATGCGCTCCCGTGCCTGCGCGTAGGCCCCGGACTTGATGGCTTCGTCCGCGTAGGCCAGCTCGCGCTGGAGGCAGATCACCGCGCCGATGACGTGTTCGGCCACGGTGATCGCGTTTTGCGCCGGTGAGTTGCACACGATGAGGCCGAGTTTCGCCGCCGCCGCGTGGTCTACGCTGTCGAATCCGGCCCCGGCGGTCTGGATGATGCGCACGGAACCGAGCCGGGCCAGCAGAGCCGCGTCAAGGCGGGGGTGCGACGGCGGCATGAAGAGGCCCTCGACGCCTGCGGCGGCCTCAGCGATGGCGTCGGGCCTGTAGTCGGCAAGAAAAGCAAGTCCGCCGGGAATCTCCACGCCGCTTTCCTCGAAACGCGACTTGGGGAGCAGACTGAGCATATGAGCCATTGTATCCTCCCTGGAGCGGAATTTCCTTGAAACGGTGCCGTTTCAAAGACGGCATTCCGTGGGAAACGGTTTCCCCTGAATCCATGCGGCATTGCGGCGCGCCGGACCCGCGTCCGGCGTGAGGGCTTCTTGGTGCAGAAGGTCCTTACGATGCCGGATGGCGCAACATTCCTCTTCTCCATGAGCAGGTGCTTGCATGGAGATACGGGTTGATAAAGTCTTTGTGGAGATGTAATACAGGATAGCAGCAAAAGGCTTTCTGTTTACAGCATATCGCTATTCCGTTTATACAAGCGAAAAACGTATACAGATATCTGTATATATATTTTTCAATATGTCCGTTTCGTTCCCTATGATGGACAGTGCGATACAAAGCAATGTCGATACGGAAGAGTAACGGAAGCCTGATGACGCGTTACTGGACCATTGAGAGACGCATGCGTTTCTTTATTGTTTTTGATATAACAAGTTCCGTGCCATACAGAAAAGATGTTTTATTTTTGATGATTACAAGAAAAGAGCTTCAGAATGCGGCACTATGCGGAAAATAAGCCTATAATCCGACGCAGAAATCGGATTATAGGCCGATAGGGAGGAGTATATGCCGGATGCATATCAAGATGGTGTCTTTTTTCACAAATCAACGCGGATTCTGGCCATGCCGGACGTCAGGGAATCGCTCATCGCGTTCTACAAGCTCCTGAAAGAGACGTTTCCGCTGGAGGGCATGGTCCTCCACCACTTCCTGCCGTCTTCGCAATCCCTGCTGGAACTCCACTTCATCTACGACGGCGGTATCCGCTTCCTCGGGCGGTTCATTCCCTTTTCCCGTGAGCAGACCATGTTTCTCCGGGCCTTTTCGCTGGCCGGGGGCGTCAATGCCATCCCCAACAGTCAGGAGGTGCGGACCGCCGAGAGCGTGAACAGCGACTTGCGGGATTTCATCGAAAACAGGCCGAGGGCGCATCTGGTGTGTTGCCTCAAGGGGACGGGCGCACCGCTCGGGCTGTTGCGGCTCATCGGGACGGAGGTCGGGTGTTTTACGGAGGAGCATGAGCGCAGGCTGGGCCTGCTGGCGATCCCCTTGAGCTTCGCGCTGGTCAAGGTGCTCCGCGAGGAGGAGGTGCAGCGCTTCTTCTCCGCGCACGGCTATGATACGCCCGCGCAGTCGCCGCATGAGGACGACGCGCCCGCCGAACTCATAGGCACTTCGGGCGGGCTCAGAAACGTCATGGAAACCGTGCGCAAGCTGTCGGGGACCGACGCGCCGGCGCTGATCCTCGGGGAAACCGGCACGGGCAAGGAGCTCGTCGCCAACGCGATTCAGGCCAGATCGCAGCGTGTGGGCAAGCCTTTCATCAAGGTCAACTGCGGGGCCATCCCGGAGACGCTCATGGACAGTACGCTGTTCGGGCACGAAAAAGGGGCCTTCACCGGGGCGCACTGTGCTGTAGCGGGCAAATTCGAGCTGGCCAACGGCGGCACGCTGTTCCTTGACGAGCTTGGGGAGCTTTCCCTTCAGGCGCAGGTGCGGCTGCTGCGGACTCTCCAGAATCACGTGGTCGAGCGCGTGGGCAGCACGACGTCCATTCCGGTGGACGTGCGCATCATCGCGGCGACGAACCGCAATCTTCACAAGATGCTGCGCGAGGGCACGTTCCGCGAGGACCTCTATCATCGCCTGAACGTGTTCACCATTTCCGTTCCCCCGCTGCGCGAGCGGTTGCAGGATTTGCTTCCGCTGGCAAGGCACTTCATCGACAAGGCCACGCGCCGTCTGGGACTGCCCCCTATTTCCGGCATCGAGCCGGATTCGGCGGAACGGCTTCTTCAATACGACTGGCCCGGCAACGTCCGGGAACTGGAAAACCTCGTGGAGCGGGCGGTGATTCTGGACTACAACAGCAAGCTCAAGCTTGACCGCTACCTTCAGCCTGTTTTGGAACAGGCCGTTCCCGGATGCCCCGCGCCGGAACAGGGGGAGGCGCTTGAGGGGCGGGTACGGGAGCTGGTGCGGCGCTGTCTTGCGGAGTGGATGGAGAAGGGGATGCCGCCGGAAGCGGGGGGCCCACCCCACCCGGGCGGGGAACGCAGGCCGGACAACGCCGTTGGACGCGGGGAGGTGCGCCTGTCCGAGAAGGCGGGGGTGGCGTCAACGGGGGCGGCGTCGGACCTTTCCGAATCCGGCAGCGAAGAAGCGCTTCGTCCGCTGGATGACGTGGTGCGCGAGCATATCGAGGCCGCCCTGAAGCGCACGGGCGGGAAAATCCACGGTCCGGGCGGCGCGGGAGAGCTGCTCGGGGTACATCCCGATACGTTGCGCAAGAGAATGAAGAAGATGGGCATTACCCGGCCATCAGGCCGCCGCTAGGCGCAGGCCGTGTTTTCCCGGGTGCGGGCCTTTTGGTGTGTCTGGTGGCGCATGGAAAACCCCCGTCAAATGGCGACGCACGCCGGATCGGGCATTCCGTCGCCCGCTTTGAAGGGGCAGCCGTCAAGAGATGCCCGGCGCTCCCGCTGGGACCTGTTAACGCCATTCTGCCTATCCTCGCTTTTTCAGGCGTGTCAGGGAAAACCATTTTCCCTGACGGAGTACAGGTCAATACGCCGAAAAATCAGGGCCTTATTTGTTTAGTGTTAACGCGCCCGAGGGGAGGGCTCGGCAATGGCCTGTCGGCCTCCTTCGTTGCGGGATAAATCGCGGAAAGGGAATCGTGCATCACATGCACGGGCATGTGAGCCGGGTTCGATCCCTTCACCCCCGTCTCGAACGTCCGGTCAATGCCGAACAGTCCGCCGATAAGGCGCGTGACCGGGCCCGTATCGTAGCTGGTCGGCGCGATAAATCGGGTAGGGGATGGGCGCGGCGGAACGCCAGCGTGCCGTTCAGGAACGTCAGAACATTCTCTTCGGAATGGGGTTTCACCACGATTTTCGCCACGTCGCCGCTGGCTTCGATTTCACGTCCCATGATCCTGATGATTTCCGCCTGCGAGAGGGCACCTTCAGATTATGGTAGGTCACCACCAGAGATAGGCCGGTCCCGTGCAGGCCCTTCTTGAACGCCTTGAGCTTTGCAAAGCCGTAAGCTGGTGCCAGAGTAGAGAAGCGGCTTTCTCTCAGGAGTCAGGGGTAGTCCCGCTTTTTATCCTAAAAAACACAGCTATTTGTGCCATGTAGAGGTCTTCTTCCGCGCCGTCATTTCGTGAAAAAAGGAACTTTATCTCGTTCATACCTTGTAAGTGTGCGGTTTGTGCGCTCAAACGGGAAAAAGAGCTGCCCCAAAAGAAGCCTCGGAGGAAGGCGACACTTTTTTTCTTGTCTCAAAAAACAAATAATATACTATGGTTACATTTTAAGGGAAGACATCCGTTTTCTTTTTCACTTGACACTCTTATATAAGACATATTACAAATGTCTCACAATGAGAGGGACGCCGTACGCCGGACAGGGAAGGCGTGTCGTCCCGTTGCGTCAGATGAGCCGTATTATCCATCTCATCCAAGGAGAGCCTCCATGAAACTGTTGTCGCGCCTTTTTGCGGTCTTCTGTCTCGCCGCCGCGCTGACGGCCCCCGCCGCAGCCGCCTACCCCGAAAAGCCGATCAATATGGTCATCGCCTTCACCGCGGGCGGTTCGAGCGACGTGCAGGCCCGGATCATGCAGAAATACTGGAACAAATACGCTCCTCAGCCCTGGGTCTTCGTCTACAAGCCCGGCGCGGGCGGGATCATCGGCTTTACCGAAATCGCCAAGGCCCGGCCCGACGGCTACACCATCGGCGGCCTGAACGTCCCGCACCTCATCGTGCAGTCGCTGGCCCAGAACGCCCAGTATACCCCCGACAGCTTCAAGTACATCTGTCAGGTGGTCAACGATCCCCAGTGCGTCGCCGTGCGCAAGGACAGCCCCTTCAAGACGACGCAGGAAATCATCGACCACGCGCGGAAGAACCCCGGCAAGCTCCGCGTCGGCCTTGTCGGGCCGCTGTCCGGGCATCATCTCATGTTCCTCGACTGGCAGAAGCGCTTTCCCGACGCCAAGCTCACCAACGTGTTCTACAAGGGCGCGGCCGACCAGAACGCGGCCCTGCTCGGCGGCGAGATTGACCTGATTTTCGGCAACATCAACGACGTGATGCGCTCCATCGACGAGTTCCGCGTGCTCAACGTGGCCGCCGAAAAGCGCAACGAGTTCCTGCCCGACGTCCCGACCCTGCGCGAGGCGGGCATCGACATGGTTTCCGACATCCGCCGCTGCTTCGCCGCTCCCAAATCCATCAAGCCCGAGCAGCTCGAAACCCTGCGCGCCATCTTCAAGCAGATTTGCGACGACCCCGACTACGTCGCGGACATGAAGAAGGCCGGACAGCCCCATGAATACATGGACGGCGAAGCCTTCGCCGCCTACATCGAAAGCCAGACGGATCACGCTCGCAAGGCCCTTTCCGAAGCCGGATTACTGAAGAAATAGCCCTTGGCCCGCGCCCCTCCGCGAAGGGGGGCGCGGGCCCCGATCCCGAGAAGGACGTTTCGCATGACCGAATTTCTTTTGCCCGCCTTCCTGCATCTTCTCGAACCTCTGAACATCATCCTGATGCTCGCCGGGCTGACCGGGGGCATCGTCATCGGCGCGCTGCCCGGCCTTTCGGCCACGATGGGCGTCGCCCTCATGGTCCCGGCCACCTTCGCCATGAATCCCACTAGCGGCCTGATCATGCTCGGCGCGATCTACGCCGGGGCCATCTACGGCGGGGCCAACTCCGCCATCCTCATCTGCACGCCCGGCACCCCCTCCTCGGTGGCCACCACCTTCGACGGCTGGCCCCTGTGCCAGAAGGGGCGGGCGGACATCGGGCTCTACACCTCGCTTCTGTCCTCGGCCTTCGGCGGCGTCGTGGGCACGCTCTTCCTGCTCTGCCTTGCCGCCTCGCTCGCCCGTTTCGCCCTGCGCTTCGGCGGGCCCGAGAGTTTTTGGCTCTGCCTTTTCGGGCTGTCCACCATCGCGGTGATGACCCCGGACAACATGGGCAAGGGCATCCTCTCCGGCGCGGCGGGCATCCTCGTGTCCACCATCGGGCTCGACCCCAATACGGGCGTGCCCCGTTTCACCTTCGGCACCTACGACCTCTTGCAGGGCGTCTCCGTGATCCCCTGCATGATCGGCCTTTTCTCCTTCTCGCAGGTGCTCTACCTCATCGGCACGGACAAGACCTTCATTGCGGAATACCACCCGCATAAGGGCGCGTTCCGCAAGGTCTTCGGCTACCTCGTCCGGCACTGCAAGACCATCCTCATGCGCTCCTCGGTCATGGGGACGTGGATCGGGATGCTCCCCGGCGCGGGCGGCGAGATCGCCTCGATCATCGCCTACAACGAGTCCAAGCGCTGGGACAAGGACCCCTCCCGCTACGGCAAGGGCAGCATCGAGGGCGTGGCCGCTTCCGAGAGCGCGAACAACGCGGTCATCGGCGGCTCGCTCATCCCCATGCTCACCCTCGGCATCCCGGGCAGCGCGGTGGCGGCGGTCATCCTCGGCGCGCTCATGGCCCACGGCATCCAGCCGGGCTTCAAGATTTTCACGGCCTCGGGCGAGCTGGCCTACACCTTCATCGTCTCGCAGTTCGCCGTGAACCTGCTCATGATTCCGGTGGGCTTCGTGCTCTGCCAGTGCATGGCCCGGCTTTTGAGCATCCGGCTGACGCTCGTGGCCATCGGCATTGTGGTGCTGGCCTACATCGGGGCCTACGCCATCAGCAACAGCCTCGTGGACATCTGGGTGGTCTTCGCCTTCGGGCTCATCGGCTTCTTCGGCGGCAAGGTGGGCATGGACACCGGAGCGATGGCTCTTGGCGTCATCCTCGGGCCCATGATTGAGGAGAACCTCGGCAAGAGCGTGGACTTGTCCCGCTCGCTCGACGGGGGGCTTGCGGCGGTCATGTTCGAGGGATCGATCAACAAGGTGCTCATCGGGGCCCTGATCCTCTCGCTGGTGACGCCTTTCCTGCTGAAGCTGCGCAACCGCAAGAACGCCGCGCTGCTTCCCGAAGGCCCGCGGCCCGCATGGACGGCGGACTTCTTCGCCGGGCTCGGTTTTATCGCCATCGCCGCCGCCTTCTTCGTGCAGTACGAAGGGCTTGAGGGCGTGAGCCGGGTCTTCCCCGAGGTGCTGACCACGCTCATCGGGGCCGGAGGCGCGTATTTCGTAGCCAAGGGCCTGTGGCGTCGGCACGGGGCCGCCCCCGCCGGGGACGCCGAGCCCGTGGCGTGGAACAAGGTAACCCTCATCTGCATGGCCTCTTTCGCCTACGCGGTGGTCATGCCCATGCTCGGCTTTTTGACGGGGACGATGATCTTCATCGCCTGCTCGACCCTTCTCCTCGGGGATCGCAGCCGGGGATGGGGGCACCTTGTCCGCACGGCCCTCGTGTTCGGGGTGGGCTTCGCCCTGCTGGTCTGGGGCGGGTTCACGCAGCTCCTCAACGTTCCCGCGCCTACGGGCCTGTTCATCTAGAGCAGATGCACGTTGACCTTTTACAAAAGTCAACGTTGGCATTCTGCCCAAAAAGGTCGTTTTTGGCAGAATCCACGCCATGTTGTGGCGGGCCATACCTGCGTGTGGAGCCGTTTCAACATAAAACTGCCCTGAACCCGTAACCTCCACCCCGCAATCCCTTGCGGCCCGGCTTCCGGCCCCGTTTTTCCGGCAACCCTTTCAACCTTGTCCCTGCAACCCCGCGCCCGCGTGGGCAGCGGCCCTTTTCCGGATGACCGGGCTTCATTTGGCCGCTTTTTCACTTGACAGTCTTATATAAGACATAATACACAAGTTTTGGAATCAAACTCCAAGGAGGCAACCATGTCAGTGCAATTTCTGGTTCATGAAGACGGCGACAGCGTCGGCGTCATCACCGTTGAAGGCGTGCAGGCCGGTCAGGAGCTGACTGGCTGGATCATGAAAGAGGACAAGACCATCACGTTCAAGGTCCTCGATGATATTCCGATCGGACACAAGATCGCTCTCAAGGATTTGAATGTCGGCGATACCGTCTTCAAGTACGGCACCGATATCGGGAAGGTGGTCAAACCCATCCGTCAGGGCGAGCATCTCCATGTCCACAACGTCAAGACCAAAAGGTGGTAGGTCACATGCAAAAGTCATTCTTCGGATATCGCCGTGATAATGGTCGCGTGGGCATTCGTAACCATGTGCTGATTCTGCCTCTGGACGACCTTTCCCAGCCCGCCTGCAACGCCGTTGCCAATAACATCGGCGGCACCGTGGCCATCCAGCATCCTTATGGTCGTCTCCAGTTCGGCGCCGACCTTGATCTCCACTTCCGCACCTTGATCGGCGCGGGCAGCAACCCGAACGTTGCCGCCGTCATCGTCATCGGCATTGAAGAAAAGTGGACGCAGGACGTGGTGGACGGCATTGCCAGGACGGGCAAGCCCGTTGCCGGTTTCGGCATCGAACAGCACGGCCAGATCGACACCATCGCCCGCGCTTCCCGCAAGGCGAAGGAATTCGTGCAGTACGCTTCCGCTCTTCAGAAAGTGGAATGCCCCATCTCCGACCTGTGGGTTTCCTGCAAATGCGGCGAATCCGACACCACCTCCGGTCTGGCCTCCTGCCCGACCGTCGGTAACGCCTTCGACAAGCTGTATGAAGAAGGCTGCACGCTGGTGTTCGGTGAAACCACCGAACTTACCGGCGGCGAGCATCTGGTGAAGGCCCGTTGCGTCAACGATCAGGTCCGCAGCGAATTCACCGCATTCTTCGACCGTTACGCCAAGGTGATTGACGATCACAAGACCTCCGACCTTTCCGACTCGCAGCCGACCAAGGGCAACATCGAAGGCGGCTTGACCACCATTGAAGAAAAGGCCCTCGGCAACATCCAGAAGATCGGTACGAAGGCGCCTGTCATCGGCACGCTGGACAAGGCTGTGACGCCGACCGGCCCCGGCCTGTGGTTCATGGACTCCTCCTCCGCCGCTGCCGAAATGATCACCCTCGTGGCCGCCGCCGGTTACGTGGTGCACTTCTTCCCCACCGGGCAGGGCAACATCATCGGCAACCCGATCGTGCCCGTGATCAAACTGTCCGCCAACCCGCGCACCATCCGTACCATGTCTGAACACATGGACGTGGACGTGTCCGGTATCCTGCGTCGCGAAATGAATCTCGATCAGGCCGGCGACAAGCTGCTCGACATGATGTTCCAGACCATCGCCGGCCGTCTGACCGCCGCTGAAGCTCTGAAGCAGAACCAGTTTGTTATGACCCGTCTGTACGAAAGCGCCTAAGCTCCGCGTGCGCACGGATTGAAAAAGGAGGCGGGGGGGCGACCTCCCGCCTTTTTGCTTCCGGCGTCGCACGGTTACGGAAACATGTTCGTTGTTGTGGATGCGTGCCCCGCGGAGTTTGCCGCGGGGGCGGGTCTTGCTCTGCAACCTTCAAAATGGGGCGATTACGCAGAATACTGCGTAATGGAGCGCGGCTCCGGGCGCAGCGGCCCGGCTCTGAAAGAGACGGGGAAGCGGCGCATGAGGCCCCGGCCTCCGTCCTTCGCCCGCTGCGGCACGGAGCCGCCCGAGTGAAGCGTCCGCCTTCGGTGCGGGGGAAAGAGCGGAAACGCCCTTTCCTCGGCAGGGACGGCGGCCCGGCAAGGGCGCAGGGACGCGCAGGCCACGGCGTTCAGCCCGGACAGCCTCCGGACTCGGCCTGCACGCGCAGGGTGCGCCGCTTTGAAGAAGCGCGGACCGTCTTTGACGATGGATGCGGCCTGCACGGGCACGGGCGCATCCTCGTCACGGCCTTGTAGACTTTGGTCACACGATGGGGCCTGCACGCGCACGGGCGCATCGCCACGGCGTCCGGATCGGCATCGCCTGTGCGGTGCGGTCTTGCGGCGGCGCAGGAGCG
>OFGN01001093.1_pt1 | contig 22215 bp, 29 predicted proteins | sample 1521821 | NCBI WGS metagenome assembly OFGN01 (sample SAMEA3504094, study PRJEB24116) | mouse gut metagenome | biome: mouse gut; feature: mouse-associated habitat; material: faeces | place: Denmark | collected 2011
ATTTACGGGGAAAGAGCAGAACCGTGCCAATTTTGTGCGGAATTGTGCCAATTTCATGCCAGACCTTTTGCTAAATAAAACATCCTGTTTTCATTGCATTTTGATGTATAATCAGGTAGAATAAAAGAAATGATAAAATTATGATAGAATTAAGATAAGGAGGCGTGATATATGATACAGATCAGAACTGTTTCAGACCTTAGAAATAAATTCCCGGACATTGAAAGGCTTGTGAATGAAGGAGAACCAGTATATCTTACAAAAAACGGATATGGTGCTATGGTGGTCCTCAGCCTGGACATGTATTCCCAGCTTACAGATGGCGTAGAGGCGGCACTGGACGAGGCAGACCGGGCAGCCGCAGAGGACAGCAGAAGAATGACCCATGAGGAAGTGTTTGGGAGCCTTCGGAGGAAAATAAATGTATGATAAGAAATACAGGTTACGTTACCTGCCGCTTTTTTATGAGGATCTTGACGAAAAGATAACGTATATCGCTGAAAAGCTGAAAAACCCCAAAGCTGCCAGTGACCTGTTGGATAAAGTTGAGAAAGCCATACTGGACCGGCTTCCGGTGGCAGAATCCTTTGAACCATATCATTCCATTCGGGAACGGAAATATGCCTATTACCGCATCTATGTTGATAATTTTACAATTTATTATGTAGTGATTGATGATAAAGAGAATGCCCCGACTATGGAGGTGAGGCGGTTTCTTTATAATAGACAGGATCGGCATTTGTTAATTTAACTAAAGTTAGTTTGTCTTAGAAATATCTGTTATATTTTTCGATAAAATTTATTGAACAAAGTTTAAAAGGTGATGATATGCAAAATACAGTAAAATTGTATGGGGTAGTTGAAGGATATGAAAAAATTTCATTTGTTTTAGACAAGTTTAAATGTGTGTTCTTTAATGCAGATCCTATACCAAGAAGCTCTGTTATTCTCCCTCAGCACCAGGGGTTTATTTTAGGGCGTACATCTCAAAACAAATATGTATATATTTTTTCCAATCAGGACTTAAAAATATGGAATGAACTGACTCTTAATACTTGGGGATACTTTGTCAGTAGTTCTCCGAATATCAAAACATATAAGATCATATGTTTTGAAGGTGGTATTCTTAATAAGCTTTTTTCTCCATCTTCTGTCTGCTTTGAATATACTGATGGTTTAGAAATAAAGGGGAAATATCAGGATGATTGCCAAACATATCCATTACTTAACAAAAAAATCAAAGGGAATATTTCTATTCACTCAAATCCTCATGAACGAAGAACAGCTGAGAATGGCGATTTAATTTCAACTGGTGGGATAAATTTAGAAATTACCTTTGATGAAGAAAAGGAAATCCAGACTTTTCCAGAGATATATGGATATATATTAAGTATGTGTCAGTTTATGACATTTCGGTGTAATATAAGATTTGAAGCAATAGCTTTTAAAGACCATGTTGAAAATTTTCCACAAATGATTGATTCCGTTGCGGAATGTTATGTTTGTTATGAACATGCTTATGATACGGATAAAAGAATGCATAGCTGTTTGACTTTCAATACTTTGGGTGAATCTGTAACCAATTTATTAGACTCCATAGTAAATAATAAACCTAAAAGACCACATTTTAATATTGGATTTATTCCTGAAGATGATGAGACAGTTAATTATATTACCAGTATGAAAATAAGGGAAATCTGTTCTGCCCTTGAATCAGAAATGGAATTATCAAAAATTCAAGTACAACAAGAGGAAACATTTGACCAACTGGTCAGTAAATTAAAATCAATTGTAATAGAAGACCGCGATGGGGAGCATTCTCTGACTGACTCTAAGGCTTATGATTATATTCTTGGTACTCTTAATCATTTATCAGGAGCTCTTTCTGACAAAATTGAAAAATGTTTTTTCGAACACCAGCCGCTGATGGGAGAATGGATCTCTCGAAAACAGATTGATGAGTTTGTAAAATATCGTAATACAATTACTCACGGCAGTTTTATGCCTTTGGACAACTCATTGGCCGAAACTGCCTTCGTACTTATTGAACTGGTATATTGTTGTATTCTAAAAAGAATCGGAATGGCTGACAATGTGATCAAAGAACTTTTCAAATGGCATATTACATCGTAAATATTTTCTTTCGTCTATACATCCGAGGCATAGACCGGCTGTGTGTGGACATCAGGAACATTATAAAGCCAGAAAGGCATAGTAAGCTAAGCTGACTTTATTAAATAAAAGCAGTATACCTTGTGAATAAGATATACTGCCTTTATTTTTGGGCGATATTGGTTTAAATTTAAACTAACTGTAAATCAGCCAGTTCCTCCACTTCTTCTAAAGACAGACCAGAACCAATCGCAATTTCTTCAAAGGACAATTTTCCCAGTGACAAATATCGTTTGGCTGTTTCAACTTTTGTATCATGTTCCTTGCTTTTGACATAAGAACGCATAACTTCTTCCTGATCATATAACTCCATCATCATATTGACAACCTCCTTTTCTTTGCTTTCGAGATATTCCTTCAGCACATTCCTGTCTTTGCAGATGCGGATCGCTTCCTGTATAGCTTTTCTGGTCCTTCCATGGATTGACACCTGTTCCTGGCATACTTTGGAAAATGTCACATACTGATGGATAATATCGCCTTCTTTTCCATCATAGATAATTTTAGCTCTCGCATCTATGCAAATATCTTCTCCACCAAAAAACTCTTCTGAAAAAGATATTTCCTCTGGCCGTTCCTTTCTGTTTCCCGTATATATGATATATAATTCAGGCTTTGGCATTTTCAATTTTGTACTGTTATAAATATCCTGCTCTGTTACTCTAAAATATTCCCGATATGTCTGTACAAGATACATAAGAATACGGAACAAAATATTTACTGTCCATGTGGCTTGAGCCTCAATCAGTATCAAAAGCCGGTTACCTACTGAAAATCCCAGATCATTATAGATATCATCGACAAGAACATTATTGATAGTGATATCTTTTATATCATTTTCGGTAGTTTGTTTATCATCCGGGTGAAGTGCCTGATATAACTGTATCAAATACTTTTTATCTTTAAAAAGATTTGTAAAAACGCTGTCTTTAATAGTACGTTTCATTACAGGAACGGATTCCTGTTGTGTATTTTCTGAAATTTCTGCATTATGTTCCATCAATGATATCACCTGCCTTACACATATATCTCTCCATATTCATAATACCACAAAATCCCGTATGGTTCAATGGATTTCCTTTATCTGTATTCTTTCCGGTCATATAGATTTTCACATCATAGATCCCTGTCTGTCCGGTCATACCGTAAATGTCCCTGTATTACTCCCGCATGGTTCAGAATTTGGATGAAAGCTTTGTTTTGGTTCTCCAACGCCTTTTGGTATCCGGATTCTGTCAGAAACAGCCGCATTCTATCGCCTATATCCCCTACGGACGCTCTATCTGAAAGCACGTCAAACACAATCATATGCCTTACTTCCGGGTCAAAGCGTTCCAGCGCCATAATATCATGCCCTTCTAGTTTCATGGCACCGGATTCCTGTCTTGCTACAGCAATCATCTCCCCAACAGTCCTTGCTTTCCAGGGCAGGCGGATAGTTTCTCTGAATATCACAGATCAGCTCCTTGCAGTCATCCTCCGAAAGCTCTTGGAGTTTCTTTAACAGGTTTTCTGCAGTGGCCCTTTTATCGTGGTCATGGGTATACCGACAGAGCATAGCAATCTCCTGTATCGCATCATACCTGCGGCAGCCTTCCAGCTGGAACACCATCCTTTTTTCATCCTCGGTCAATGTTATCATATATTTCCTCCAATCCGGCGTGATTGCCTGTAAATATCATATAGCTGTCTATTTTTATTCCCCAGTATCCTTATCATTTGGAAAGAACTTCTCCAGAACGTCAATGCTGTCCTTGGATGTATATCCCCACAGAATAGAACTGAGTGCGTCAATCGCCTCCCGCCTCCTGCGGTAATAGGTGCGGAAACTGATATCCCGGATATGGGGGCGCAGTTTCTCTATAATTTCTTCCACATTTCTCAGCTGCTGCGGGGAAAGGAAGGAAAAATACAGCAGCCAGTAATAGCTCTCCCCATTTTTATGCTTGGTACGGAGCAGGTCGATGGAGGTATCCAGAAGTTTCAGCATCCGGTGGCTCCGCTCGATACATTTGGCATGGTGCTCAATGCTGCGGTCTGACAGGTCTATTCCGGCCACATAGACGGACTCCAGGAAATCCTCAATGGAACTCCCATATTCGATCTCAAACCGGCTCCGCACCTGCTGGACGGACAGCTCCAGACTCCACACCACGTCCCTGTATTTCTTCAGCAGTTTCCAGGTATCATGGTACAGTGGGTTATCGGCAATGTTCATTTCTTCCTGATTCTTTTTCATGCCCTGGCACCTCCTTCTCTGCTTTTTTCGGTTGGGGAAAGCGTCAGCTCAAAGGTATAGACTGGCTTATCCTCCCCACAGGATACAGTCATTCCAAACCGTACAGCACCTTTCAGTATGTGGGATATATACTCTTCCCTGCAGACGTCTGATAAAGGATATAACTTATATATGGATTTGGGACACCGGAAACAGGAAATGCCCTGTGCATCAAGGACTTGCGCCATTTTTGTGATGACAGTTTCCATGTTCGATTTTGAAACGCTGGTTAATTCCTCTGAAACGCATATCTCATGCTCTGTAACAGTAGAATCTTCCTGTGAATCTGTTTCATCCGGCAGTGCAAGATTGATTTTCAGGACCATGGCAACCTCCTCTTTATCAACAAGGACATCTGATATCTGGAACATGGTAGAAAGGTAGCTATGCAGATAGATCACGCTACCTGTCCTTCCGGGGAATGACATTAAAGAGATATAGTCCATATCAGCAAGTTTTTTTAACACACGCCCTGTTGTAGCTTTGGAGATGCCCCAACGGACAGCCATTTCACTGTAGGCGGCCAGCGGGGAGCCGGTGCCATTACGGAAATAGACAACTGGACCAATTTCTGAACCCTGTACCTGGCTGTCATTGTAGACAGCAGACATCCACAGATCCAGCAGGATATCCATTTCAGAGCAACGGCCGGCGCTGACCAGTTCTGTTGCAATCACAGTGGGCATAAAGAAAAATCCTGTATCCTTTTGACAGGGGCAGTTGTAGTCCAGCACGGTATTATGTTTTTTCCAGTCACGCACCTTATATTTGACTACCTTTCCCCGGTCAAGGAAAAGATAGGATATAAGATGGCGTTTCTGCAATTCATCCAGGATAGAAACTGCCTGGCACTGGAGACGGGTACGGAACCATGCTGTAAGTTCTTTCACGGTGCAAATCCATTCACCGGGGTATACCGTATAGCCGATACCGTCTATGCGGAGATAGGAGGTACGGAAATTTGCGTAGTTGCAAAGCACCGTATAATAAAAAAGGCCGGAACCCCCGCTTGTGCGAATGCTCCGGTCTGCCATTAAGTTCTGGATAAACTGCCGGTAGATCCGGCAGCGTGGATAATCCACGATCTGTTTGATCTCTAATTGATATTCTGACATAGAACCCTCCATAGATCAGCAGAGCCTGTTTTGGAATAACAAAGTCCATATTCGTTGCCATCCGGTGACGGCTGTGGTAAAATAACACAGTCCGATGCGGCTCAACAGTTTCAATTTGAGTACACATCAAAAACAAAATACAGACTTTAAAGGGAATCGCTCTTCCCAGATCAGCATAAAATTCAGATGATGATTCTGCTAATTTTCTGCTAATCGGCGTTCCTAAAAACGGCTTCTGCTAATTTTTTGCTAATTTAATGAAAGTGAATAGTAGTAGATAAAATTGTGCAATATGCAATAAAAAAGCACAATAAGCTGGGTTCTACGAGGACACTTTAGACATAAAAGAGCATGAAAAGATGTGTAAGGTAACCGTAGGACAAGGTATAAGTTTTCCTCCTAAGCGGTAGGTCGGGTGTTCGAGTCACCTCGGGAACGCCAAAAACCCCGCCGAAAACCCTGTAAAATCAAGGTTTTCGGCGTTTCTTATTTTCCGAGAGAAATCGGACAGATAGCAAAGTGCGATTAGCAAAAGCCCATCTTGCTAATCAGACGCACCAGAGAAAAGTCGAACTTTGATTTTTTCGTTCATCGGTTAGCCTGCTTCGGATTGCTAATGATTAGCAGGATTTTTGCCGAGTTTGCTAATCAAAATGCCTTTCCTGCTAATTTCCCGAAAAAAGCTGCTAAAAATCGTGCTAATTTGAAAGGCGATAGTTCCAAGTTCAATAGCCTGTTTTATAGGTTTACCTGCTACCAGATACGGCACATTTGAGTATTCCATCGCTTCTATATATAATGGAAGCAGGAAAGGACGGTGAGTTGCATGAGAGAAAGGAAAACTCACATATATGTGGATAGCCAAGAAAGAACATTGCTTTTACATAGCCTTGTGGAGCTGAAAAATCAGCTCATACGGCAAGGCAGATACGGGGACTGCGTTGACGAGCTTATCTTCAAGGTAGCCAATGCCCCCGTCAAGAGAGTAAAAATTGAATATGTCTAAGGCACATCTTTATGAAGCCGCTTATTCTTAACCCTTTTAAGAGTAAGCGGCTTTTTTGCGTTCTGCGTCCTCTGATACAGTTACATAGCCGCCTTTGACAAAGCGGCTAAATCTATGCGAAAGGAGGACGCACCCATGTCAAATTGCAAAGTAATCGCTTTAACCAATCAGAACGGCGGTGTCGGCAAGACCACCACGGCAGTCAATCTGGGCGTAAGTCTGGCACAGCAGGGCAAGAAAGTCCTGCTCATTGATGCTGATGCACAGGCAAATCTAACCATGTCCCTCGGCTACCACAGACCAGACGATTTACCAGTCACACTCTCCACCATCATGCAGGACATCATTGAGGACAATCCCATAGATGTTCAGAAAAGTATCCTGCACCACGGTGAGGGCGTTGACCTGTTACCGTCCAATATTGAGCTGTCGGGCTTGGAAGTAAGGCTGATTAACGCCATAAGCCGTGAAAGTGTGCTAAAAACCTGCGTGAACGAGGTCAAGAAAAACTACGACTATTGTTTAATAGACTGTATGCCGAGCCTTGGTATGCTCACCATCAACGCACTGGCGGCGGCTGACAGCGTGGTTATCCCTACGCAGCCCCACTATCTTTCTGCCAAAGGCTTAGAGCTGTTGCTTCGCTCCGTGTCGAAAGTCAGACGGCAAATCAATCCCCCTCTGCGGATTGACGGCATCCTTATGACGATGGTAATGCCCCGCACGAACATCTCCAAGGAAATCACCGCCACGGTGAGAAGTGCCTACGGACAGAAAATCAAGGTGTTTGATACCCAGATACCCCATTCCATCCTCTCTAATTTTCTCCCTTGTTTTTTTCCACAAACAGGGCAACGTATCCATTCCGTTTTTTTCATAATCTGTTTATCTCATTTACATCATTGTATCATCCCGTAAAACCTCGGCTAAATTGATTTTGCGTATATTACGCCAACCAAGATAATATGCAAATGCCACAGTTCCCCAAATAGCCAGCATAAAAATCATAATCGGAATGATTGGTGCTTCGGCAAGAAAGGTTCCCGCCTCAACATAGCTCATCTTCAACATACATCCCACTGCAATAACCGCCAGCGGAAGGGTGATTAAAATCGGACGCCCTGCAATGGCAAGCGCCTCCACGCAGAACATTTTTTTGATTTCCCCCTGTGTCATCCCAACAGACATATACCTTGCAAATTCCCTTTTCCTCTGGCGGACAAAGCCCAGCGTATTGGAAAATACATTTCCAACGCCGATAATTGCAAGCAGGACACAGAAGCCGCCAAATATTGCCATCATCCCTTGTATCTGTTTATCATTCACTTCTACTTCCTGAATGCGGTTCTCACTTTCTACCTTATAGTTTCCCGCAATAAGGCTCTCCACCTGCCCCTGCAAAGCATCCAATTCCTCTAATGTCACATTTTCCCTGCCAAGCATACAGATATAGGTATCTTCCTCGCTGCCTCCAATCTGCTCCCTGATTTCTTTCCACAAAGATACGGGAATAAAATGCACCAGTTCATAATAATCAAGCGTTGCGTATTCCTCCCTCAAAACAGGCACTTCCTCCGTATAGGACAAAACAGGAATCTCCGCTGTCATTTCTTCATTGCCGGACTGTCTTAAAATGCTTACCGCATTTTCCCCTTTCACATAGGGCATATATCGCGGATGCCTGAAATCCGGATTGGTAACATCGCGTATCTGGTTCCATATCACTGCCCCGTCAAGCTGCGGCGTGATGCCAATCTGTTCACAGTACGCTAAAAAACTCGCATCATCCAGTATGACAATGGGAACATTTACAATCCATCCCCCATCCGTCTTTCTCACATCATGTTCCCCGGCCGCGGCAAAACCGCCAAAGGATTTCATATCTTCGCTTATTTCATCCTCTGCAATGATTCTTTTTGCCATTGCCCTCTGATATACAATAGCGCTTCTTATTTCAGGAATCTCCTGTATTTTTTGCGTTTCACGAAAAGAAGTCACATCCGTGTCCTTTACTGTAACCATAATATCCCAGACACTCTGATAATGCTCAAAATAGGTTTCCCTGGTGCTGATTCCTGAAAGTGCAAAAAAGGACTGCATCATGGTAAAGGCAAAGAAAGAGAATATCAGACTGAGGGATGCAGTCCGTAAGGCTCTTTTCTGAGCTTTCAATGCGTTGCCTGCCAATTCTCCTTCCATTCCAAAAAGACAGGTAAGCAGAAGAGATTTTTTCTTACGCTTTAGCTGTAATTCACCTGTATTTTTAATCGCTTCCAGCGGCGTCAATCTGCTTAATTTCCTGGCAGGCATCCATGCGGAAATCCATATTGTCACCACGGTCAAAAGAAGTGCCACTGCCAGGACCAGCGGATGATAACCGAATACTGATTTATGCCTGCCTGGCACACCGCTTCCCAACAAACTGTTCGACCAGTGTATCAGCCCCATATTGATCAGAATGCCCAGCAGATTTCCAACTAAAATCGGCAGAATGCATAATGCAGCCGCTTCCTGCAAAAGACATGACCGTATCTGTTTTGGGGTGGCCCCGATACTGGAAAAAATACCAAACTGATGAATCCTTGCATTCATGGACACTGCAAAAGAATTATGTATTATGATAATTAATGATAAAGATGCTATTCCGGTTATCAGGATAAAAAACGGAAAAAGCAGTCTCGGCGCAGTGTCCTGCGGATCGCGTATCAGATACATCGCCAGAAGTTCATGGTTATAAATGACCTGTTCTGATGAAGCTCCCAAAGCTTCGGCAATCCGTGATGTATTGTCAAGAACGGCTCCCATATGATCAAAATAAATATCTATCATGGTTTCCGGAATCTGCGCTTCCTTTTCATTTATAACTACATCTTTTACATTAGCAAAATTCTTTATGGATTCAATATCTTCCTGGGTAAATTCTCCGACGATTCTGCTCTGCCAGCCTCCTTCTTCCTGTTCAATACTTTCAATTTCGTACTTCCATGCGTTATAAAATAACCCTAAGAGCAGTGATAACAGCAAAGCTGATATAAATGCCGCTATCATAACAGACATACCCGATGAACGGTTATTTTTAATATAGCCTGATGAATAATCTTTCCACATAGCCCATTACCTCCGCTTCTCGTCGCTTATCATATGCCCGTCCTCTATGGTTATGATGCGGTCCGCTTCTAAAGCCACTTTCTCATCATGGGTAATCAACACAATCGTCTGTTCCAAATTACGATTGGATAATTTCAGCATATCAATAATTTCTTTGGAATTTTTCTGATCCAAATTTCCAGTCGGCTCGTCCGCCAAAAGCAGAGCCGGGCGATAAATCAGGGAACGGGCTATGGCAACCCTTTGCTGCTGCCCGCCTGATAACTGGTTCGGCAAGGCTTCCAGCCGGTCAGCAATGCCAAGCGAACTGACTATCTTTTCAAAATACTCTTTGTTTGGTTTCTTCTTATCAAGGGCAAGCGGCATAAGAATGTTTTTTTGCACTGTAAGTGTTGGAATCAAGTTATAGAACTGGTATACCAAACCCACTTTCCTTCTGCGGAAAATCGCTGCCTGCGTCTGATTAAGTTTAGATAGATCTGTTCCGTCTATTGTAACTTTTCCGCTTGTAGGTTTATCCACACTTCCCAAAATATGCAGCAATGTAGATTTACCTGAACCGGACGCTCCAACAATCGCCACAAATTCTCCCTTTCCCACCGCCAAATCAATTCCATCCAGTGCAGCTACCTGATTATTGCCGAAGCCATACATTTTGCGAACTCCTTCGCATGTTAATATATTCATTTAGTTTCCTCCTTACGGATGTTCTGAATTTTTACGCTTGCAGCAAATCTACTCATTAGTTTGTAAACTTTGTTCCTGTAAGCAAACTATTTACAAACTATATTGTATCAAATGAAAGTTACAACTTAGTGACTGAAACAGAATTGATATAAAATTTATTGTTTATATAACCGGATTTCAAAACATGCACCACCATTTGGCTGATTTTTAGCCCTTATTGTCCCATTTTGATGTTCTATAATCTCTTTTGACAATGCTAAACCTATTCCAATACCGCTGCTGCGGATATTACCTCCCGCACTTGCGTTCTGTCCCCGGTAAAACCGTTTAAAAAGATATGGAATATCCTCTTTGGCAAATCCATCCCCCTCGTCCCAAATAAGTATTTCTGTATATAGTAGATTCTGCCCGTAAGAGCAATGGACTGTTCCACCCGTATTATGTTCCATACAATTTTTCATTACATTCATAATTGCTTCCATAGTCCAGTCTAAATCAGCTGTTACTGCCATCTCCCCTAATTCCGGAATATCAATGGAAGTTCCGGAATCTACAAATAATTCCTGCAAATTATCTGCTGCAAGGACAAGCACAGTAAAAACATCCACATCCTCTTTTTGAAACACCAATGCACCTGCATCAAGACGAGATAAAACAAGCAGAGATTCTTCTAAATGAGCAAGTCTGATTAACTGCTTTTTTATCTGCTCCACCTTGTCTTTTTCATATTCTGTTTTCATTGGCATTTCAGATAATGTTTGCAACAATAAAGAAATCGCAGTGATAGGAGTTTTGATCTGATGTGCAATATTTGATAAATTCTCAGCAAAATCATTTTTTGCCTGTACTGCCGCATCCCTTGTCTGGTAAAGAAATGTCACAGTCTTATATATTTCATCTTCCAATTTAGAAAAAATACCTTCTCCTGAAGCAGAAAGGACAGCCGCTTTTCCAATGTTCACCTGCTCCAAATAATCTGACAGCCCCTCTATTCGTTTCTCTTCTGTTTTGTTACGGAATACAAAAGTAACGGCAAAGAGAAGGATTCCTGTTATAAACCCTGTGATTGCCAGTCCAATATGATATGTGATAGCAGAATCGGAAAAATCAGATATACGATATCCCAAAACGGATAATACATCCTTCACTGCCACACCATCGGCATTTCCACTCGTATATTCCTTCAATGCAGCAGAAACTATATTCTTCATTTCCGGCTCTTGTTCCAACACTTCGCCACAAATAACATTTACCAAATCAAATTGAATCCTGCTGTAATGACAAGAAACCAGCATTGCTGTAACAGCAGAAGAAATCAAGCTGACGGCCGCTGCAAATCCAAATATAATCACCAAGTTTTTTCGCCCGCTCATATGGTTTCCTCCATACGGTATCCCACACTTCTAATTGTTTTCAAACAGGACGGTTGGTGTAATTTGTCCCGCAATCGTTTCATCGTAACTGTCAGAGTATTATTATTCACGTAGTTGCCATTTATATCCCATACCTGTTCTAAGATTTTTTCTCTTGTAACAGTCTTTCCTTTATTTTGCAAGAGATACAAAAGCAGCCCGTACTCTGATACGCTTAAATCTATTTCTTCCGAGCCACAAGAAACTGTCCTGCGGTTTAAATCAATCATAATCCCATCACAAGACAGATACTGCTCCGCTACATTTCCCGTTCTTCGAAGTACCGCCTGAATCCTCGAATACAAAACACTTAATTCAAAAGGCTTTACCACATAATCATCCGCACCATTTTGAAACCCTGAAACAATATCATGGGAATCACTCCGAACCGTAAGAAAAATAATCGGCAATTCCTCCCATCTACTGCGAATCCATTGACAGAGGCTATCTCCACGACCATCCGGCATATTCCAATCCAGCAAAACAACCGTTGGCACATGAATTTCCAAAGCTCGTCTGACCTCTGAAATCGTATGGTATATCACTACCTTAAAGTTTTTCTGTTCCAGATATTCTTTTACAACACCCGCAATATTAGCGTCATCCTCAGCATAAAATAATTCGACCATTTTAATTACCACCTTACCCCGTTTCTTCTAAGATTTTACCATGTTTACCTTATGAAGGCTATCCACATACACCAGATTTTCACTTTGCTTATTCTTCCTATTTTTTATGCTTTGTGATGTCAAATTCATTGGAGATGAAAGATCCTACCCCTTTACCCTATCGACAAAATCAATATGATTGATAAATCCAGGAATATAAGATATAATAAATTTATAAATATCGTTTACAAAGAAGCGGAACGAATTTCTATTGCATTGTATTGTGGGAGCGTAAGTGAAATGAACATAGAAATTATCGGTTGTATATTTTTTGCGATATGTATGAGCGGAGTATACATATTGCATATGTATACAAAAGAAAAGCTGATTAAAAGAAAGAACGCAGTTTATTTAATCTTAGCATTTTTTCAGATTAATACGGGATACCATATGGTCGTTAAGAAGATTTATGAACAGAATCTATTTGCTAATCCGTGGTATCTGACGGCTTTGATATTATACATTTTAACTCAAATATTATTAATTGTCACATGTGTAAAGACTAAGAATGGAGCATAAATGAATAAGATTCTCGGATATAAAGCCGCCGGGACTATGAGAAAATCTCTGTCATCTTGCTTCCTCAAGAAATTTATTTTCTTCTTTCAGGCGGCGGATTTCTTTATCTTGCTCTTTGACTTGTCTGCGCAAGATTGGCAATTCCTCTGCGAGACTCATTGCCGTCTGTGGCGTGTGCGAGCCGGAACCGGCATCCAGCCGTCCCTCCCCTGCCGCTTTCTGACAATTCTATTGACAACTCTGTAGATTCACAGGTATTGTTACACAGGATAATCAGTATTTTGTTCTGTAACCGGATATGGATTTCAATACTTTTGTTTTCTTTTCCGGATTCCTGACATCCATGCAGGGCATTCTCCAGCAGGTTTCCTAAAAGAGCGATCAGGTCGATTCCCCGCACCCCCAGTTCTCTTGTCACATTACACTTGACTGAAAAAACAATACCGTTTTCCTCTGCCTTGCCCGCATACGCGGAAAGTATGCTGTTTACCGTTCTGTTTACAGAATACTGCTTTACCGCCGCTTCTGAGATCTCACTTTCGTATTCCCCGATATAGGAAAGGATTGCGGCATTGTCTCCTGTTTTCGCATATGCCGCAATCATATTGATGTGATGCCTCATGTCGTGCCGCAGCCTCCGCATCCCTCTTCATATAACTGATGTTGCTGAATACAACGGCATATACTGCGTACATCACAAGACTGATCGTAATAAACAAGAAAAGAAGGTATAGTCTGACATGGCATTTCCTACATACAAAACGGTGATTGCCGCCTGTAGCAGATAGAACAACAGGGCGATCAGCGCCAAATTCCACCATCTGCCTTTTCTAATTTCTGCAAGGGACAGCATCACCGGTGCCGCATATCTTTTATACAATGCCAGCGCCAGGAACAGCACTGCAGTACGCAGCACATTTACCAGATAAAACTCTGCCAAGACGGACAGATGCGGCAACCATAAGCTTCAGGCTGTTGTCTATGATGGAAAACAGGCCAAAATAAGTAAGAAACAAAAAGCTTTTCTTAGGAAAACATTCCTTTGAGACAATATGGAAAAAAGGAACAGGTATACCGCAACTCCCAAATATGTGAGTAACATGGTTATACCACTCACCGTATACATATACGCGCCCATGGAGACAAAGCCGGCCGCATACAGGCAGCTTAAAAGCACAAATTTCCTTTTGCTATGTCTGCGTTCCAGCAAATGGTAAATGACAACCACATGGCACAATACCATAAGAAACAATCCCGGAATCCGATGCACTACACTCATTTTCTCACCGCCCCCCAGCAACACGCCATACTTCCCCAATACTCCTCCGCGGAACAGGTATCTTCGTGCCGCCCTGCGTTTCTCCTTTTTCCATTCTGTGCAGGGCATCTGTTTCCGCATCGTATTCATCAATTCCAACATGGTATTTCGGGTGTACAGTTGAATAAGCATCCAACTCTCTCCGAATAGTCCCCATGTCCTTTTGTATATCATCACATATTACTACCCGCATAACATTTCCTGCCTTCCATATCATTCTCTGCTATTTTATCATACTTTCCAAAAGCATACATAACCAAATAACTCCATCTCCCCCTTATTATTCATCGCTCTGCGAAAATTGAATTTTTAAACCCCACTCCCCCATGGGCATGCGAACGAAAAGTTAGACTATATAATGCCTGTTATGCTATGAGGTATACACAAGAACAAATATCAACAGCACTCGTATTGCTAAAAGCGACAGGTTCACCAGATAAAGTCATCCAGACCTTAGGTTATCCATCTTCACCGATGCTTTATCATTGGCGTGGTAAATACCCTGAATATTATGATGCTCCAAGTCAAAAACATTGGAAACAAGCTCCAAATTTTTCTGCCTGCAAGAATATTTGTATCCACATATTCGGGATATGCCGGCTCGATATCCCTCAATAGCATGTCGAAGTTCCGCAGCACCGATTTCAGACATATAACCGTTGAAGGTTGCGGCATTCGCCTGGTCGTGAAATGCCTCTATAACAGCATCACACAGCGGGAGTGATACATCTCCAACTCCCATCTGCAACACTTTTTTATCTGGATTTGCCGTAAGATACTCATTGGTTTTGCGATAAATCGTGTTGAACAGATAGGTATCTTTCAGCTTCTTATAGCTCGTGTTTGGTTTGAACATATCTCTGTTTCTCCTTCATATATGGTTTGTGCCAGTCTGGTCATTTGAACGGTGTTGTCGGGTGCAATATCCGCATCTTAAAATCAGCAATGCCAGATTTTGAAATATAGATCATCCCATCTGAACCAGCTCCGAAATACCGATCAGAAAGTTTTTGCGAAACCTCTGAAATGTTCTCAGGCACTTCACCGTAAACATACAGATAGTCGTTACCGAAGCCATGCATTTTTGTAAATTTCACCAGATTCACCTCAATTTGCATCAATCGTGGAAATCCCCAGCGTGACCTCCTCCAACACATCAAGCAACATTCTCACTGTATCAAGCGAGGTCAGCATAGTAATATTATTTTGTGCTGCACACTGACGGATAGCGATACCGTCTCCAAAATGCTTACCCGAAAGCATGGCGCGAGTATTGATTACATAACTGACGTAACCGACACGAATGGAATCCAAGACTTCCTCGCTGCCTTCGCTGGGTTTATGGCGGATTCGGGTTCTGATTCCGTTGGCTTTTAAGACTTCACCCGTCAGTGTTGTGGCTTCAATATTAAAGCCCATATTGTAGAAACGGCGGACAAGCGGCAGTGTTTCTTCTTTGTCCTCATCGGCAACGCTCACCACTACCGTTCCGTAGCTGCGAAGTGTAAGCCCCGATGCAACCAGAGCTTTATATGCCGCACGGTGCAGTTTTTTATCATAGCCGACAGCTTCGCCCGTAGATTTCATTTCGGGAGACAAATAAGCATCCATACCGCGCAGTTTTGAGAAGGAGAACGCAGGTGATTTCACATAAAAACGCTCCTTTTCCTTCGGATAGATGTCAAGATTTCTTGCTTGGGCAGAGACATACTGTGGTTACATCGGGTTGCAATATCCGCAAGACTGAAGCCTGTGGCTTTTGAAAGGAACGGCACTGTTCTTGATGAACGCGGGTTGACCTCAATGATATACACATTATCGTACTCATCTACAATAAACTGAATATTGAAAAGACCGATAATGCCGGGGACAAATACACGCTTGCCGTCACAAACAGCATCTACCTCAACCTCTTTGCCGCGGATGTACTTATCCACCAAGACAGGTTTATCCTCGTCAATCTCAACGTCGGTCTTCAGATAGTTTTGGAGTGCTTCCTCTTTGGCGACGATCTGCATGGCTCTGCCTCCAAGCACAAAGCTGGGACGGACGAGTACGGGATAACCGATTTCTTCTGCGGCTTTTATGCCCGCTTCAATGCTCGTAACCGCCTGACCTTTTGGCTGCGGGATATTAAGAGAGATAAGCAGTTTCTCAAAGGCATCACGGTTTTCCGCACGTTCAATGGCTTTGCAGTCCGTACCGATAATATTAACCCCACGAGCCCTTAGAGGCTCTGCCAGGTTAATTGCTGTCTGACCGCCTAAGGTTGCAATAACGCCCTGTGGCTGTTCCATCTCAATAATGTTCATAACATCTTCTACACACAGCGGCTCAAAATAGAGCTTATCCGAACAGGTGTAGTCGGTGGAGACGGTTTCGGGGTTATTGTTAATAATAATTGCCTCAAAACCCGGCGCCTTAATGGTTTGTACCGCATGAACGGTAGAATAATCAAATTCTACGCTCTGACCGATACGGATAGGACCTGAGCCGAGGACGATTACTTTCTTTTTGTCTGAGATAATCGATTCGTTTTCCTCCTCATAAGCGGAATAGAAATACGGAATATAGCTCTCAAACTCGGAACCGCAGGTGTCGATCATCTTATAAACCGGAATGATGCCGTTGACTTTCCTTAAAGCAAATATCTCGGTTTCAAGCATATTCCAGAATTGTGCGATTACCTTATCGGAAAAGCCCTTTTTCTTTGCTTCTCGAAGCACCTTGATATTTCCGATATTTGCCTTGACTTCTTTTTCTTCCTCCACGATATTCCGTAGTTTACGGATAAAGAAAAGGTCAATAGCGGTTGCCTCTGCAATGCTGTCAATGCTTGTACCAAGTCGCAAAAGCTCAGCAATGGCATAGATACGGTCATCTGTTCCGATTCTGATATAATTAAGAAGTTCACCCTCACTCATACCGTCAAATTTGCGGTGATATAGGTGGCTAAGTCCGATTTCAAGCGAGCGTATTGCTTTAAGCAGACTTTCTTCCACCGTTCTGCCTATACTCATAACCTCACCAGTTGCCTTCATTTGCGTAGAAAGCGAGTTGTTGGCATTCGCAAACTTATCGAACGGAAAACGGGGCATTTTGGTAACCACGTAGTCCAGCGCCGGCTCGAAAGAGGCAGACGTATTGGCAATACGGATTTCATCCAACGTCATACCTACGCCGATTTTTGCCGATACACGGGATCGTTACTGTCACGCATCACTTCATATTCAATTTCTTTATAACCTTTGATACTCTTCTCAATCAACACCTGACTTACCGGAGAGAGCGAAAGAGCATTTTTCATCAGCGGTAAGAATTCAGCCTCGTTGTCGGCAAAGCCACCGCCTGTACCTCCAAGAGTGAATGCAGGACGAAGTACAACGGGATAACCGATTTTCTGTGTCACCTGCAAACCTTCTTCCATAGAGCTTGCAATATCGGAAGGTAGTACCGGTTCACCAAGACTCTCGCAGAACTCCTTAAACATTTCTCGGTCTTCCGCACGTTCAATGGAACTGCTTTTTGTTCCAAGAAGTTCTACACGACACTCTGCAAGAATACCTTTTTTTCAAGCTGCATCGCAAGGTTAAGACCCGTTTGACCGCCGATGCCGGGCAAAATGGCATCAGGACGCTCATAGCGGATTATTTTTGCGATATATTCAAGCGTTAGCGGTTCCATATAAACCTTATCCGCTATGGAGGTATCGGTCATAATGGTTGCCGGATTAGAGTTGCAAAGTACAACCTCACATTGATGTGGGTTACGGTAAGTGATGTTCCCGCCAAACTATCCATATCCACAGCATAGGAGTGATTCTGCGAAGTAATTTCAATTTTGTTTGTTCCAAGATTTCGCACGGGATGATTACCGCCGCGATGCCCGAATTTTAGCTTGTAGGTTTTAGCACCGTAAGCCAAGGAAATGATCTGATGACCGAGACAAATACCGAAAATAGGATATTTGCCAATTAACTTCTTTATTGTTTCTATTGTTTGCGGCACATCGGCAGGATCTCCCGGACCATTGGAAATAAAGACGCCTTCGGGTTCTAAAGCTACAATAGCATCTGCCGGAGTATTCCACGGCACGATGGTTACTTTACAGCCGCACCGACTCAGTGACCGAACGATATTCATTTTCATACCGCAATCAATGGCTACCACATGATATTTGGAGTCTTCTATGTTGGAAATGATGATTTTATCTCCGCTCACACGGGATACCGCATCGGTGGGAATATCTGTGGATTCCAAAATCCTCAGCCCCTCAGCCAAAGATATATATATCGGTAATCAGTACCTTGCGTGAGCCGTGGTCACGGATAGAACGATTCAATTTCCTTGTATCAATACCGTAAATTCCTGGAATACCGAACTCTTTCATAACCTCCGACAAAGTGGTGTTGCTTCTGAAATTCGAAGGTTCGTTGTTATATTCACGTACAATAAGAGCTCCAATAGTAGGTGTATCTCTTTCGTAGTCGTCGTCTGCCATACCATAGTTGCCGATCAGCGGCTAGGCCATAACCACCGCCTGATAGGTATAGGAAGGATCGGTCAATATCTCCTGATAACCGACCACAGAGGTATTAAAGACAATTTCAAGCACCGATGTCTTATTCGCACCAAAGCCGTAGCCGTAATACTCCTGTCCGTCTTCTAAAATAATTTTTCTGTCAAATTCCTTTACCATAATCGGCACCTCTCTTTATATCTGTTAATCGCTGCTCAAACCGATCTTTTCGGGTATCCGTAGGAATTTTTGTCGGATAATCGCCGTTAAAGCAAGCACTGCAGAATTCACAGTTTCCTGTAAGCTGATGTAATTCTGCGGCCGAAAAATACCCCAGTGAGTCGGCACCGATGATGTCGCAAATTTCGGGGATGCTGTATTTACAGGCAATCAGATGCTCTTCGGAGTCAATGTCCGTTCCGTAATAGCAAGGATGTAAAAACGGCGGTGAGGAGATACGCACATGTACCTCTTTGGCACCGGCATCCCGAAGCAACTTTACGACACGTCCCATTGTGTTGCCGCGAACGATAGAGTCGTCAACCAACACAACCCTCTTATCTTTTACACTTTCCTCTACGGCGGCGAGCTTAATTTTTACACCGTCAAGTCGTGTGCCTTGTCCCGGCGAGATAAAAGTTCTTCCGATGTACTTATTCTTAATAAGTCCGATACCGTAAGGAATACCGGATTCCTGACTGAAGCCAAGTGCCGCGTCAAGTCCTGAATCGGGAGCACCGATCACAACATCTGCCTTTACCGGATGTGTTTTCGCAAGGATCTTTCCCGCAGTAATTCTTGATGCGTGAACGGATACACCGTCTATAACCGAATCAGGACGGGAAAAGTAGATATACTCAAAAATGCATAGCTTTTTATCTTTTTTGCCGCAATGCTCACGTCGGGAGACTACACCATTTTTACTGAATATCAATATTTCTCCTGGCTCCACATCCCATATCAGTTCGGCTCCGACTGCTCTGATTGCACAACTTTCAGATGCAACCACATATGTTCCGTCAGCGGTCTTGCCGTAGCACAAAGGACGAAATCCATAAGGGTCTCTCGCACAGATAAGCTTTTGCGGCGACATCAGAACCAGTGAGTATGCACCGTCAAGGGTATTCATCGCACGGCTTACAGCCTCTTCGATGGAAGGCGCCTGCAGCCTTTCCTTTGTGATAATATAAGCAATCGTCTCTGTATCGCTTGTGGTATGGAAAATGGCACCTGTAAGTTCCAGTTCACTTCTCAGCTCTACAGCATTGCTCAAATTTCCGTTATGAGCCAGTGCCATTCGACCTTTTTGATGATTGACTTCAATGGGCTGGCAGTTGTTTCGATTTGTTCCTCCGGTTGTGCCGTAACGTGCATGCGCAACCGCCATCGTACCTTTTGGCATACGGGTTAAGATATCTCCCGAAAAAACCTCGCTGACAAGCCCCATATCCTTGTGAGACACAAACACCCCGTCATCATTGACTACAATACCGCAGCTCTCCTGACCTCTGTGCTGAAGCGCATACAGTCCATAGTAGGAAATGCTTGCCACATCACAGGGTTCAGGTGCTATAACACCAAATACACCACATTCTTCGTGTATGCTCATGATTCACCTCCGTTTGTACGCTGAAAGGCAGCACCGACAAAGCCCTTGAACAGAGGATGCGCTTTATTCGGTCTGCTCTTGAATTCAGGATGATACTGAACACCAACGTGGAAAGGTCTGTCGGTAAGCTCCACCGTTTCAACCAATCTTCCATCAGGGGAGGTGCCGCTAAGGGTCAGCCCTGCCTTTTCAAATGCTTCGCGGTATTCGTTATTAAATTCATAGCGGTGCCTGTGCCGTTCGCTTATGTTTGTACTTCCGTAGCACTGTTCCATCGTTGTATCAGGTTTAATATTGCACGGATAAGCTCCAAGGCGAAGTGTACCGCCTTTATCAATATCATCACTTTGACCCGGCATAAAGTCGATTACCTTATGCTTGCACAGCTCATCAAATTCACCGGAATTAGCGTCCTTAATACCAAGGACATTCCTTGCATATTCGATGACAGCAATCTGCATACCGAGACAAATACCGAAGTATGGTATCTCATTTTCTCTGGCATATTTAGCGGCAAGTATCATACCCTCAATACCACGGCTGCCGAAACCGCCCGGAACAAGAATGCCGTCAAGACCGGAAAGCATCTCTTCAACATTTTCGGCTGTGATTTCTTCCGAGTCGATCCAGTGAATACAGATATGGGTATTGTGATAATATCCGGCGTGGCGTAATGCTTCCGCTACCGAAAGATACGCATCATGCAGTCCTACATATTTTCCCACAAGTCCGATATCTACATAATGCGGTCTTGCCTTGATACGCTCCACCATTGCCGTCCACTCGCCAAGATCAGGTTCAGGCGCATTGATACCAAGTTCACGGCATACAACAGAAGAAAAGCCCGATTTTTCCAGCATAAGCGGCGCTTCATAAAGATTCGGTAAGGTAATATTCTCAATTACACAGTCCAGCTTTACGTTGCAAAACATTGAAATCTTCTTGAATATGGATTCTTCTAGAGGCTCATCACAGCGAAGCATCACGATATTTGGATTGACTCCCATACCTTGCAGTTCTTTTACTGAGTGCTGAGTAGGCTTGGATTTATGTTCGTCCGAACCTCTGAGGAACGGAACCAAAGTTACGTGGATAAACAGACTATTCTCTCTGCCTGCTTCAAGTGAAATCTGGCGTACCGCCTCAATGAAGGGCTGGGATTCTATATCACCAATGGTTCCGCCGATTTCGGTGATAACTACATCGGCTCTTGTTTTCTTTCCCACACTATAAACAAACTCTTTAATTTCGTTTGTAATATGCGGAATAACCTGCACAGTAGAGCCAAGGTATTCGCCGCGACGTTCCTTGTTCAGCACATTCCAGTAAATCTTACCTGTGGTAAGATTGGAATATTTGTTGAGATCTTCATCAATAAAGCGCTCGTAATGACCGAGATCCAGGTCGGTTTCAGCACCGTCCTCGGTCACATATACTTCACCGTGCTGATAAGGGCTCATTGTACCGGGATCAACATTGATATACGGGTCAAGCTTTTGTGCGGCAACCTTGAGACCTCGTGCTTTTAACAACCTTCCCAAGGAGGCAGCCGTGATACCCTTGCCGAGACCGGACACAACGCCACCTGTAACAAATATATATTTCGTCATATTCTTACTCCTTCCAATCGATTACTCAACGGTAACCGATTTTGCCAGATTTTTCGGCTTGTCAATATCGCAACCGTTTTCTTTGGCAACTAGTATTTCATCTTTTAATTAAATCGACTTTTTGACAGGCAGAGTATCAACAATGATTTCTTCCGATACATCAATGTCATCAAGTTTATATTTCCAGTGGAACAC
>OFGN01001096.1_pt1 | contig 22177 bp, 23 predicted proteins | sample 1521821 | NCBI WGS metagenome assembly OFGN01 (sample SAMEA3504094, study PRJEB24116) | mouse gut metagenome | biome: mouse gut; feature: mouse-associated habitat; material: faeces | place: Denmark | collected 2011
CCTCACAATTCAGAATAGGAGGGAATTTGACTTCCACCCCTATTCATATAGTTTATTACGCTTTTGGTTTTTTCGTGAATTTCGTCAAGAGTTTGATTGATTAGTTTATTTTCCAAATTATTATTATACTCATCAATCTCTTTTATTTCGTTTATAATTTTATCTACTCTGGTACGCCTTATATATTCAATAGTACGCGTATCCAATTGACTATACGGAAGCACCAATTGAAAGGTAGGAATATGTCTTAAATTATGAAGTTCAATTACATTTCGTCTAACATTATAATACAATCTGTAATCGTCATCTAACTCTCTAACACGCTCGGGAATATTATAACAATTCGTACTAATCAATCTAAGCTCTTTCATAAATTACTCACACACAATACCGGTAAGTTTTGCTTGACCACAAGGTCTGTCGCAAACAATATCAGCATATTTAACCAAAGTAGCAGTATATGTAGGACTACCAAGTTTTTGTTTGATAACATTACCATTATCCCCTTCAAGCCATCTCCAATCGCAAAGTTGGTGCATTTTAAAGTCATCTGTATTTAATAAATACATTTCACCATCTTCGATAAACTTATCGCTTACTAGAGGAATACCGCTGTAAGACAAAGCTTTAAAGCCGCCGTCCAAAGTCATATAATCCACATTCAATCTGTTAGCAGACAAGTTTTTGATATATTCCTTTTTAACATCATAAGCACAAGTGATAAAGTTAACTGCAGAACCTGCTGTTTCGTCAACAAAATCAATTGCTTCTTGAATAGTACCCATATCAAGTGTACCACCAACATTTTTTGTATATGGATTAAGCCAAGTATTTTCGCTTCTTTTTAAACCATAAATGTCTTTTGTGCCAAAAATCGCACCTAAACCTGTAAGTTCATAACCCTTTGAGTTTTGGATTGTGATATAATCTGTAGTTGCAAGAGTAGCCACTTGTTTGTCAATTTTGATTGACTTTGTCGCTCTATCAACATCGATAATTCTAGCTTGAGATACTTTCTTGCTACCGCTGTTATCAATAACATCAATCACCATACCGATTGCAACTTTTTTAACACTTGTTAAGCTGATAGTGTTTGTCGCTGCAGATGCTGTTTTTGCAACGTTTGCAAGTTTGCCATCGCCATCGCCATAAAGCATTCTACCAAGATTATATTTAGAAGCTTTTAACAAACCTTCCATTTCAGCATTAAGTAGATTAACAAAAGCACCAACATTGCTTTGAGATGCTCTGATTGCTTTGTCTGAAATTTCAATGCTACCATAAAGGTTTTTTAGCTCCAATTTATATTGTGCATAGTTATTACCTGCTGCCATAGGTAGACTACCGATTTCGTCACCTGCACCAACACCACCATTTAAACCATAAGATACAATTTTAATTATATCTTTACCCCAAACATCACTTGAAGTTTGTTCGATTTTTGTAAGCAATGGATTTACTTGTGCATTTAATTGCTCAGTAACTACACCCAAATATACACTCTTTAACGCTTTATCTGCTGTTTCCAAATTTACCATTTTTTAAAATCTCCGTGTTTCTATAAATTTTTTCGCCATTTTACCCGCCTCATCTAAAGTGCGCGGTCTGTATGTAGGCGACACATACGAATTTCCGCCTTTTGAAATTGTTTGCGGAATTTTTATACTGACAAGACTATCCAAATAATCGGATACAATTTTGTTAATTATACCTTCGTTTTGATAAACATAATTATTCAAAAAATTCTCGTCATTTATAATATTGCAAGGCTCGTTGATTTTGCCAGCTAGCAATTCGGCTAGTTTTAAACTTATACCGCTTACATCGCCGACATTTTTAAGCTCATCTGCAAATTGCCCTAGTTCAGGATTTACTTCAATCATTTTATCTAGAATATGTTTATTATCTCCAACACGATTTTCAAGTTCCTTTAATACTTGACACTTTTTTGTAAATTCCTTTTGTAATTGTTGATATCCTTCATATAAGCTCTCTGCTGACTTGAATTTACCATAAGAGACAGCTGTTTCTTCATTGTCGGATATGTTGTCATTCGCTTGAGTTTGTTCTATTTCTTGAGACTCAATTGTTGTATCCGGTGTTACTTCAGCTATTTGTTCTACTGTATTATTCTCCTGCATTATTGTCCTCCATTAATAAATTGTTATTCATACTTGTCATTGCAAGTAACATTTGATGTTCTTTAATATGTGCGTCTAATTTTTGTACACGCTCTTTATTTTCTTCATTGATAATTGCTTTTATATGCTCATCAATATGTAATTGGTGATTATCATATTCCATAGCGGATATGTCTTTAAGCATAATATCCAAATTCTCTTTTTGTGCTTTTACTCTATGGCATTCGTTGATATCTTGTACAGACTCCCAGTTACCAAATCCAAGCATTTCCAAAAGTTTAAGCCTACTTCTCTCACTCATATTGCCGTCAGAGTCTCTAAACATTCCCATTTTAACAAGTTCAATTACCATACTTCTTCTGTTAGCAGGTGTCTCGTTAAGCTCATTATCTGTATCAAATACCAAATCATCTGACGCCAAATCCGAACCTTGGAAATAAAGCAATTGTATTTCTCCGTTATCCCCTGCAATTCTTTTTAATCTTCTTGAAACAGCAAATTGTTTGTATAATCTCAAAATCAATTGTCCAATCAATTTTACCGCACTTCTTATAGATTCAGCGGACATAGATATTCTTGTGTCATCTTGCTCTTGTAACAATCCGATAGCAACACCTGAAGTTACATTTGCAGGAAGGCTGGAACTTCTCATAAATTCACTTACGCCTGTAATATTAACAAATGTATCTTCAAGCCTTGCTTCTTCACTGTCAAATTCACTTGGCACACTGCCCATATTTAGCATTTTAGGCGGATTACAACCACCACGATAAATCAAAACTTTACCAGGTGACAACCCTTCTTCTTCCAAATTATCCGTATCAACAGAACCATCTTCTACGGCAAGCACGCCCATTGCTATCCTATTCATAAACTCGTGCTTTTTATTTTTAATTCCGTTGTATGCTCTTTGTACAGGAATAATTCTTTCAACAATACTTAAACCATAAAAGCAAGTTACACTCTCAAGCGAAGTTTTTCTGACAAAAGGCAATCCATAACCGCCATCTTGTTCCGTTTGATATGGCAAATCTTCTGCAATAACTAATTTTTCGCCCGCAACAATAATATGTCTACCTTTAGGGTATTTTTTAGAAGGCCTTTCAAACTTTTCAATTACAAGACAGGAATTTTCTTTATTCGAAGTCGCATATCTTGTATTGTTTGCAGTATAGCCAAGCCCACCACCATTAGGCACATTGTCAAACCCAAATACCTGAAGAGTTTGTGGCTCTACATCAACATTCCAAAGCTCTTTTACTTCTTCTACGGAATAAACTTTTGCGTGATACAAATACTTGCAATCTTCAATGCTATTGTTAGTTATTTTATCCGGAAAAATTTCGTAAGGCGGACATAAAACAATATCAATATCCCCTTCTTTAATAAGCTTTTTATCTTTGGTCTCTCCTATTGCTCTACCTTTTTCCGAATTCCAAATCACCTTAAAAAACACACTACCGCAAATCTCACTCCAAATATTACTTTGCATCATTATTTCAGACAGCTTGTTTTCTTCAGAAATGGTTTTTAAAACACTTGTGGAAAGTTTTGCAACATTAATGTCTTTTTCATCTTGGCTAAACGGACGCACACTTACATTTGCTTGTACTCTTCCAAGTTTTGCAAGCCTTGTTTCAATAATAGGTGCAATATGATTAAACACTTCTCTTTCCTGCCAAAAATACTGCTTTCCATAGTCTTCAACATCGCCGACAGGAGAAATTTCACAATATTGATTGCCTTGCACAAAATTCATATTAAGTCGCCATTGGCTCTCAAGTGCTTTTCTCTCATCGCTTATTCTTTCAAAGTCTTGTAAAACTTCTCTAACAATATCTTCTGCAAAATCTATTTTTTTCATTGCAACTTTTCTCCTTGTCTTTTTACTGACCTGTTTATTACATTAATCGGACTTTTAGGCACAAACTCTTTTGATAACAACTCAAACATTTGTTTTGCACAATCTTCACACAAATAAATCTTTCTGCGTGCTAGCACTCCGTCCTCATAAATTTCGTACTTTGCAGTATTTTTACAAAGTCCGAAATCACACCTTACTTTTACTTTCAAATTCGCCAGTTTCATTTTTATCCTCCATATTTTTTAATAATTTGAGCAATCTGAGTTTTTCAGCCTGCAATTCGCTGTCACTCAAATTGTTAAATTCGTCCGCTTGTTTGGAAATATCAAGATACGCTTTTAATGCCATAACATCGGGTGGCACATTTTTTACGGTAACTTTCCGTTTTAAAAGTTCTCCGCCTTTTTCTTCGCTTGCGTACTCTTCCACAATTTCTTCAGTTTTATAACCTATGCCCTTTTTATAAAGCGTATCCAGCATAATTTCTCGTTTACTTTTTTTAGCAGCCATTTTCCCCCCTAGAAATTACAATAATTATTTAAATTCTTCATTTACAACCTTCTCAATCTTCTCATAAGTTTTGTTTTGTCCTTTTCAATCTCACTCAATTCTTTTAGTTTACTTTCATTAAGTGACGGCTTTGTCATAATATAATATCTGAGTGCATCAAGTGTATGGTCGTCTACCTTTTTCGGATTGTCACCATTAGACCACCAGTATGACTTTAATTCTCTTATAAGATTCACACAATTTTTAAAAATAAATATTTTTTGCGGTCTAGCTTTAAGATACTCCTTTACTCTTGCTATACCACTAAACATATCTTTATTAACATTAGGATTAACTACAATGCCTTTTTCATAAAAAAGCTCTGCAACACTTTTGCTATATGCCAAGGTATGTTGTTTACTTGCACTATCAATAAGTGCCATAAGCCTACCTTTGCTATCTCTGTGCCAATTTAATTTATCTGCCAAAGCAAAAATCTTTTCAGTATGGTAGTCAATATCCCGTCCAGCTTCGTAATGCTCACCTACAACATAGATATTTCCGTCATAGTCTAACGCAAAAAACAAACAAGCAAGCGGGTTGTTAAGCCCCGGGTCAATAGCAATGTTATCCTGCCACTCTGTTGGCACTGAAAACGGCTCAACAATATGAGTTTTAGGGTCAAATTCAGGATAAACAAGCCCGCTATCTGCCGAAAAATTACCAAATCTTCTGCTATCTACAGACTCACTACTCAATGTTTTTGTAAGTAATTCCACTTCCTTTTTATTCAAAAATGGGTTATCCCCCCATTCAATGTGAATATGCCATACTTCAGGATTATTTGATTTATTAAGGTAAATCTCTTCATACACCCAAGTCAGTCCTTTAAGTGGGGTCATTGTTCCCCATACTTCCCCGCGCCTATCAAGCACACGCATAATGCACTCTTCGTAAATATCATAAGGCGGTTCCTCGTCAAACCAAACATAGTCAAGCGATGTTCCTTGAAATTTTTCTCTTCCTTGGTCACAGCTTTTAAACCCTATTTTAGATAAACCACCAAACACATTTTTAATTACGATATGGTCTATGATACCATACTCAGGTGCACCTTTTCTTCCTGACATCATTACAATATCTTCTATCCAATCTGGGTTTAAATAATGCAAAATTTTTGCTTGAGCAACATCTCTTTGCACTTCGTATGACAATGATACAACCCAACCAATTGTATTAGGTCTATTTTCTCTATATGGGTGAATCCCCCTTGCCCACCATATAGCTTCCACCGCACCACACTCTGTCTTGCCGCTTCTGTTACCACCAAATACCCAGCGATTGCGTTTTAAACACTTGTGAAACTCAAGCTGTTTTTTATGAACTTTTTCTCCCGTATTATAATACTGTAGACAATTTTTATTTTTACGTCTTATCTCTTCTCTTTCAATACTGAGAATCCTTTTTACTATGTCATCGATTTTTTCGCTCATTCCAACTCTCCTATATCCATTTTTAAGCCTTTTTTGTAATTATCAAGTCTTTTATGACAATTTTTTACAATTGTAGAAAGTTTTTTTTGAATTTTATTGCTAAAATATCTCTAATCTACAAATTAAGGGGGCATATAATGAATAAACTTTCATTAAAATATTTGTTCTTTTATTTTTTTATCTTTATCACATTAGTCTTTGTTTGCTGTTCAACTTTAATGGCAAATAATGTTGTATTTGCAGAAGATAATATAAAAAGCTATTTTTTAATTAAACAAAATACATTAATGATTCCACAAGGACAAAATATACGCGGTAATATTCAATTAAACGCCACCTATTATGTACAAGCAACAGGAAATCCCGATGTAGTAATCAATGATGTAACCTACAGATATGTTGCCTATAACGGAATTACAGGACTTGTTCCATCATCTGACCTAAGCAAAAAATCAATAAACAACATTTCCAATCCGTTTTTTGTAAGCAGTAGTAAACTTACAGCATCGTCCACAAATGAAGACGAACTTTTAATGATATTCAATTTAAACGATAGCGAAACAAACTGCCGTAAAATCAAAAATAATGATAAACTTGATTTTATCGCCTACTCTGAAAATGGCTCTTACATACTTGCAAAATTATCTGATGCAACAATAGGCTATATTCCAAAAAGACATTGTAGTCCAACTATAATTTATACTCCGCACCCAAATCCAGTAAATCCAGATGCGGAAAATTCAAATACTAACCTAACTCCAGATAACCCAGAAAAAACACCAGCTTCTGTAAACAAAGCAACAATAACCCGTGTTATTTTGATAATTACCTTATGCGTTGTGGTAGTTGTTGTAATTTTTCTTTTATTTAAACCAACAAGCAGCAAACGCAGAGCCGCAAAAGACGATTTTTATGATTATTAATAAATAAAGTAACAATCTATTAAATTAAATCTTAACCTATGACCAAAAACATTTATCGTAAAAAATAACACTCCGTTAAAGAGTGTTAAAAATAAAAAATGTAGTATAATACTCATTTTACTTAACGAATAAAAGAATTGACGGCAACAAAATTTTCATTAACAAAGTTTGAAGTAGATTGATAATTTTTATTTTTGTTATCAACATATACTTCTGTAAGTTGGATAGTAGTTTTTGCCTTGTTATTTGCCTTTTTCTCTAATCTTTGATAAGTATTGGCAAACAGATTATCTGAACCAAACTCTTTTTCAATAACCGTGGTGTCATAACCATCTTGGGATAAATAATAGGCAAACTTTGATAATTCCTTATCAAAATTCCTAAAAATTTGTCTGATGTTTATTTGTTCTTTCTTTGCAATGTCCTTAAAGGACATTTTGTCTTTATAATAAAATTTTAAAATATTTTGATTTGTAGCAGATAATTTATCTAAAGCATTACAAACAATTGATTTTGCCGTCAAACAATTGTTTTTTCTTGCCATAAAAGTCAACATTTCATCATATAAAAAAGTAGTATTATTGTTATGCAGTGAATTTGACACCAGTCGATTGAATTTATTGTCCAATATAATCACAATTCTATCAAAAGTATGATACATATCCAACAAAGTTTTTTGCCATAAGAAGTTTTCCATTTTCGCCTCCATTGTGTTTTCAATAATATTCAATTATTATATATTTAATATTATTGAATGTCAAGAAAAAATCAAAATATTTCCGATTATGTCGAATTATGTTGATTTTACTATACATTTTCTTCTATAATTTCATAATACACCCATTTTAAAAAATTGAAATATTTTTATGACAATTATTTTTTCAAAAATGTTAAATTATTCAAAAAGGCAAAAAAAAGATTTTTTTATGATTAAAAAATCAATAAAAAATACCAAAAAAAAATCTATCGGAAATCCGATAGATTTTTTAAATTAAAATAAATTTTAAAAGCAATATTTTTAATTATTATGGATTCAAAATATTTTTTGAGTCCAATTGTTTTTTTATAGTTTTCATAATCAAGGTGTAAACTTCGTCCAAGTTATAAATTGTCCTATCTGTAGTTCTTCCTATAGAATATGAGTGCGGGCATTTAACTCCTGCCATAATAAGCATATCCAATGTATCATTATGAAAATCTTTATACTCTTTTATATCATTGTACTTTCTTGCATAGGAAATTACCAATTGTGCACCATAAGTACTTATATCCTGCAAGTAAAACATATTAAGCACTCCGATTTCATTAAAATAATCAACGGCAATAGAATAAACTTCCTGAAGCTCTGACCATTTTACAGGGCAAACGAATTTGTCTACTACAATAGAGTAATCTTGCAAAATATCTCTTATATAAGCATCATTAAATCTTGTTTTATCCCATTTTCTGTTAAGATACGATGTAGCAGATACACCGCCAAAACGAGTACAAAGCCTGCCTATTGCTCTGCGATTGTATTGAGCAAAAGATTTATCGCCTTCAGTATAACCTATAAGCAAACATTTATTTTCTTCATTCTCTCCACGAATACGCAATCCCAAAATACCTTTTGATATAAGTTTGCTCATTTTAGATATTATTTCCGTACTGCCCTTATCACAAACTCTCAAAAAACTAGGTGAGCAAATTTCTCTTTGAACAAGTTCTCTTGCACAAGTTACAGCTGACTCCCAGTTTTTAAACACATAAGAAAACGCCTTTTTAGTCTCATAAGTATATTTCCTTACCTTTAAAGTACAGCTAACCAATATACCAAGTTTTCCTTCACTGCCAAGCATAATTTCGTCAATTGCAGGCAAACAACTATCTCTTGTGCAAACATCTGTTTCCATTATTCCTTTTGGGGTAATGTATCTGCTTGATAGCAAAATATCATCAATACCACCATATCTCATACTATTCTGTCCTATGCTGCGGCTTGCAACCCAACCACCGACAGTTGAAAATTCAAAGGATTCAGGAATATGTCCAATAGTATACCTTCCGTTTACATTTGTAAAATACTCATTTGCATTGTTTAATATTTCTTCAAGTTGCGGGCCTGTAATACCTGCCATAACAGTAACGGTTTGGTCGATAGCACTAAAAGATATAATCTTGTTAAGGTTTCTTTTTAAATCAATTTTTATACCACCACGCAAATTTTCATTGCTCCTAGTAATATTAGTACCGCCACCCATTACATAAATAGGGATATTGTTTTTATAACAATATTTTACTATCATAAGCAATTGCTCTTCCGAACTAGGTGAAATTACAGCATCTGGCAAATTCTCAAGTATCTCGCCACGAAGTCGCATATTATCAAGTACGCCCTTTGAATAACAGGCTTTCACTCTTGACAATGTATCTGTCGCAACATTTATTTTACCAACAATATCTTCAAACTCTTTTATATGAGTCTTTGACATCTTAACTGGAATTTCCACATCAATTACATTTTCGCCTTCACTTGCGGGAATCATAAAATCTTCATCTGAAAGAGACAATTTTTCTTTTACAAAGCTATAAAACTCTTCTGTAGGTTCGTCTGCATAATCAGGGTTACCCCACCTAAACATAGTGCGGTAAGTATCGTCGTTATCCCTATTTATATTCCAATTCGGTTTATACTCTTTATATTTCATTAGTTTCCTCTTTTACAATTTCATATAACTTCAAATATAGCGGTTGCAATTGCGGATAAATATCTTTGTACACTTTATTAAACAAATTTTTGTAAATTTTATGATTTTTCATATTAGGTTTAAATTCATCTTTAAAATGCACCATAGCTTTATTGCACTCTTCAATACTACTAAACTCACCTTTTGCCACAAACGCTATCATTGCAGCACCTAAACCACTAGTTTCAAATGTTTGTACACGATAAACAGGTCTACCAAACATATCTGCAGTGATTTTACAAATTGAATCACTTTGTGAGCCGCCACCCGATACAGAAATTTTTGTAATCTTTTGTCCGCTTTTTTTCTCAAGATATACAAGTCCTTCGTATAAAGCATAGCCAATGCCTTCAACTATAGACTTATAAACGTGTGCTTTTGTATGGCAATCATTAAAGCCTATTATTGTACCTTTAGCTTCAGGAATTTTTAGTCCCGGTGCCCAATATGGTTGTAACATTAATCCATTACTACCTGCAGGAATTTCTGTCAAACTTTTATCCAATAACTGCTCTGCGGTAACACCTATATCTTCTGCAAGTCTTACTTCTTCGTGTCCAAATTGTTTTTTAAACCAAGTAACCATCCAAAAGCCCCTGAAAATTTGTATTTCAGGATTAAAATATCCCCTTACTACGCTATTATAAGCAGGCATATACTTTTGCGGTTCAACATATTTTTTAGTTGTAATTTGCAATGTAGCAGTTGTACCAAAACTAATTGATGCAGTATCCGCTCTCAAAGCACCCGTACCCAATGTTTCGCAAGCTTTATCACTACCTGTTGCAATTATTTCTATTCCTTCGGGTATTCCTGTAATTTCACTAACTTCTTTTGATATTTTGCCAATAACATCGCCAGGTTTTACTAATTCACATAGTTTTTCCCTTTCCACATTATAAACGGTACAAGTAAGCTCATAAGATTTTTGCCACCTTTCCTTCCTATAATTGTATGGAAGTCTACTTGCTTGAGATGCTGTGCAATCACATAATCTACCGCTTAATTTAAAATTTAAATAAGCAGAAACAAGAGTAAAATATTTAGTTTTTCCCCAAATCTCAGGCTGATTTTCCTTCATCCAAGTAGAAGGAGCCATTCTTCTCTGTTTAAGTGCTGTTCTGTACATTCCTGAAATTCGATACAAGATATTATTGATAAAAGGAAATTTTTGTTCAGGTTTTGCAAGGCGTTGGTCAAGCCAAGTAATTGTAGGTCTTACAGGGTTACAGTTTTCGTCCAAAAACGCATAAGTACCACGGATAGAAGTCAAAGACATTGCAATAATGTCATTCCACAAATCCCCTGCTTTACTCTTTAGTCCTAAAGATGCCTGAACAACTGCATTCCAATAATCTTCGGTATTCTTTTCCGCATAACCGATTTTTACTGAATAAAATGGTTCTGTTTCCACTTTATTGGTGCAAACTGCTTCGCCATTTTTATTAAACAAAAATGCACGTGTGCTTTGTGTTCCAACATCAAACACCAAAACTAAAGGTTCACCCATACGTCATCTCCTGTACAAAACAACTTAATCATAATTAGTATAGCATATTTTTATAATAAAAGTAAACACATTTATTTATTTTTTTATTCAAGTAAATATTTTTTATTTATATAAATAATAAAAACAAGTATGTAAAACAAAATAAACAAGCGTTTTGCTTGTTTATTTTGTGACTAATTACATTATTTTTTTAACGTAATCCCAAATACTAGCTTTTTTGATTTCTTCACCAGCCAAAATATCGCATACTGCAATTTTTTTGCCGTCTACTATTGCGTATACTTCGCCAATCTTATCACCGCAATTTATAGGTGCTTTTACACTTTCAGGAATGTTGTATTCAAGTTTAGCGTTATTTTCGCCACGAGCTTGCAATACAGATAAATCATTTTTTGCAATCACACTAAGTTTATCTTTTTTACCACCGTTGACTTTAACATCTACGCTAAGTGGTGAACCGCCTTTTACCAATACAACTTGTTTAAAGTTATTAAAAGAATAGTTAAACAAACTTGACATTGCTCTAAATCTTGCTTTTGAGTCATTTGCACCTAGCACACTACCAACTACTCTCATACCATTTCTTGTAGCAGTACCCGCTAAACAAAATTTAGCACTATCTGTATAACCTGTCTTACCACCATCACAGCCTTTGTAATGTCTTATTAGCTTATTAGTGTTTGCCATTTGAGTTACTCTGCCTGATGGGTGTGTATAATCTTCTAACCAAACTGTAGAATAATTGTAATATTCTTTATGTTTAGCAAGTTCTCTCATCATACAAGTTACATCTTTTGCAGTAGAATATTGCTCTTCTTTAGTAGGATAACCTGTTGCATTTGCAAACAAAGTATCATTCATACCAAGGCTTTTTGCTCTCTCATTCATTACATTTGTAAAAGCTACTTCATCACCTGCAATTAATTCTGCTACAGCAACTGAAGCATCGTTTGCACTCATTGTAGCAATACCTTTTACCAAATCTGACAAAGGATATTCTTGTCCTTCGTCAAGGAACATTTCTGAACCGACTTGTTTTGCTGCATCGTGTGAAATAGTTACCTTTTGGTCAAGTGAAAGCTTACCGCTATCAACATTTTCAAAAGTTAAAAGTAATGTCATTATTTTTACCATACTTGCAATAGGTTTTCTATCATTTTCACCTTTTGCATAAAGCACTCTTCCGCTGTTGAAGTCGACCATATAACAATTGTCAGACCCAACAACTTGTTCTTTTGCAGTCATTCCTGTGCAGGCAAATACCGCACACATTGTAATCAATAAAACTAAGCAATAAAAAAACTTCTTCATAATCTCACCTCTTACTACTGGTAGTTTGTGATAATATAAAGAAGTTATACACATTTATTAACTGCATTTTTTATATACTATAAATCAAAATAATTAATTATTTTTGCTTTACATTTATTGATAATCAAATAATTAGCCAATTAATAAACAATTTTTTATAAAAACTCGTCAAAAATCGCTACTTTTATAATTTTGAGAGCTTTATTTTTTATCATTGGTTTTGCTTTTATCTTTAGTTTTTCTTTCTCTTGCAATAGGCACTTTTAGTTCCTTAACTTTTCCAATACTACCAATAATCCTATCGCCTTTATAATACAAGCCGTTATTTTGCATTTTCTCCACAAAACTATCATCTACAATACTTTTGCTGTTAGGATAAATATTTAGTAAATTTACTATTGTCATAGCTATTGAGTCATTGCCTTGAATTGTTTTAAGTACACTATTGCCTCTTGTAATTTTAGATAGGATAAATATAGGGTTATATTCTCTTGTAATCCCGATTTTCAGTGGATTAACACCAAAATTACCTGTTAAAATCAAAATATCATTATATGTTAAATGACTTATAATCTCAGCTATTTTTTTATCTGCAAATTTTATTGCAGTCTCCATACCTTCAGTGTCTCCAACAAGTCCTGCTTTTGCAAAATCGTTTAACTCTGCAATAACTACACTATCTTTATTAGTGCTACTATTTACATTTTCAAAAACCGCTTTGTCGTCGCAATAGATATGCTCTGCAATGGAATTTTCCCTTGAAGAAATAAAAGTAACACCTACATTATGTCTTTTTAAAACATCAACAAGGTTTTCAACTTTAGGCGAATTATTAAAAGTAACATTGCCAAGTATTTCATTAAGCCCGCTTTCAAATGTTGAATCAATAGATAAACTTCTGCCACGGAAACAATACCCCAAGCTGTTTTTTGCTTCCAAGTCAAGACAACACTTTTTAAGACCTAATTTATTAAGTGTAGTCAAATCATCGATACACTTAATATTTAATGAAGTACAATAATATTCTTTGTCATATTTAGAGTAATCTGGCAAACTGCCTACTCCCAAACCATTTAATACAAATAAAAAAATTCTCATATTGTGATTATACAATATGAGAAGATTTTTGTCAATCTATACCACTATAATAAATTTTGCAATCGCAGGTATGATAATACAAATCAAAATAAGTGCAAGCATATATAATCCACAAACACATAATATATACTTTAGTATTTGTTTGTTAATATTTTTACAAACGATTCCCCGTCCGCCACAGCTTGCTTTGTAATATTCACATATACAACTTACCGAAATAAGACTTATTATCACTGCAAGGTATAACGGAATAGTAAATGTAATAATACATATAAATCCCACAAATTTATCTGCAACTATTAGTCCCACTAACCTTCCACCAAACCTATACGCGGTATAAAACAATACAATATAAGGCAGTGGCGCACAATACTTGTGAAAAATTGGAAGATAACAAAATACCATACCAAAAATAGATAAAATCACCACTTTTATAAAAGTTCCAAACAAATTGTATTGTTCATTGCTAATAAGTACGATATAGTTATACTTGCTTGTGATATTTTCTCTTAAAGAACATATAATAATCCCCAAAACAAAACCACAAGCTATTGCAATGCCTAAACATAGCAAATACTTTTTATGCTCTTTAATATAGCATTTCAAACTTGCAATTACATAATCTATTTTACAACGAAATCCACCTTGCATACCAAAAATACAATATGCACCATATTTTTGGTTTATGCTAATTATGTTATAAATTTGTCGTATTTTGTTTTAAATTTACAAATTTTACTAGCTATACTAAAGATAAACAAGAAAAATCACATTTCAAACTTTATTTTTTCAATCATAGTATAAATAAAGTGTTTGTTTGTAGGTTTTCCTTTTACATCTGAAATAGTTGCCCCAAAAGTTTGATACAACAAATCATTGTTACCATAAAGCCAAGCATTGCTAATGCTATTTTGTATATCTTTTTCAATTGTAGCAATATTTTTGCCGTATTTATCCGCAATAAGCTTATATCCGACTTTTGACATCGGCTCTAAATTTTCCCCTTTAATACCTAAAGTAATGATATCTACCAAATAATTAAATCCAATGTTATTAGCTTTAAATCCGTATTTTAACAAATAATCGTATACCATACTACCCCCTGTTTTTACAAGAATATTTTAACACATTTTAGCTGTCAACTTTTACAAAAAAACACAATTTAATGTCGAATTTCACGCTGTTTTATCCTAAATTTAGCAAAAAATAAATTCCCATAATCTATTAATTATGGGAATACAATATTATAATATAAATTCTTTTTATTTCGTCCTATTATTTATCAATCATCCAGTCTATATAAGTTCCGTATCCTTTTGTACTATCTGCTAAAAATACGTGTGTAACTGCTCCTACTAATTTACCTTTTTGGATAATCGGACTGCCACTCATACCTTGTACAATACCGCCACACAATTTAATTAATCTTTCATCTGTAACTCTATACAAAATACCTTTTGGCTTATCTTTCTCTTGTCTGCAAGCCTTTATAATTTCTATATCGTAATAAGTTGGTTTTCCTGTAAAAGCAGAAGAAACAATTTGTGCCTTACCCGGTTTAACATTTTTATGGGACGCGATATTAATCTTTTTCAATCCCGAAGTATCTCCTGTATACTCACCAAATATACCTTGGGTTTCATTTGTGTCAATCACACCAAGTTTAACATCTTTTACAAGATTACCCACAAGTTCACCCGCTTGATTTTTTTCACCTTTGTAAACACTAAATACATTTGCATCACATATAAAGCCACTAACTTTATTTGTTCCGTCCTTCCCGTGAAGTTCGCTTATAGGGTGACCTAATGCACCAAATCTTCCGTCTTTCATATCTACAAAAGTCAATGTGCCTATTCCGTCAGTCGCATCGGATACGCTTAAACCTAACTTGTAATTACCTGAAACACTATCCTTAACGGCCTTTGTATTGCAAATAAACGGATTACCATTTCTCATAACGCACAATTCGATATTTCCATCTTTAGCATTATCCAAAATATTTGCAATATCTTCCTCGCTGCTTACTTGTATTCCATTTATATTTTTAAGCAAATCGCCTTTTTTAATATCAAATTCCTTAAGCGGAGTTTTTACACCATCTGCTGTTACTACCGGCAAAACGCCTTCTATCAATAAACCATTAGGCTTAATTTCCACACCTATTGGCTGACCGCCTAGGTATACTTGCCTATTTGTTAAATTATCATTTTTTTCACTGCTTGCGAAATTGAGCAAAAACACTTGTTCAGCCGTACCATTTACGCTAAGTGCCATAGCCATTACAATTGCAAGCAAAATCAGAGTTATACTGAAAACAATTTTCTTCCTAGTTAAATTCACAATTTTCCTCCTTATACAAATAGTCTTTAGACAAATTGCCTACAATATTACTCAAATAATTCTTATAATTTTGCAAAATTTACCAACTATTAATTTAAAAAAGAAAATTAATCAAAAAAAAATATTGCCTACTATAAAAGCAAGCAATATTTAATTTCTTTAAATATATTGTTTTACACTTCTTCTTCGTAAGGCGGTGGTTCTATACCATCTAGCTCTAGTGGAGTAGCATCGTCTTTTCTGTACAAAAGCTTCAAACAAATTGGTGTCAAGAAACTTGAAACGATAATTAAAAGTACTACTGGGAACATATATTTTGCATCAATAATTCCTGCAGAAATACCCTTGTTTGCAACAATCAAAACTACTTCGCCCCTTGCCATCATACCAAAACCGACTCTTACAGAATCTTTTAGTGAATATTTGCACATCAATGCACCTGCACCGCAACCCAATATTTTTGCAAGTAGTCCAAAGATTACAAAAGCAACTCCAAAACCTAATAGCTCAAGATTGAAAGTTGAAAAATCCATTCCTATACCAATATTAGCGAAGAAAATTGGTCCAAATAACATATATGAGTTAGTATCGATTTTCTTTTCAATGTATTGAGTTGAAGTCATATTACTCATTACAACACCTGCTACAAAAGCACCTGTAATTGCCGCAACACCAAATAAAGCTTCAGATGCCCAAGCAAATATAAAGCAAATTACAAGACCGAATATTGGAATTCTTCTTGAAACAGGGAATTTTTTTGATAGCCACTTGATGATATAGTGACAAAGAACACCTGCACCAACCGCAAATACGAAGAACAATAAAACTCTTACTACAGTCTCTGTAATGCTTATGCTTCCTTCTCCTCCGCTACCATTCATACTAATAGCGATAGATAGTATCAAAATACCAATAATATCATCTAGTATAGCGGCACTCAAAATACTACTGCCGACTTTACCTTTTAACTTGCCAAGTTCCTTTAAAACTTCTACTGTAATACCTACAGAAGTTGCAGTTAACATAATACCAAAAAATAAGCAATGCATAACTTCTGCTTGCGTTGTAAGCGGTGCAAATTTTTTGTCCATTCCCCAACCAACAAAAAAACCGAATAATAATGGAACAACTACACCAAGAATTGTAATAACTATAGAAGGCAAACCATTCTTCTTAATTTCCTTAATATTTGTGTCAAGTCCTGATGAAAACATAATCATTAAAACACCGATTTGAGATAATGCTTTTAAAACAGTATCAACTTCTCCGTTAGCACCGACTTTGATAAAACCTGTAATTGGTCCTAAAAACATACCTGCAATTAAAGCACCGACAACTTGCGGCAAACCGAGTTTACGACAAATAATTCCTAAAATTTTAGTTGTAAGTAAAATAACACCTAAATACAAAAACAATGTTATAACAAATTCAGTATTTAGCAAAACGCTAAAAGCAGAAATAGAATTTTTGAACATAGGCACCTTCCTTTGAATTATTTTGCATAAAGCATTACAATTTTTGGGTTTAGCAGATTTTATTGTACATCAAACAATCTTAAACCTATGACATTATACTCTTATTCAGTATTATTGTCAAACCAATTATGGCACTTTTACCACAATTATTCAAAAAAAAATTGTATCTTTAAGCTAAAAAACAAACCACTTAATTAAACTGCAAATATCCCTATGGGTTGCTTGCTATTAAGCTCTAACAACAAATAATAGATAAAAAAATAAAGTGGAATAAATCCACTTTAATTAGCAAGCAACAAAACAATACGCAAATATTTTTTACTTGCGTTATTATATATATTAACTTAATAAGTATACAATTACTCTATTTCAAAGTTTTTTAATAACTCTTTTAAAGCAATCATTTCCTCTTTAGACAAAGTAACGCCCTTACCCATTTTACTGCCGTCTGGTGACCACTCTCTGATGTCATACTTTGCTTCTTTGTCATTCCAGCTAATTAAATTAAGTTCCTTCTTCCAACCCTTTTGAGATTCAGACAAAGAGCCAATGTTGGCAACAATTTGATAATTAAATTCTGGCATAACACCCTCCATAATTTAAGCTACCTTTATTTTAGCATAATAAAATAATAATTTCAATACTTTTATTAAAAATTATATAAATTTTTTTTAAATATTTACTATATTATCTAATAAAATATAAATAACCGAAATTTATCAACAAATAAGCTCAAAATTAGACAAATTTTCACTCGAATATTTTTTTATAATATATCAAAACATCAAATGATAGACAATTTTTCTCTATCACTCAAGAATATGTATAAAATTAATGCTACTTGCCAATAACCATTGTATCTGGAGGTTATTATGACAAAGAAAAACACAAAAACATTTAACAATTTAGCAAAAGCATATGTAGGAGAATCTTGTGCTCGTGGCAGATACCACATGCTAGCAGAATTTGCAGAAAAAAGTGGATATGTTGCAATGAGTGATATGATAAAATTGATTGAAGAAAACGAATTTCAACATTCAAGAATGATGTACAGCTTTATTTGTTCTATGGACAAAGAAACTATTGACAACATTGATATGAATGTAGGTATACCTTTCAAAGAAAAACCAAACACTCTTTTGGAAAATCTTAAGTTTTCTGCTGAGGATGAAAAAATTGAGGCAACAAAAATTTATCCTCAATTTGAAAAAGAAGCTCGTGAAGAAGGCTTTGAAGATATTGCAAATTTCTTCAGAAACCTTATTCAAGTGGAAACTTGCCACCAAAGCACTTTTGAACAACTTTATGACCAATTGAAAAATGGAACAATGTACAAAAAGCCAAAGGCTATCAAATGGAAATGTGCATCTTGTGGTTATGAACACACCTCAAAAGAGGCTTGGACAAACTGCCCTCTTTGTGGTGCACCTCAAGGCACAGTAATGATTCAAATTCAAGACTGATTTAAAATCTTTTCAAACAAAAAAATGTTGACAAATAGTCAACATTTTTTTGTTTATCTAATTCACTAAATTATTAATAAGAACATTTTCAAAACTATGACATTGTATTTGCATGGTATTAAATTGTAAATAACAATTCTAATTACAAAGTAAAATTAATGTTTTTTATCGATTAATACCGATTTTTGACAGGATTTTCCAAAAATAATCCTTTTCAAAAATCATAAATTACAATTATTTTTACTTTCTTATTGTACCATTTCCAACACAAATGTATTTTTCTGATGTCAATTGTTTTAGTCCAAGTGGACCTCTTGCGTGCAATTTTTGAGTACTAATACCTATCTCTGCACCAAAACCAAACTCAAATCCATCGGTAAATCTTGTCGATGCATTCACATAAACACAACCTGAATCCACCTTTGTCGTAAACTTATCAATATTCTTTTGATTGTTAGAAATTATTGCCTCGCTGTGACCTGTGCTATGAATGTTGATATGATTGATAGCATCATCTACACTCGCAACACTTTTAACGCTGATTACCATTGAAATATGCTCTTCAAAATAATCTTCCTCGCATGCAAGTTGTGCATTACCATAATATTTTGCACATTCCTCATCGCATTTAATAAGCACCCCAGCCTTGTCAAGCTCTGCAAAAATTTTAGGCACAGCATCTGCAAGAATATCCTTGTTTATCAACAATTGTTCCAAAGCATTGCAAACTGTTGGGCGTTGCACTTTTGCATTCAAAATCACTTTGCAAGCCAAATCAAGATCACAATCGTTATCCACATAGATATGGCAATTTCCACCACTACTTGCAATAACAGGCATAGTTGCATTCTCAAGCACAAGCTGTTTCAACTTATCCCCTCCACGAGGTATGATAACATCAATATAATCGCCTTGCTTTAGCATTTCCATTGTAAGACTTCTGTCTGTATCATTCACAAACTGAATAAAATTTGAAGAAATACCAATGCCTTCAATCGCCTCTTTCATAACTTTGTAAAGTGCTCTGTTGCTGTTGATTGCATCGCTACCACCACGCAAAATCACGCTGTTTCCTGTTTTAATGCAAAGCCCTGCAACATCAATCGTAACATTTGGGCGTGCCTCATAAATAACGCCAATCACACCAAGTGGAGCACGCACTTTGCTAATTTGCAAACCAGAATAAGCAGTCCATTTTTCGGTAACCTCACCAACAGGGTCAGGCAACAACACAATTTGTTTGATGCCTTCGCTCATGGCTTGAATACGCTTTTCATTCAAGGTCAACCTATCCAAAAACGCGCTGTCTTTACCTTTCAATGTCTCAATATCCAATTTGTTTTGAGCCAAAATAAAATCTTTTTCTTTAATAATTGCATCTGCAATAGCAGTCAAAATATCATTTTTTTGATTTGCAGTCATTGCACTAAGCTCATAACTTGCATTTTTTGCCGCCATGCAAAGCTCTTTAATATTAATCATTATTCCTCATCCTCTTCTGGAAGTTCTGCATTGTGATATACATTTTGAACATCATCATTATCCTCAAGCATATCAATAAGTCTTCTAACTTTTGCAGCTGTTGCATCATCGGGGGTTACAGTATTTTGAGGTATCATACTGATACTTGCCTCCAAAATATTCAAGCTTGCATTTGCTTCCAATGTTTGATTTACCTCACTGAATGCAGATGGCTCAGTGTAAATCTCGCAAACATCTTCGCTTACTTGAACATCGTCAGCACCTGCCTCCAATGCAATCTCCATAATTTCGTCTTCGTCGTGTCCTTCCATATCCACAACAATCAAACCTTTTTTGTCAAACATATAAGACACACAACCACTTGTGCCCATCTGACCACCACATTTATCAAAATGATGTCTGATATCTCCAGCAGTACGATTTTTATTGTCAGTCAAAGTTTCCACGATAACAGCAACACCACCAGCAGCATATCCTTCATAAACATTTTCCTCATAGTTAATGCTACCAAGTTCGCCACTTGCCTTTTTAATACTTCTTGTAATGTTATCATTAGGCATATTGTTTGCCTTAGCTTTTGCAATAACATCACGCAATCTGCTGTTGCTATCCGGGTCCGGTCCACCATTTTTAACTGCTACTGCAATCTCTCTACCAATTTTAGTAAAAACATTAGCCCTTTTTGCATCATTAGCACCCTTTTTTCTTTTAATATTAGCCCATTTGCTATGTCCTGACATAAATCCTTCCTCCGATTTCTTTTTTAACTTTCCAATTTGTCTGCCAAATTATTTTGTCAAACAAACAATATTTTCAATTAATTTAATTTTATAAAAATGTTTTAAACTATTTTTCAATGATTTTACTATAATTAAATTATAACAAGATTAAATTTAAACATTTTGTTGTTTTTTAATTATTTTTTATATTGCTATAAACTATTTAAATAATTCTATCAACTTCATTTAAATGCAAATTGCAACAAAACATCAACCATAAATAAGTTGATACAACGCAATGCTTAGTGATACACCTGCATTCAATGATTCCATATTTTTGCTCATTGGCAAAGAAATAATTTTATCTGCACTCTCCCGCATTTGCTTGGAAACGCCTCTTGACTCATTGCCTACCAAAAGTGCAAATTTTTGTGGGATATTTTTGATTTCAAACAAATTTTCGCCTGCCATATCAAGTGCAAATAACTCGCAATTCAAATTTTCTTTTGATTGCATTTTTTTTACATTAACAAAAAATATTCCACCCATAGAACTTCGTACAACTTTAGGAGAATACAAATCCACACAATCTCCATAGCAATATATGGTTGAAACTCCACATGCAACAGCTGTTCGTATAATTGTGCCAGCATTTCCGGGGTCCTGCAAGTTGTCCAAAACAACACACTTTTCGCTGTCTGTCACTAAACTTTTCATTGCACACACTGCAATCACACCACTTGGCGACTTTGTATCGCTCACAGAATCCATAACTTTTTGCGATATAATATAAATATTTTTACATTTTTCAGCAATTTTTTGTTGTTTGCAAAAAGTCTCCTCTGTCATAAACAATGCCAAAATCAATTGTTCAGGAATATCTTTAACAATATTTACGCCTTCTGCCACAAACTTACCACAAGCGTACCTATCTGCTTTAGAGGCAAATAGTTTTTTAAGCTCTTGTATTTTTGAATTGCTGATGCTTGTTATTTTTTCCATAATCATTTTGTAAATGCAATGTTTTTTACAACATTCTATTATATTTATTATATCATTTTTTGATAAATTTGTAAATACCCAAAAAATCAATTAAAACCTTCAAAAAATTGAAGGTTTTAATAAAAATTACTTAGCTAA
>OFGN01001098.1_pt1 | contig 22135 bp, 18 predicted proteins | sample 1521821 | NCBI WGS metagenome assembly OFGN01 (sample SAMEA3504094, study PRJEB24116) | mouse gut metagenome | biome: mouse gut; feature: mouse-associated habitat; material: faeces | place: Denmark | collected 2011
GAAAAAATGATACAGCCGGACCTTTCCTGCCGCCTCTTCCATCGCCCCGTCCAGTTCTTCCTGTAAATCAAAAGTATTACCTGCCTCCAGGCTGTTTAAACCCACTTCTACCAGAAACTGTATGGAAAGTTCTTCTTTACAGCTTTCGCATTCTTCCATATGTTCCATAAACTGTTCCAGTTCCCTGTAGGATAGTTCCCCCACAATAAAGGACGGGATCATCTTTGTCGCCTGCAGGCACTGCAGCTTCTCTCTGTTTTTTTTCATGAATGACTCCATCTGCCGTAAATCCCGGGCAGCCGCTGCCCGGTACACATTTTCGCGCAAAAAGGCGAAAAGCCAAAGTCCCGCTGTTTCGCCTTCTTTGATCAGGAAAATACACTGGAATTTTCCTGCCCCGTTCTATATTTTTCTCAGCGTTCCGATCGCCCGGCCGCTAAGCAGAAGCTCACCATGCTCCCGGAGATGATCGTAGAGATGCTCTGATTCCACCAGTACCTTCCCATAATCGAAGGCAACCGCCGTAAGCAGATTAAAATGGTAATCCGAAATCCGATATCTCTCCGCGATCAGGTAATAATTTTCCTTTTCCTTATAGAGGTGGCTCTTTATCGGCTGTTTTAAGCCGATTGCACGGCAATAAGACATCACGTCCCGAAGGGATGTAAAACAATACATCCGGTACGGCTCCCTTATCTCCTTTTTCGGCGCCTCCTGCCGGATCTGCTTTTTCTCCGTATCTGCCGGCTCCTCATGCTTTACCCCGAGCATCTTTTCGATCTCCTGGGCAATCCGGCTCTCCGCCAGCTCTTTTAAATATTTCAGAACCTGCTCCCGTACCTGTTTTTCATCGCCGCTGCCAAACGTCAGGCTGATCCGCCGGTCGCTCAATACTTCAAGGCGCATGGAGACGATTCCCTTATCATCCTGGTATCCCAGTTCGTCCCTCGCCTCCGAGACTATGTACTGTAAAAATTCGTCGGACCTGCCGGAGTGGCTTAAAAACTCGTCCAGATTCAGCCCAAAGCTTTCCATATCCTCTTCCGTCACAATACATCGTATTGTATTTTCGTCAATTCTTTTATATTCCATACCGTCACTTTCTTTACCAAAAATGAAATCATATATGCGTTTACTTATTTACTATTCACATTCTACATGATTTATGCCTTTTTGTAAAGTATTGCGGCAATTACCGCCCGGTCCTTATCTTTTTCCTCCTCACTCAGTTCCCCGTATGCCTTCAAACTGCCATGGATTTTTTTTGCATCATCCCTGTTTTTTCCGTTTTCCGTTTTTCCCTGCTTCCAATTATTCAGATAATGGAATCTGCACCATCTGATATGTTCCAGTTCGGCCAGTTCCTCCTGATCCGAACCTGCCGGGATCAAAAACCGAAGCACATCGCCAAAATCCGCCGAAGATATATTCGACCATTTTAAAAATCCGGACAGCCTGTTCCAGTCTTTTTCTCCGCCGTACTTCATCGCGTATTCGAGATTGAGCCGCTTTGCGCTCTCGATCAGCTTTCCGAGGCGGATATTTTCGTCCGTAAAAATATCCTGATCTCTGCCATATAGCTTCCCATCTCCGGTCAACAGATAGGAAGCCGTACCTCCTCCGTCCGGCGCATAGTAGTACAGTTCCCCTTCCCCGGCGTTGACACAGACTGCCTGTATCATATCCGCGGAAAGCGTATCTGCGATAATCACAAGATCGGATTTACTGATGACAGCCCATATTTCCGCATCTTCCATATTGTGGTACAGGATCTCATCCATATTTCCCAGGCATTTGTGAAGCTCCGGATGCCTTGCCTGATAGAACCCGCCGCTCCCGATCAGATGATACGAAATATGCTGCCCTTTTGAGTACAGATTCAGCAGCAATCCGTAATCCAGAATGCTTTTTGCCAAAGCCCCGTCTCCCAGTATGGTAATCTGCAATACATCGCAGTTCCTCTTCCAAACGCATATCCTCTTCCACAAAGTCCTTGCAACGGAACCGTTTATATCAAAGAACGTGACATGTTCCGTCTCCCTGAGAAGCCCCTGATCAAGCTCCCTGAGCCCTATATACACCGGCTTTTTCCCCAGCCCTTCTTTATGTTCCTCATAAAACGCCAGGCTTTCCGCATCCGAAGGAAAAAATATCATCTGGGTTTTTGCGCCCTTTTTAAATGCCCTGCCCGGATATATCGGCATTGTCCCCACCCCAAAGGAAATCCTGAAGCCTTCATCGCAATAGACCGCAACACTGTCTTTTGCCCTGCACTGTATCCACCAGATTACACGATGCCAGAAGCTGCCAAGCGCACATAAAACAGCCGTCATGGTAACGGCGGGCGCCGTCCATCTCGCAAATTCAATCCAGCAATTATAAGCCTCAGATACCGGGTTTGTGAAATACAGCGCGAAACCCGCGTACAGGGAATTTGTCACCTGCTCTCCTGATATCCGGTAACCGATACTGCCTGCCGCAAGCGGCACCAGCACAATAACAGGCAGCAGTTTCTTTAGTTTTTCCCCCACTTCAATCCTCCTTTGTTCTTTGCGTTATTTTTACTGTCTGTTATTTTTTTCCGGTTCTTTTATCATAATAAAGGAAGCCGGATCTTCCCCGCAGAGTTTCAGCATACCTCTGACCTCCCCTTTCTTCTGTTCCAGCCCATAGCTGATTCCAACAAAGTAATCCTGCCCTTTCACCGTAAATTTTTTACAGATCCTGAAATAGGACGGTTTTGCATCACGGGTATTCGGAAGTACGACATCTTCCACCTTTGCCACGGAAGTACGCTTTGTCAGAATTTCCGCCTTATCGGGATATTTTTCCGTCAACGCCGCAAATGCGTCATACATGATTTTTCCCTGTTCCCGTTTATCGGCACAGTATTCTTTGCCCGCTATCATATATACATAGCCCTCCGGCTCTTTTTCTCCCACCGGCTTATTTCCCTGATCCGGTTCTTCTCCTCTCGGCTTCTCTCTCTGCTCCGGATCTTTCCCCGGCTTCTCTTCTTTTTCCGAATCTTTCCCCGGCTTCGCAGATTCCGTCACCGGCGGCTTATCAGCCGTCTCTCCAAAAACAGAGGTGATACCCTTATTGACCAGCTTATCATGTATAACCTCAACAAAGCCCTTATTTCCTCCGTCGTTTCCGTTATCTTTCGGACATACCAGCTTCATCAGTTCCCGGCATTCCGTAACATTTAAATACATCTCTCCATATTCAAGCGCATCCTCCGTTTTTTCACCGTACAGTTCATAATCCCCCTCCCGCGTATAAATATAGCGCAGCTGCCGGTCGGAATCCGCCAGTTCCGTAAAAAGCCTGTTAAAAAGGGTAAGTTCCGGTTTCGCCTGGTTGTTGATCCGTTTATCCGCAAACCTCTCCGTCCCCAGTCCGGTATTTTGTTCATTATATATTTCCGTTACATCTCCTATGTTGATCGGAATAAAGAATAAAGAGTCCGGTTTCATATCTCCGCCGGCTTTACGTGTTTTTCTTGCCATCATCTCAATCAGCGTAGCATAGCTTGAAAAATAGCTGTCATCGATAAAAGCGATCATCGCCCTGCATTTTTTACTGCACATGTTTTTATAAAACTGGTTGATCCAGGAATCGGAGTCTTCGTCAAACGCCGTATCAAAATATACCCGCAGGCCGTATCTTTTGCAGACGTTATAAACAATATCATCCAGAACCTGCTCATAATCATCCGATTTATAACTGATAAAAACATAATCATCGCACCCGTCCTTTGTACGCAGGCAGTTATCTTTTATCCATCTGATATGTCCGCTCTCCGCCGACTGTTTCCTTGCAGTTTTCTGCTCTTTTGTCATTTTCCCACCGTCTCCTTCCGTATGTACCTAAAACCAGGGCACGGGCATCCTGCCCCAGCCGCCGGTTATTTCAGTCTGTATATCCTCAGTCCGTCAAACATCCTGAGCATCGCAAGCATACACTCCATCGGTTCCGTGTCTTTGTCCTGTTCCGCCTTACTTAAACGATCATAGTTTGCTTTTGCCTGCTCGATGGATATTTCAGACACCCCTTCCGAAATTCCGGGAATCATATCCTTATGCTCCCTTACAAGATCGCGGTCCTTTTTATCGGGATTTCCGTATGTCCATCCCATATCGTAATGTTCCTTGAGCCATCTGCGGTGTTCCAGCACACCGATTTTCAGCAGATCATCCCTGTCAAAACCTTCAAGGAGCTCAAAATCAACAATTTTATCCGTATAAAAACAGCCGATTTCATCCAGATATCCGGCAAACGCCTTTGCCTGGTTGATATTGGAAAGTTTATACTCAAGGGAAAGATTTTTAAAAGCATCCGAAAATTTCTTAAGTACGGATGCATCCGACAAAAACGCCTCCTCCTGTCCCGCCTTCTTTGCCTCCTTCCACCCGGCATTGTCCCATCTTCCGTTCAGGACCATCGCAAAGTGATACAGATTGATAAAATTGCTGTCCGAGAGATAATTTCTGCTGCCGGTATGCATCCTGTGCCCCAGCCCTGTTTCAACCTTCAGTTTTATATCCGTCAGGTCAACGATCCGCTCAATATCTTCCTGAAATCCCGATATATCTTTTTTACCCTTTATGTGCATTCCGGAATATGCCTTTAACGCCGGAGCCTTTCCCTCAGGTTTTTGCAGCCAGTCAATATAAGCGTCTTTAAATGCATTAATCTTGGAAACTTCTTTTTCGTCGAATAAATAGACCGCTTTTACCGCATTATCCGAAAAGTCAAATGTGCATCCCATCGGATGAAGTTCCTTCCTGGAATTTCTTCCGTATGCAATCCTGTCCCAGCATTGCAGCTCGTCACAGAGCATCAGCATATATGCCAGCGGATGAAACTCCGCCCGGAAGGGGATATTGGCATCGCTCTTATAGTGCGCAATACAAAATTTATACAGACTGTTGTGCATCAGGACGGCCGTCAACGCATCCTGATGCTCCTTTGTCATTTCACAGCCCATCTCCGCAAAAAGCTTTTTAAACAGTACCGATGCGCTGAAATAAGCATGGTCCATAAAATAATTGAAGTTTTCCGGACAAACCGGTTTTTCTTTCAGGTATGTAAGCATCTCTTCTTCCGTAAAGCCGTAAATCTTTCCCAGCTTATCCCAAAGAATACGGGCGAAAAGCTCGTTTACCGTATGGAAGGAATGATCCCCGAAAATCTCCTTAAGCCTGTCCTTTACCGCATCATCGATCATGATAAAAGACTCCAGTGCATGATAGGCGACAAAGGGGCTCCCCTGCCGTTTATCGCCTTCGACTTCAAAATAAGACGCCACCTGCTCAAAAGGCAGTTCAAAAGGATAGCCGATATCATGGAACAAAGACGCCAGTCCCCAGTATTGCAGATAATGACATGCCGCCTTCCCCTCATCCTCAATTTTATAGTATTCTTTATAAGCCTTCCTGAATATGGAATTAGAACCGTAAATTGCAAGCCCCAGTATAAATACATATACCGAATGGACATAATGGTCTCTGTGCTTCATCAACAGCCCGCTTCCGTTCGCCTCAAATTCGGAAAGCAGTTCGATCATTCTCCTGACCTTTTCATAATCTCCCACAAACATTTCCAGATAACAGAAATAGACGTCAAAAGCATCCTCCTTCCTGCCTGATTTCAGAAACCGCTCCACGGCATTTTCAAGACAAAGCCTGTCGATATCCATCTGCATATTGTAGGGAATCTGATTCTGATATAAGCTTGTCCCGTCAAGATCCGGCTTCTTCGCATCCCTGCTTACCGCCCTGCTGTGATCGAATCTCAGATCCTCACACCAGTCCCTTATAAAAGACAGCGCCGCCTGTTCCAAACTGTTTTCCGTATAAGTTCTGGCGCCGTTTTTGCTTTTTAACATGTTATATCCCATAAAAATCTCCTCCGTATCCCTTATCAGCCTATATTTTCATACAGATTATCCTGCGTAATATAAAAGATATGATCTGTCTTTATATCCATCACCCGGTATCCGCTCAGCAGGCTTGCCGGATTTTCTTCCAGTTTACATTCGAAATAATAACCGTTCTTAATAAAATAACCGTCTGCGTATTCTCCGTAATGCGCCGTCACTACTCCTTTTAAAATAATAAAATTTCCCCTCTTTTCCGCACTGATCACATCACATTGAAAGAAATCCCCGTCTCCGTTCAGCCAGTCGATCGCCATCTGTCTTGTACCGTCGCCGTTATCCCGAAAATACTCCTCTTCCTTCAGATCTTCCATGGTATAAAAAGCAAATGCATTTTCACACCAGGCCTGAAAATCTTCCTCTTTTACCCTGTAGGTGACAAGGTTGTCCTCTTCGGAGACGATCTTTGCTGACGGCAGGCATTCCTCTACTTCCATCGCGCCCCAGAACATCAGATTAACCAGCACGCTGTCGGGAGAATATTCTTTGTAATGTGCCCGCAGGCATTCCTCCGAATTTCCAAGCCTTCCCGATGCCTCGCACATACCGTAGATATACCTCGCAAGAGGCGTATTGTATTCTTCCGCCGCAAGCACTGCCGCCGCGTTTTCCGTTTTTCCGTGAACCAGCGCTCTGATATTTTCATCTGTCATGGGCAGCCAGGACAGGGGCACCGTTTCTCCATAGTGCTCTTTTAATCTTTCCCGATGTTCCTCGCTGTTAAAAATACCGATCAATTCCCTCTCGCCTGACTGATACTGATAATACCATACAAAAACAGGCGTATTCTCATCCACCTGCACCGAAGAAATATCTTCCCAGAAGCCTTTCATCCATTCCGTAAACTCATTCTTATCCGTAAATACATTCACCGATGCATCCACCGAATAAAAACTGTCCCGGATAACCCCCGCCTGCCCGGACTCATCATACCATGCAAGCGCCCATCCTTCCCGGAGATATTCAACATACCTGCCTGTTATCTCCACAAGGCTCCCGAAGCGGTATACATTGACCGGCCTGTCCGCCTGCATATTGTCATATGCAACCAGAAGTTCCTTTACACCGTCTCCGTCTATATCCGCCACGGCAAACTCCATTTTTGAGGAGTCCGAATTGAGGAGATATGTATCGTTCCTGCCGATCCCTAAGCAATTTGCCATATCCTCCGAGCGGCTTATCAGTGTCAGCATGGAGGCATAGCAGTAATCCTCCCGCGAAACCGCCGAGCCTTCTTCCCCCGGTATTTCCTCTTCCGTATCCGCCGGTACTGCTGTTTCTGCCGGCGCCTCTTCTGCCGCTAAAGGCGCGTCCCTGGATTTTTGTACCGGCACTTCTTCTGTCTGCAGCTTCTCCGGTGCCTCCGCTTCCTTTTTGTCCTCCGAAGCGTACTCTTCTTTCCAGTCCCACTCCCCTTCGGTGTCTTTACCGCATGCCGTTATCGCCAGCGCGCATGCAATACTCAAAAGCAGGATCATCAAACGCTTTTTCACTTCTCCGCTCACTTCAGCCTCCCGCATTTATCATTCCTTTCGCGGACAAGGGTAAGCACCTGCCGTTCCTTTGCGAGAATATCTTTTGCCTCCGTCTCCCTCTCCCCGGCAAGCCTTAAAATTTCTCCCGTCAGAGCCGTGATCTCATTCTCCAGTCCTGCAAGCAGTTCGGAACTCATGGGATCCGAATAGCGTATCTCATCCCCGATCTTTTTTGCCAGGTGTCCTGCCTCCCCTTTATCCGGAAGTGCGGCCAGAATCCTCTCCCACTGAAAAACAGCCTCATCCCTGTTCCAGCGCTTTTCACGAATATACTGTTCCTGTGCGGCGTTCTCATTCCTTACCTGCAAAAGCATAAACTGCACGATAAAGGAAACAGTAAAAACAACCGTATGCACGGCAAGATATTTATTGCAGTTGTAATCCACGATATCGGGCAGATAACGGGTAATGATAATGACAGCGATAAATGTCACCCCTACCGGGACAAATACCGCCTGATTCAGCGGACTGCTGTTGCGCCTTCGTTTTTTCTCCAGATAAAAGATCAGGCAGAAAGAATTGCCAAGGATCAGCAGCATGCTGACAACAAGGCACCAGAACCTGAAGTCCTTCGGCATCCATGCGATAATCATGATAAACAAAAACAGTACCGCCACAATCCCGTGTATGATTCCCCAGAATTTCACATTCTTCATTTTATCTCTTCTCCCTTCCGCATGTCAGTAAGCTCTCTGCCGCACTGGTCACAGAATTTTGCATCGCCGCTCAGCATATTTCCGCAGTCCGGGCATACCACATCCAGCGCCTTCCCGCACCGGAAGCAAAACTTCGCTCCCGCCGGCAGGTCCGTTTTGCACTGCTTGCATGTCCTGCCCTGCATCTGCTGATTTTCCTGATTCGGTGTCTGTCGGGGCATCTGCTGATTTACCTGGTCCAGCGCCTGCTGCGGCTGCTGATATGCCTGATTCGATGCCTGCTGCGTCTGCTGCTGATATACCTGATTCGATGCCTGCTGCGGCGTCTGCCGGTATACCTGATCCGGCGCCTGCTGCTGGTATACCTGATTCGATGCCTGTCCGAGCGGCATCACGTTCCCCATGGCGCTTCCCATGGCGCCGCCGATCATGCTCCCCATATTAACGCCCATGCCCATCCCCATGGAAGCGCCCAGAATCCCCGCTCCTGCGCCTTCATTCTGCGCCGCCCGGTCGAGAACGTCAAAGGTTCTTTTCTCCTGATAGCTGTAGCCCAGTATATCCATCTCCGCCCTGGTTCCCTGTGCCAGAAGTTCTTTTTCCTTGGCTGCGGCAAGGGCGGTGCGGATCTTCATATACCCCGGATCGTCTGCCGGTACGGAAATGGAATTTACAAAGAAATTTACGACCTCCATACCGTATTCTTCATACATCGGAGCCATCTGTTCCCGTATGGTATCCGAGATCTCGTTTAAATGGCTGTGTATCTCCAGAAAACTGATGCGCATCGCCGTCATCCTGTCCGCGATCAGGTTCTTTGCCCGCGTGATCAGCATTCCCTTAAACAGTGCCGCCACCCGCTCTTTTCTCATATCACTGGTTGTCCCTACCAGCTTCAGCAAAAGTTTCCTGCTGTTTTCCACATGCAGCGCAAACTGTCCGTTTGCCCGTACCGGCAGAATGATATGATAGATCGGATCCTGTATCGGCATTGGCTGTGATGTCCCCCACAGTACATCCAGGATATCCGCTTTGTTAATAAAATATACTTCACAATGAAATGGTGTCTCCCCGTTTGTCGGAATGCTGATAATCCTGCGCAGCAGCGGAATATTTTCTGTCGTCAGTGTATGACGTCCCGCTTTAAACAGATCCAGTGCCTGTCCGTCCTTAAAAAGGATCGCCTCCTGAGATTCATGCACGATCAGCTGGGAACTTGTGTTGAAATCCTCCGCCGGATGTTTCCAGACAAGCACATCCGCAGGTCCTTCGTACTTTATAATTTTCGCGATATTCAGCCCGAATGCCATAGCTTTTCTCCTTTATGTATATTTTATATGTTCAGAGATGATACTCTGTCCGCTTCCTCATAGTGTCCCTGTCTGACAAGCCACGCAATATAGGCGCTGCGCCGCATGGCGTCCGCGGGAATCTTTTCTTTCCGGTTATATATTTTTGTATGGTAAATATCTTCCGGTGTCATGGACTGTGTTATGGGCGCCTCCTCCCGCTTCCCGCCGTCTTTGCCAAAAAGATCCGGCCGCTTTTTTGTAATCTTCTCCGCAACGTTTTTTATTCTGTTAAATAAGATCATCAGGATTCGTATCACAATAACCGCTATCATAATGACTATCATAATACCAAACATACCGCCTGCTGAAAAAAACATCTTATCCCTCCTTTATTCCGCCGGTACTACTTCCACCGCCGTATTTTCACTTTCCTCAAATCCCAATTCCCTGCTTTCCTCAATTGCGCGCTCTCTCAGTTTGGTAAGATACTTGTGTCCGGCTTTATTGGCACTTAATATGTAATAGTACTTTCCGTCTTTCATGCGATAAAAATTAGTATATATTTCATTGTCAACGCTAAATACTTTAACGCTCAGTTCAATATCAGGATAATCCATAACATAAGTAGAATTAAGGATACGATCGTATGACATATCCCAGTCTTCCACACTGCATAAAAATTCCGCACCATTCAAAAAACGGACTCTGTTAAAATCAATCTCTTCCTCATACATTTCCACAGAGAACTCCGAATAATCAATCATTTTTCTGACTTTGATCTGATCCCCCGTTCTGTAATATAAATATCTGCACTTATCGCTATAACTATAGTTGTTTAAATCCGCCAAAAATAAGCGTCCAAATCTTTCATCATATTCCGTTATTTCAATCTCATCTTCCGAATATGGCGTGGAATAAAACTTTTCTGATATCGTAAAACACAAATCAGCCACTATAACGGCCGCAGCTATCACAAACGGCAATATTATCAGGATACACTTCACTCTTTTTTTCCGTCTCTCCTCCTCTTCCTTCCTGCGCCGCTCCCGCAGCTCTCTTTGCGCTTTTAGCTCCTCCTCCATTTTCCTGGCGCGCTCTTCCCGCTCTTCCTCCGCCTTTACCCTGATTGCTGCCAGCTTTTCGTCAATCGCTGACGCATAACCTTTATATTTCTCCAGAAGGGCTCCCTTCGCAAACCTTACCGCAAGCTGATAACTTTCCCTGCCGGATATGCTGATCATCAGATTCCGCAGATCGCCCTCCTGCCTGCAGCCCATCTCCAGCAGCAGTTTTCCGAAATAGGCTTCCGCGTCCTCCGGATTGTTGTCCAGGGCTCTCTCAAAATATGCCGACGCATTTTTAAAATCCCCCTGCTCCAAAAACAGATAGGCTCGTTTCCTGAGCCCCGCGCTGTCCGATATCTGTTCTCTGGCGCTCCCCCGAAAAGAATTCTCCCTGTTTATCAGCTTTGCCAGCCCGTCCAGTAAATCCTGTTCAAAACCGATCTTTCCCATATCAAGGGCCTGAAGGCTGACAAACTCCCGGGGCAGATCTTCCGGAGACATATTGCGGTACAGCGGAATCAGGGTACACTCCTCCCCCGCTTCCATCCTCTCCCGAAACCGCATCCACTCATTGCGCACCCATACGCCCTGAAACTCCTCCGGCTTCTCACCGATTGCCAGCATGACTTTCGCACTGAACAGGGCGGAAAAAATAATGGGCTCATATTCGCTTCCCAGCTTCTTTTCCAGTGTTTTCCGCGCAAAAAATACCTTATATCCGCTGCTTTCGAGTTTCTGGTATATCTTCTGCGCCTGCACACTGGTATGGGTGCGCCCGCCCATACCATCCCCTTCCTTATAGCAGATAAAAATATCATATTTCTCCTGATCTGATGAGAGCTGTCTGATACGCTTTAGTATGGCGTCTATCTGGGCCGCCTCCTGCTGATAGATCCGCGCCGTGTCCGCATCCGCCTCCTCTAAAGCCTTCCTGAAGTCCACATCCTGGGACATCAGTGTATATCTTGTCCGATGGCAGGTTGGAACTTTCCTCTCCGTTACCGGATCGTCCACATATTCGATCCCATATTTGCACAAAGCGATCCCGTAATGCGCCTCCGCATCATGGGGATCTCCGTTTAAAATATCTTCGTACACGCCGATTGCGCGGTCAAACTCATTTAATCTGCGCAGCTGATTTGTCCGATTGTACAGCCCGAACCTGTCCGCATAAGATATTGCATTGGCTGAGCCGCAATACTGGCAGTATACAAGCTTTTCTCCCCCGTCAATATCCAGAGACGCGCCGCACTGCCTGCATTCCAAAACCGTCTGCATCGCTTTCACCTCTTTTGTACTTCATCTTTTTACAAAAACCTGTGCGGTTTCAGTTTACCCCCCCAAGGCCATTTGTCAACAAATTTCTTCCGGTTTTTCCCTATTTTCCCTATTGACAGTTCTCTTCATATTCCCATTCGATCCGATAGTCCGCGCCCGTCTCTTCATTTAACTGATCAATATAATTTTCTATCAGTTCTTTCGCCCGCTCCCGGGCGCCGGTAAGCAGCATTTCATCATTTGAAAACATATTCCTGACCTGCCGGTCCGCCTCTGCCAGCGCTTTCATCTGGTCCTGCGCCGTTATTTCGTTTTTGTTGAATAAACCGTCTTCCGATGAAACATATCTGTCTTCTATAAAAGAATAGTCGGTCATGCCAAGGACCTTCGCCTCCGGAATGGTGATAATAATCCGCTTATCCTCCCGCCTCATGGAAACTTTGGAGGCATCGATCCCCAGCATTACGGTACCCTCGTACTCTATCCAGAACTTCCTCTCTTTTTCTCCTATATGGGCAAACCCTCTTCCCTTCTCTTTTACTGCTTTCGCCACATTATGATAATAGCATTCCAGTGTGGCAAGCTCGCATATCGCCCGTACACGCGATATTTCCGGTATATTTTTTATAGTATCACTTTCCGTCTTTCGGGTTTCTCCCGAAGGTTGCTTTGTTTCATCCCCCATTTCTCTCTCTTTTATCTGATCCGGCATATCTTCATATTCCGCTTCTTTTTCCCGCCCCGCCGCTTTTTCATATTCCGTCTTGTTTTCCTCCCCTGCCGCCGCCCCATTTTCCGGTTGATTTCCCATCTCCGTTACTTCTCCCTTTTCCACGCCTCCTTCCTTATCCGCAGCTCCCCCGTATCCTGTTTTCTTCCCACTGCCAAAACACAGTATTGCTAACATTAATATACCTGCCACAAACAATAAAATATACTGTTTCTTCATCTCGTTATAACACGCTTAAAACGCAGTTCTTTCCCTCTTCTTCTCACTATATATATGCTCATCCCGACATAAAAATTTACCATCCGTGGATTTTTGCGCATACGAAAAGCCGGAAACCCACTGCGTGGACTTCCGGCTCAGCGCCTTTTTCTTCTATTCTCTTTTTTCTATTTTCTTTTTCGTTTCATCCTGCTTTCCATTTACGGTTTATCTTTTGTAAATTGAAATTTCTCTATTATACAGCTATGCCGCTTGTTAAGATCCGCTTTATTGTAATTCACCCCTATCAGCAGAACCTCTCCCGCATATCCCTCCAGCACTCCGCCATACTGCCTGTCCTTTATCTGCCGTATGGCTGCATCCGTTGATCCGCCATATTTCAATTCGATTACAAGAGCAGGTTTTGAAGTAAAGGGTAGCGGCAAAAACACAATATCCGCAAATCCCTTTCCCGCAGGCATCTCCCGTATGATCCTGTACTCCGCTCCCGCGCTGTAATAGGCAAGCCTGATGGCGCAGGCGAGTGAGTTTTCATCGTTGTAAGTCAGAATAGACGCCACTTCCTCATGAGCTCTGTCAAGTCCCTCCGCCACACTCTTCTCATCACAGCGAAGTGTATCTTCAAGCAGTTTTTCAGATGCTTTTAACACACACATAATCTTCTGCCATCCGCCCACACACATGGCATTCTCAAACTCCCGCGCAATTTCTCTGTTCGGTATAAACGTCTCCGCGGTTTCAGCGTCATATGCCAGATAACCCAAATGGATCAGCAGTGTCAATACGTCATCCTTTATCCTGAAATTCCGCATATCATTCCGGAAACTCAGCGTATTTACTTTAACCTTCTCTCCGCCCAGCATCCGCAGAATATCCCCGCGGAGCCCATCAAAATCCATTTCCATATAAATCTTTAACGCTTCATAGGACTCCGTGGATGTCCAGTAATTGGAGAAAAAGCCGTTCTTCATCGCAGCCACGACAGACCTCGGGTTGTAAACATGACGAAACCGTCTGAACTGATAACCGTCATACCAATTGCCCATCTCGGCAAAATCCATATGATACCGCTCACACAGTTCCTTTACCTCCTCCTGTGTAAAACCGGTAAATTCCTCAAAAGCATTCTGAGCCACCATGGAATATTCCCAGAACATATTCAAAGCCGAATGCTGCCCGTATTTCTTTATCGGAAGAATGCCTGTCATATACGCAAGCGCCACATAGGGCTGATCCTTCAGCAGATTCCGCAAAAAGTCAAGGTACTGCTTCTGCATATCCTCCGCTTCCTGCCTCTCCCGCATAATACAGTCCCATTCATCGATCAGAAAAATAAACTTTCTTCCCGTCTCCGCATAGATCTGCTCCAGCACGGTGGAAAGAATGGTTTCCTGCTCCGAAAATAATTCTCCATATACTTTACGAATCTCCCGAATGACCATTTCCTCCAGATAATCCGTAACCGTCCGGTCCTTTGCGCAGATCAGAAAATGCTGCATATTCAGAAAAATTACATCATACCGATTCAAATGTTCCCTAAAAGACGGATCATTTTCTATTTTTGTTCCTTTGAACAGTTCTTTCGAGTCGCACCCAAGGCTGTAATAAGCGGCAAGCATTCCAAGCGCCATGGATTTCCCAAACCGGCGCGGCCTACTGACACAAATGTATTTTTCCGTTGTACTCAGATATCTGTTTGTATACGCGATCAGCCCTGTCTTATCCACATAAATCTCCGAACTGACCGCCTCCAGAAATCCATCATTTCTCGGATTCAAATAAATTCCCATACACCATTTCCTCTTTTTGCTTCACCTTACGTATGCCCTGTCGGAAAACTGCCTGTTTACTATCCCCGCATTTCACAACATAATTTCCACCTCATAACCGCATCCGGTCTGCTCAATCCAGGGGATTATAAGCCCTTTCACAACCGCCTCGATATTTTTCTCCGCAGACTCCCGCAGTTCCTCCTCCTGACCGATCTTTTCTCTCAGATCTTTCAGGCACAGATCATAGGATTCCGAATGAATATTCTCCGACTCACTTTTTTTGTCCCTGAAAATAAACTCCATAGTACCCGGATCAACCGTAATTTCCTGAAATTCCACCTCGGGAATCGTAATAAATATTATTTTCTTTTCCTCATCGATATCTATTTTGATCTGAGCAAAGTCAATCCCCGCTTTCACCCTTCCCTCATATGCCACATAATATGTTACGGTTTCCCCATCCTCCCCATATGCCGCCGCTATGGTATGATACATATAATCAGCCGCCTGCAGCTTACTGATCTCAAAAACCTTCCTGATGGACGCCTCGCTGAGCGCCAGCACCTCCCCCTCGCTCTCCTTCGTTATATCCGCAATATTCCGAACGGGTTCCCGTATAGCCCTGCTGTCCTGTTTCCTGTTCAGACCGTATAATATATAACCTGTCCAGACCGCAAAAAGTGCGGAAAAGAAAAGCATCTTCCGTGTTTTCCGCCAAACCGCTTCCCTGAACCATTCCCGGCTTTCAAATGCCCTTCCCCGCACCTTTTGTCTTCCGTGTTCGTACCGTCCGCCCTCCATGCCATAAAATCCTCCGCATATATATAACAGATTATGCGCACGGAACACATAAAAGACCGCCAGAAATCCTCCAATGCCTTTTCCTTAAGCCATTCGCCCAGCCGGGAGGGACATAAAATACTCCGTCGCCACGCTCCCGGCGTCCGGCAATGTTAACGAAATGACATTGAGGATCTTCCTATCCTCATTTCGCCGCCAAAATCGCCTTCAGATATTCCCATACCCTGGCGGCGGAAGAAATACTCAGATGCTCGTTCGGCGTGTGAATATCAAACTGATTCGGGCCAAAGGAAATACAGTCAAGCCCGTCCAGCTTCCCGGACAATATCCCGCATTCCAGTCCTGCATGCATCAGTTCGATCTTCGGCTCATACCCGTACCGCTCCTTAAAAATCTTAACACACAGATCCCGCAGCTTTGAAGTTCTGGCGTAGGGCCACGCCGGATAATCCCCCTGAAAATCCACCCTTCCGCCGAGTTGTTCCGCAAGCAGTGTCACCTTCCTTGAGACCATCTCCTTTGCGGAAGAGACCGAACTGCGGATGGACTGCCGCAAAATCAGTTCATCATCCGATAACTCCGCAACGCCAAGATTGATGGACGTTTCCACAAGCCCCGGCAGATCCATACTCATCGCCTGCACACCGTTCGGCATCAGGTTCAGTGCCGTCAGCACACGCAGCCTCGAATCCTCATCCAGCGCCGGAAATTCCCCTGCCTTTCCGACCATCAGTTCCAGACGGATATCCGGATCTGCCTTGCCGTACTCCGCTCCCATATAGCGCATAAAACGCTCTAACACCCTGCGCAGCGCCTCCTCTTCCTCCGGCGGAATCAAAATAACGGCCGAACCGCTTTTCGGTATCACATTCTCCTTCACTCCCGCCGTCAGCGTCACTAAATTATAGGGTATATTTTCTTTTAAAAACATCAGAAAACGTCCCAGCAGTGCCGCCGCATTGGAGCGCCCCTTGTCAATCTCCATCCCGGAATGCCCGCCCATCAGCCCGGTCAGTTCCAGCTTACAGCGAAGCCCGCTGCAGGGCGTGCGCTTCACCGGTATATGGCAGCGCGCTCTTCTCCCGCCGGCGCATCCGGCAGTCAGAATCCCTTCCACCTCCGAATCAATATTGATCATACGACGGGCACGGCAGGGATAAAAGTCCATGGCGGACGCCCCAAGGAGCCCCACTTCCTCACAGACCGTCAGCACCACCTCCATCCGCGGATGAGGAATACTCCCCTTCTCCGCGTCCAAAAGCGCCAGCGCATAGGCAACGGCAATGCCGTTATCCCCGCCCAGCGTCGTCCCGTCGGCGCGGATAAAATCGCCGTCGATATAAATGCGGGGACCTTCCTTCTCCATATCGATATCGCAGCCTTCCGCCTTGTCCCCCACCATATCCAGATGCCCCTGGATAATCACCGCAGGAACATCCTCATACCCCGGCGTCGCCTCCGCAATAATGATCACATTGCCCATCTCGTCCTGCGTGCAGGCATATCCTCTGTCCTTCGCAAATCTGACACAGTGATCGCTCAGTGCCTTCTCATGGTGAGAAGTATGCGGAATCCCGCAGATCTCCTCAAAATATTGAAAAACCGCTTCCGGCTTTAAGCCTGTCAGTACACCCATTATTTCGCCTCTCCATTGTTTTCAACTTTATTTTCCACGGTATCTTTCAGATATACCGCAGCCTTCCCTCTTCGATCCCTTTGATTCCAAGCCCCGGCTCATCGGAAACGGTAATGATCTTTTCATCAAACACCGCGCCGCCCAGAATCGGATCTTCACTGCACAGCACCGGACCGTCCAGATCGATCTTTGTGATAATCTGCTTCGCACAGGCAAGGTGTACCGCCGCGTTGACGCTGATCTTGGCTTCCAGCATACAGCCGATCATACATTCCACGCCGTAGACCTCCGCCGCCGACGCGATCTTTAAGGCATGATAGAGCCCGCCGCATTTCATCAGCTTGATATTCACCAGATCCGCCGCCCGCATCTGCATGATCTTCAAGGCATCCTCCGCCGAAAAGACGCTCTCATCCGCCAAAACCGGCACCCAGGAACGATCGGTCACATATTTAAGACCTTCCAAATCATGGGCTTTTACCGGCTGTTCCACAAACTCGATATCCAGCCCCTTCTCCTGCATCCCGTTTAAGATGCGTACCGCCTCCTTCGGGCTCCAGCCCTGGTTGGCATCGATGCGGATGCAGGTCTCTTTCGGCACCACGGCACGGATCGCTGATAACCTTGCGATATCCTTCTCCGGCTCCTTCCCCACCTTCACTTTCAGGCAGTCATATCCTCTTTTGATTGCATCCTGCGCATCCCGCGCCATCTCATCGGGCTCATTCACGCTGATCGTAATATCGGTGGTAATGGATTTTCGCGCCCCGCCCATCAGCTTGTACACCGGAATATGGTAGAGCTGTCCGTACAGATCCCAAAGCGCCATATCCGCCGCCGCCCTGGCGCTGCTGTTTTTCACAATGCATCGGTCCAGCGCCATGCACAGATCCTCAAAGTCATCCACATCCCTGCCGATCAGCGTCTTCGCGATATGATCCCGGATCGCCCCCACAATCGCCCCCGTCGTATCGCCGGTAATTGCGCCCGTGGGCGGCGCTTCCCCGTACCCCACGGCCCCCGTGTCGGTATGGACCTCCATGATCACATCCTCCACACTGCTTACGGAACGCAGCGCCGTTTTAAACGGCACACGCAGCGGAACTGATAATATGCCAAGCCGAATTTCAGTAATCTTCATAGTATTCTATCTCCCTTTCCAAAAAATATTTGCTTTAGAAACCGTTATATGGTATTATTTTACAGATAGTTGCGATTTTTGTAAAGGAAATTGTGCTAAATAACAAAAGAGGGGAGAAACTCTATGATTACCAATGGTTTTACCTACATTGCAGTGCTGATCTTTATCGCTGCAATGCTCGTGTGGCTGCAGAAGTATACGAAATCCAAATTTTTCGACTATGCGCCGCCCATCGTACTGCTCTATCTGCTTACGATGATTTTCTGCACACTGAAGGTGTGGGATATGGAATCTACCAAGGCTACATACTCCGCACTGAAAAACAACATTCTTTACGCCATGATCTTCCTGATGCTGCTTCGCTGCGACATCCGCAAGATCATGAAACTCGGTCCCAAGATGCTGGGCGGCTTCTTCGCCGCATCCGTTTCCATCGGCATCGCTTTCATCGTTACCTTCGCGGTTATGAAAGGCGCTATCGGTGCGGAAGCATGGAAGCCTCTTGGCGCTTTATGCGGAAGCTGGATGGGCGGCTCCGGCAACATGATCGCCGTACAGGCTGCTCTGGATATCGGGGAGACGGAAATGGCATATGCCCTTGTGGTGGATTCCATCGACTACTCCATCTGGGTAATGTTCCTGCTCTGGGCAATCAACCTGGCACCCAAGTTCAATAAATGGACCAAAGCAAATACCAATACGCTGGACGAAGTGTCAAGACGACTGGAGGAAGACGTAAAGGCAAACGACTCCCAGATCACCTTTGTCAACATTATTCTGCTGCTGGGACTTTCCCTGGTGATTTCCGCTTTCGGCCAGAATTTCGGCACCATGTTAAACGGCGCTATGCCTTTCCTTGACAAGGCTACCTGGACCGTACTGCTGATCACACTGGCAGGCCTGATCGGCGCTGTCACACCGGTAGGCAAGATGGCAGGCACAACGGAACTTTCCAATGTTATGCTCTATTCGGTAGTAGCGCTCCTTGCATCCCGGGCAAGCTTCCTGGAACTGACGGACGCTCCCGCCTGGATCATCGCAGGCTTTATGATTCTGGCAATCCACGGCATTATCCTTCTGATCCTTGCGAAGATCTTCAAGCTGGATATGTTCACCTGCGGCGTGGCTTCTCTTGCCAATATCGGCGGAAGCGCATCCGCTCCGATTCTTGCCGGTGCATACAGCGGCGCCCTTGTTCCGGTGGGTGTCCTGATGGCACTGATGGGGTACGTCATCGGCACCGGCGGCGGTATTATCGTAGCACGTATTATGGGAATGTTTGCGTAGGCGGTGTCGCCCAGGTCTATAACATATGTCCCTTTTAAGTAAAGTGTTGCTACGGCATAACATCGGCAGTTTCTGCAACACCAGTCTGAAAAGGGAATTACATATTAAAGAACAGACCGTAAAATAACAAATGCTCTGAGAGTTTTTATATTATCTCTCAGAGCATTTTTACCGGATGGACAGCTCAAACGCATTCACTTCCCGGGGGTTTTTCCTCCGTGCCCTCTCCCACAACGCCTGCCGCCGCCCTTATGCCGTTTCTTACGACTGAGGAAACCGATCGGTTGCAGGTTTTCAAAAAAATTTTCATATTGTTATGTCAGCCTGTTTATTTTGTTTTGAGTCAGGATCGTTTTCACGAGCTGATAAAGAAAGGCGGGGACTCCGATGATTGCAGATAATACCGCCTTAATTGCTATGTAAAAAATCCAGAACCAAAACGTTCCAAATAATGAAACAGGAAAGAATGACTGCAGGTATGTTAAAAATTTCCAACCAAACGGAATGCAGAACGCAACAAAGAACAATCCCACATAATCGAGAAGATTGTCGTACGCATCCGGATGTGTAGCCTCCCACCATACAAAAAAGATGCCGACCAGAACGCCGATAACAGCGGTTTTTATAAACTCGCTGCGGGTGTCAATCAGAGCGTCCTTATATTTCTGCCTTCGCTGATCCTCCTTATTCCGGGCTTGCTGCTGCTTCTCCTGCCGAGTCCTGGCGGCACAGGCATCACACATACAGGGCGTATACTTTTCAGCGCACTCTCTGCACAATCCTTTTCCGCATTTCTGGCAGGTTGCGACAGCTTCTCTCTCGGTGTGATTAAAACATTTCATAATGATAATTCTCCTTTTCTTTTATGTATAGCTCATATAACATTCAGGCACTCAATCAAAAATAACGATATCAGACACAGTTTTTCATATCTATACAGGCTGCTTGTCCGCATTGCACTGCTTCTCGGAGATACTCTGCTGTGCCAGGATCCCCATGATAAAAATCCTCACTTTTTCAATCGTGGTATCATCTTTGATTTTTTCAATGTCTTCTTTTAACTCCTGCTGCGCTCTCGTCATCGATCTCCCCTCCTCTATGCTGTTTATAACAACACTATATATTGTTTAATGCAATTTGTCAAGTGGTTTTCCAATGCGCAATGTTGACATTTGCAATATATTTTGATATGCTTACTTCAGTGAGGTTATTGTGATGGTCCATGAACGATTAAAGATACTCTTGGAAGAACTGAATATATCCCAGCGCCAGTTTGCTATGAAAATACATCTTGACACCGGCTACTTTTCAAAGATCATACACGGCAAGGTAAATCCGCCCGACCGGATACTGCTGCTTATCGAAAATGTCTTTCATGTAAACAAAGAATGGCTGGAAAACGGTCAGGGTGAAATATTTTCCGATCAGGATATGCCTCTGGCAAAAAAGCAGGTCCTGGAATCCATCGATTATCTGAGCGACGAACAGGTCAATGCCGTTTCTTCTTTTATCAAATACTTAACCGAAAATCCCAAATTGTGATACGGTAACAAAATGTGATAAAAAGGGTGTGTCTTTATCCGGACACACCCTTTCGCTGTTCCTTTTCGAAAATATTCAGTCAAGGACATGGATATCTTCGGCGAGGGGCTGCCCCAGGGGAACCATCCAGTCGTTGGGCCAATGGGTAGTGGTCGGATCGATGCTGAACATGATATGCCGGCCTTCATACTGCTCCATGCCATCAATGCCCTGGATATTGATCATCAGGACTTCGCCGTTGAAATAGCCATCTTCGCTGGTCCTGAGGCGCAAAGTCTGCGGCGTATCCAGTACAATCATGCGATAAAACTCACCTTCAAAAAACTCACGGGCAGATTCATACTGCTCATAATAAGGAGAGTTGGCGTCAAACCTTTTAAACAGCGAGAGCATCTCGTCATAATCGTATGTATCGACAGTGCCGGTAAGAACGATGCGGTCCCCGTCGGCAGGAAGCATACCATTGTCGGACGATCCGGGCGTCTGTGCCCCGCCTGAATCAGGCGTTGTCCAACTGTCCAGCGCAGACAGATCGTCGATCTCATACCATTCGATCTCAATAAAAGCGATCGAATCGGGCATCTGGTCGATTCTGCCCTCCCAACAGGTTTCCCGCCTGAGGGAATCTCCGTCCAGTGTGATCCGGGTAACAGAACCTTCCCCAGTTCCGCCGCTAAATCCCATGGTCATCATTCCGTCTCCGTCCCCCGCCATGGAGAGTCCATCGCGAGTTCCGCCCGGAATCGCTTCGGCGGACTGACGCACGGTTTTTGTATCCGGATCATATTGAAAAACGAGTGTAGAGACTGCGAATGTCCATCCCCCTTCTTCCTTTTCCAACAGCAGCGTCGGAACCAGGTCATCCGGCTGCATCTGCACCAGTGCATACCGATAGCCGACTGTCTCCAGATCAGAAATGGTTTCATTATAATCATAACTGTCCGCCTGGCTGATGATGGTGCGGTACTGTTCCAAAGCCTCGTCGATGGGATCTGTCTCCTCCAAAACCTCAGATTCCTCCAAAGCCTCAGACTCCTTCTGCGACTCCTCCTCTTCCGATTTCTCAGCCCCCTCCGAACCCTCAGGCTCCTCCAGGCCGTCAACCTCTTCGGTGTCCCACGATTCCTGAGCCCCGTCGAAACGGGAGACAGCCCAGACCGCTCCAAGGGCACCAACGCCGACAACCGCGGCTGCGGCAAGAGCGATGAGTCCGATCTTCAGCGCGCCGGAGCCGGCCG
>OFGN01001100.1_pt1 | contig 22083 bp, 24 predicted proteins | sample 1521821 | NCBI WGS metagenome assembly OFGN01 (sample SAMEA3504094, study PRJEB24116) | mouse gut metagenome | biome: mouse gut; feature: mouse-associated habitat; material: faeces | place: Denmark | collected 2011
GGATAACTTCCATGGTCAAAAGAAGAAGAGGTGGAATTTAGTTTTGCAAATCACCAAAATATGTCAAATAGTTTCTTTTCCATTCTGCTCTGCTTGCCATGCTTTCTTTTTTATGATATAGTAGATTTCGTTAAGCGGCATGAAGCCTCTTTTGGGAGCTGAAGTTCCTGTATAATTTAGCAATAAAATATTCCTGATAATGTATGTGCATGAAGGCATACAATCCGCGTGAATGGGATTGTGTGCTTTTTTTAACAGGAAAATTTCAGTTTACAGGAGGAATTTATCTTTATGAAAAAAACATTTTCTTTGCTGCTGGTAATTTTAATGCTCTTAAGTTTATCCGCCTGCGGCACATCCGATTCACCAGATACGGACGGTGCATCCGGATCTCAATCAGGCACTTTTGACACTCTCATCTATGGCAGCAATGATTACACCAGAATTAACCCTGCTATGGACGAACACGGCGAAATTAACATTCTGATTTTTAATGGTCTTACTGCTCATAACGGAAAAAATGAAGTGATTCCCGGACTTGCAAAAAGCTGGGAGTTTGATGAAGCTTCCTGCACTTACACTTTTCATCTGGAAGAAGGGGTAAAGTGGCACGACGGAGAAGCCTTTACCGCAGATGATGTAAAATTTACCATTGAGGCAATTATGAATCCGGAAAACGGATCTGAAAACAGTCCCAACTATGAAGATGTGGAAGAAATTACTGTAATTGATGAAAACACCATTTCCTTTCATCTCTCTGCCCCCAATGTTGCTTTTCTTGATTACATGACTATGGCCGTCTTACCGGAGCATCTGCTTTCCGGCGAGGATATGCAGGAATCCGATTTCTTCCGCAATCCCGTCGGTACAGGCCCCTATAAACTGGAAAGCTGGGACGTGGGGCAGGCAATCACCCTTGTAAAAAATGAAGATTATTTTAAAGGTGCCCCCAATATAGGCAAAATTATTTTTAAAATTGTTCCTGATGACAATGCCAAAGCCATGCAGATGGAATCAGGAGAACTAAATCTGGCTTTACTTACCCCTAAAGATGCACAGGCTTTTTCCGGAAAAGAAGGGTACACCTGCTACGACATGAAAACCTCCGATTATCGGGGCATTCTCTTTAACTTTCAAAATGATTATTGGACTGAAAATAAGGATATTATTCCTGCTATCTGCTATGCCATTGACCGGCAGGCAATTATTGATGCAGTCCTTCTTGGACAGGGCATTCCCGCCTATGGTCCGTTGCAGCGTAATATCTACAATAATGAAGCAGTAGAGCATTACGATTACAATCCCCAAAAGGCAGTAGAAATTCTTGAAGCGGCAGGCTGTACCATGAATTCTGACGGATTTTATGAAAGAAACGGCGAAGTGATCGGTTTCGTCATCAGTGTGGGGGCGGGCGATCAGGTACGCATTGATATTGCGCTGGCAGCTTCCCAACAGCTCCGCCAAGTAGGAATCGACTGTAGTGTGGACATTCCTGCTCAGGTAGACTGGGGCGGACAGATGGCCTATCTGATCGGCTGGGGAAGTCCTTTTGACGCGGATGACCATACATATAAGGTATTTGGAACCGGCAAAGGGGCAAATTACAGCGGCTATTCAAATCCTTTGGTGGACCAGTACCTGATTGCTGCAAGGCAGTCAGATGTTCCGGCTGTACGTGCCGAAGCATATGATAAATTTCAGACAGAGCTGGCAAAGGATCCGGCTTTTGCCTTTATCTGCTATGTGGATGCCAGTTATGTTGCCGCTTCTTCCATTCAGGGCATTTCACCAGATACCATAATGGGGCATCATGGGGTAGGCATTTTCTGGAACGTAGCTGAGTGGACAATTACAGACTGAACATAAAGGAAGAAATACAGCCCTCAGTTTCTATAAGTATACCTGATGGCAGACAAAGCATTAAAACTTTTAGAATGGAGAAAACATGTCAGCGTTACTTGATGTTAAGAATTTATCAATCAGTTTTTTTACCCCCAGAGGGGAAATACAGGCTGTAAGGGATGTAAGCTTTTCCTTGCAGCCCGGTGAAGTGCTGGCTGTTGTAGGAGAATCCGGCTGTGGAAAAAGTGTTATGTGTAAAGGCATCATGAGACTGCTTTGTTCCTCCGCCAAAATTAAATCCGGCAGTATTTTCGTAAATGGTGTGGATATTACCAGTTATAAAGAGCGGGACATGCATAAGCTGCGTGGGAAACTATTTTCCATGATTTTTCAGGATCCCATGACTTCTTTAAATCCCACCATGACCATCGGCGCGCAAATAGCCGAAGCAGTAAAAGCGCATCAACCCAAAATCTCCGGGAAAGAACTGGACAATCGGGTAATAGAATTAATGAAGTTAGTCGGAATCGAGCGTCCTGCGGAACGCAGAAGGCTGTATCCATATCATTTTTCCGGCGGCATGAGACAGCGCAGCGTTATGGCCATTGCCCTTGCCGGAAACCCGCAGATTTTGTTTGCGGATGAGCCTACCACTTCGCTTGACGTAACGATTCAGTCCCAGATCCTTAACCTGCTTCGCGAATTGCAAAAAAATCTGAAAACTGCTACCGTTTTTGTGACTCATGATCTGGGAGTTGCCGCACAGGCGGCTGACCGGATTGCGGTTATGTATGCCGGAAAAATTGTGGAAATTGGCACAACCGAAGAAGTATTTCATGATCCAAGGCACCCTTACACCTGGGGGCTTATGCAGGCGCTTCCGGCCTTTTCCAAAGGCCGGGACAGGCTCCATACCATTCCCGGTATGCCTCCTGATCTCATTTCTCCGCCAAAAGGCGATGCTTTTGCCTGCCGCAATGAATATGCCCTTAAAATTGATTATGAAGAAGCACCGCCCATGTTTTCCGTTACAGATACCCACTATGCAGCTACATGGCTTTTGGATAAACGAGCGCCGAAAATCACCCCTCCGGTTATGAAACTTTCTGAAGGCTCATGCTGTAAGAAAAACTTAATAGCTCCCGAAAAGGATTTAACACTTTCCAGCCATGTGCCCATTCCGGAAAATAGAAAAGTAATATTAGATGTGCGGAATCTTTGCCATACCTTTTCCCTGGGGCAAAAGCGTTCATTAAAAGCAGTGGATGACGTCTCTTTTCAAATACAGGAAGGCGAAATTTTCGGTCTGGTAGGAGAATCCGGTTCCGGCAAGTCAACCCTTGCCCGCTGTATTATGAATATTTATCCTCATCAGGAAGGCAGCATTTTATATAAGGGAATAAATACCTGTGACCAAAAAGCTTTCAGGAAAAATAAGAAAATGCTGCAAAGGGAAAGACAGCTTATTTTTCAGGACTCCGCCTCCAGCTTAAACGGACGGATGAAGGTTGGAGATATTATTGCAGAACCTATGAAAATACAGCATATCGCACCGCCCCGCGGAACTTACCGGAAAGAAGCGGAATTTCAAATGCATTATGTAGGGCTGGATCATTCTTATCTGGATCAATATCCGCCGCAGCTTTCCGGCGGCCAGCGTCAGAGAGTAGCAATTGCCCGGGCCCTTTCAATGGAGCCGAAGCTTCTTGTTGCAGATGAGCCTGTAGCCTCATTGGATGTGTCCATTCAGGCGCAGATTATTAATTTATTCAGACACCTGCAGGCAGAGCATGGATTTTCCTTCCTCTTTATCTCCCACGACCTCACAATGGTTGAGTTTTTGTGCGACCGGGTGGGTGTTATGTATCAGGGAAAGCTGGTGGAAACCGCGCCTGTAAAAGAATTATTTGCACATCCCGGGCACCCCTATACAAAAGCTCTTTTATCCGCTATTCCCACCCTTAATCCAGAAGAAGAAAGGAGTGTGCAGCATTGACCAGACAAAATCCTGCCATTTATTTTGGCAAAAAACTTTTTATGTTTCTTTTCAGCGTATTGCTTCTTTCCATAATTGTTTTTTATATTTCCCGCCTGGCTCCCGGCGATCCACTGGTATCTTATTATGGGGACCGGGTTGAAAAAATGAGCCCCCAGGAACGGATATGGGCGGAAGATAAGCTAGGATTAAATCAGCCTGTTTCTATACAGTATATCTGCTGGCTTAGGAATGCTCTGCATGGAAATTTCGGCATTTCCTATAAATATAAAGCGGATGTAACAGAAGTAATCAGGGGACGAATAGACAACACCCTGCTGTTAGGCGGTATCGGGTTTCTTTTCATTTTCCTGCTTGCTCTTTTTCTTGGCACTGTGTGCGCCTGGAATGAAGATAAATTATTAGACCGGCTTATATGCAAAGCAGGTACTATTACCAGTTGTATTCCGGAGTTCTGGCTGTCTTTGGTTTTGATTTTGATTTTTGCCGTAAACTTAAAATGGCTGCCCAGCAGCGGTGCCTACACCGTAGGAAAACCAAATGATATGGGAGACCGGATTTTACATTTAATCCTGCCCTTAATCATAGTCGTGACATCCCATTTATGGTATTACGCTTACATGATACGCAACAAGCTGTTGGAAGAAGTAAGGGCAGATTATGTTCTTCTGGCTAAGTCCAAGGGATTAAAAAAGGGCAGTATTATGTACAGACACTGCCTGCGGAATATCCTTCCCTCCTATTTTAGCCTTATGGCGATTTCAGTTCCCCATATCCTGGGCGGAACCTATATTGTGGAAACTGTTTTTTCCTATCCCGGAATCGGCACCCTTTCTTATGAAAGCGCCAGATATAAAGACTATAACCTTTTAATGCTGCTATGCATCTTATCCGGCATTTTAGTAATTTTATGTAATATGATTGCACAAATAATAAATGAAAAAATTGATCCCCGGGTTAAAGCGGGCAGACGGGAGCAAGGTTGAAAGAAAAATTCTTTCAACCTCCCTGATTTAAATGCCTGCATTAGCAGGCAGACGGGAGCAAATATGAACACATCCTTTGAAATTGCAGGAATCAAACAGGTTCCCAAAGAGGAACCTGAATTAAAGAAAAAATGGTATTATGGCAAACCTGTTTTTGCTATATTTTTTCTTTTTCTTATTGTTACCAGCTGTCTGGCCTGTGATCTGATTATGCCAAAAGATCCCACTTACATGGATTTAAGTAACTTTAATCAATCTCCAAACAGCGAGTTTCTTTTTGGAACAGATACTATGGGGCGTGATATTTTTTCCATGATCTGGTCCGGAGGGCGAATTTCCTTATGGATTGGAATTTTCTCAGCCATCATCTCTACCTTCCTTGGAATTTTGTTTGGCGCAGTAAGCGGCAGTGCTCCCCAATGGGCGGATACCCTGCTGATGCGGCTTACTGAAATCCTGCTCAGCGTGCCTGGGCTTTTGATGGTTTTACTTATTCAGGCAGTTTTAGGTAAGGCAAATGTACTTAGTATTTCCTTTGTTATCGGCATCACCAGCTGGATGAGCATTGCAAAAGTGGTGCGCATAGAGGTGCGGCAGCTCCGCAACAGTGAATATGTGATAGCCTCTAAATGCATGGGCGGAAGTTTTTTTCATATATTATGGAACCACTTAACCCCCAACTTTATATCCTCCATCATGTTTATGGTAGTTATGAACATTCGCAGTGCTATCATTGCAGAATCCACTTTAAGTTTCATGGGAATCGGACTGCCTATCGAAACCATCTCCTGGGGCAGTATGCTTTCTTTGTCCGAAAAAGCCCTTCTAACCAATTCCTGGTGGATCATTTTAATTCCCGGCGGTTTTCTTCTGGCAACCCTTTTGTGCATTACCAGCCTTGGAAATTACCTGCGGAGAAATGTGAATCAAAAAAACAGCAACCTGTAACTTCATTTGCAAAAAGACAAAGTTGTGTAATTTTTACCGGACTTTACATCTATTGGAATATGCGCAAAAGAGCGTTTTTCTATCTATAAATTTTAGAAAAACGCCCTCTCATCATTATTTCAAATTTATCCCTGCCTTAATTTTTATCTTGAAGGCATCATTCCAATGATGCGCCCTGCAAACTCATTGAAGTTCTGTGTCTGGAGTATCACTTTGCCCGGCCCGGTCAGCTTTGTTAAAAACAATCCTTCGCCGCCTAAAAAGATATTTTTTAATCCTTTCACCGTTTCTATTTCATATTTTACGGTCTTTTCAAATCCCACCACATTTCCCGTGTCAACTTTTATGACTTCACCGGGAGCCAGATTCTTTTCTACCTTATCCCCGTCAATCTCTAAAAATACCATTCCCCTTCCGTTAATATCCTGCAAGATAAATCCCTCGCCGCCAAACAGTCCTGCGGAAAGCTTTTTGGTAAAAGCTACATTTAAATTTACCGTCTCTTCCGCACAAAGGAATGCTCCTTTCTGGCAGATTAAACCGCCTGCACTCACATCAACAGGAAGTATTTCTCCTGCAACCGTAGACGCAAAGGCTACCATGCTTCCTGCACGCTCCGCCTTATAGGTTGCCATAAACAAAGATTCTCCTGAAAACATCCTGCCAATACTCTTTCCAAAACCGCCTTTCATATTGGAATCCATAGAAACTCCTTCTGTCATCCAGGCCATTCCTCCGGACTGAGTGTACATTGCTTCTCCCGGCGCATCAAATGTTACCTCCACTGCCGGCATGGTATTACCAATCAATTTGTACTGCATATGAACTTCCTCCCTCGTATTATTATTTATACTGTAACAAAGATATTTTATACCTTTTCTACCGAGTTTTCCACTATTGTTTTTTGATATGAAAATCAGTATAATAAAAATGCGTGTGGCTAGATTTTTGGCCTGTGTATCGCAGGCTTTGATGAAAATGTCAGGGACATCTGCGCCCCGGTATATAATACTCTGTTAACCTGTATCTTATAATCGGCAAAAGGAGTAGCCACACGCATTTACGGAGGATAAATTCATGAATCTTGAGGATGTATGTACAAGAAATGATCTTGCTGACTTTCTTGGAATCAAACGGGGAAAATTGACTTACATACTTTATATTCAAAAAGTCGATACCATGTACTCGACTTTTTCTATTCCTAAAAAAAGCGGCGGTGAAAGAACCATCAACGCTCCCAATGATGATTTAAAACAGATTCAAAGAAAACTGGCAGATGCTTTGTGGAACTATCAGGTGAAAATCTGGGAAAAAAATAAGATTCAGACCAATATTTCCCATGCCTTCCAAAAAAGCAAAAGCATTGTTACCAACTCCATGCGGCATGTCAGGAAACGGTATGTTTTAAATATAGATCTGAAGAACTTTTTTGACTCATTTCATTTTGGACGGGTAAGAGGTTTTTTTATGAAAAATTTCTTCTGGGGAATGACAGAAGAGGCAGCTACTGTAATTGCCCAGCTCACATGCTATAAAGGCGCTCTGCCCCAGGGTGCTCCCACTTCCCCTATTATCACAAATATGATATGTAACATTATGGATATGCATTTATTAAGCATAGCAAAACGTTATAAACTAAATTATACCCGCTACGCAGATGATATGACATTTTCCACCAATGACAAACATTTTATGGAACACTATGATGCTTTTTATAAGGATTTGTCCAAAGAAGTACTTGGGGCAGGTTTTCAGATTAACGAAGAAAAGACGCGCCTTCTTTATAACGACAGTCGTCAGGAAGTTACCGGACTTATCGTTAATAACAAAATCAGCATTAAGCGGGAATATTACAAAAATACACAGGCAATGGCACATAGTTTGTATACAAATGGTTTCTTTACCATCAATGGGGAAGATGGCACTATCAGCCAGCTTGAAGGACGTTTTTCTTTTATTGACCAGATAGAAAAATACAATAATTCACACGATGGAGTAAAACACTCCGCCATATCCTTAAATCATCGTGAGAAAAAGTATCAGGAATTTTTATTCTATAAGAACTTTTGCATCAATCCCAAACCTTTAATTGTAACCGAAGGAAAAACTGATATTCTCTATATAAAAAGTGCACTGCGGAAAATGTATCTGCAATATCCCGATCTGATTGAAAAAAAGGATAATCAGTGGATTTACAACCTCTCGTTTTTACACAGAAGCAGCAAGTTAAGCTACTTTTTTGATTTTAATGTGGATGGTGCAGATACCATGCAGAATATCTATAATATGTACACAGGTTCAGGCAGAACACATGTAAATTATTACAGGCATTTTCGTGAAAAATACGATCTTAACATGCATCAGCCTGTTATTTTGCTTTTTGATAATGAATTGGAAAATAGTGAAAAACCTATAAAAAAATTTATGAATAATATTGGCTCTGATAAAAAGGGCAAAAACAAAGCAAAGGGAGAATCTAAACAAAGAGAAACGTCTCTGCAAAATGAATTATTTTTACATCTTATTGGCAATTTATACGTGCAGGCTGTGCCTCTTTCCCCTTCTGAAACTTCAGGCGAAATAGAGGATTTACTTGGCAAAAATATTCTTAATATGGAAATAGACGGACGTAAATTTGACCGTACTGGAAAGAAAGACAAATCCAGTTTTTACAATAAAGATATTTTGTCAAAATATGTTCTTTCCCATTATGAAGAAATAGATTTTTCTTCATTTATTCCTTTACTTGATACATTTAGAAAAATAAGAAATGACTTTTCTATCCAGAAAAACACTTAAGGCTGGCTGAGCGGCCAGCCTTAAATTTATCTACTCCAATCTGTTCCGCAATACGGGGCATATCGGAAAAAACTTTTTCATAATCCTCAAAATAAATATCTGCTGTCGTTTTCCCACTTTCCTTTTCGCTTACCACCACATCCTTTACATTAGCAAAATTTTTTATGGTCTCTATGTCCTCTTCGGCAAATTCTCCAACGATCCTGCCCTGTCAGGCGCCTTTTTCCAGTTCAATTCTTTCTATCTCATACTTCCATGCGTTATAGAACAGTCCCAATAATAATGATAAAAGCAATGCCGAAATAAACGCCGCAAGTTTGACTGATAAGCCCGAAGAACAATTGTTTTTTATATAACCGGATAAATAATCTTTCCACATACCCTATCACTGTCATGCATTTCGTGACAACGATTTCACCTTCCTCCATTCATCACTGATGATACGCCCATCTTCAATCGTTATAATGCGTTCCGCTCCCAAGGCTACCTTTTCATCATGGGTAATCAATAAAATCGTCTGCTTCAGATTACGATTGAAAAGTTTCAACATATCAAGGGTTCTGGCCATAGAAACAATGAATTTCTCCTGCATTTCCATGTTCCATAATTTTTCATCAGGTTCATAACTGCCTCCATTGTCCAGTCCAGATCAACAGCAATTATTATCTCACCCATTTCTGGTATATCAATGGAAGTACCGGTTTCTGTAAACAATTCCTGTAAATTATCTGCTGCAAGCGTCAGCAGTGTAAAGACATCCACTTCCTTTTTCTGTAAAAGCAATGTGCCGGCATCAAGTCGCGCCAGTACAAGCAGTGCTACCTCTAAATGAGTTAGGCGTGAAAGCTGTTTTTCCATCTGTTCCAGATGCTTACCATATGATTTTTCCACTTCCTTCGTATGAACCGCAAAATCCTGTCTCATCATTTGGATGGATAGAGAAATGTCACTGTCTTATAGATTTCATCTTCCAGTTTAGAAAAATCATCCTCCCCGGAAGTGGAAAGGATGACTGCTTTGCCCGTATTGACTTGTTCCAGATAATCTGCCAAAGTCTGTATCCGCATGGCTTCCATTTTATTTCTATACAAAAAAGTAAGTAAAAAGAGTAAAGCTCCCACTAAAAAACCGATTGCTGCAAATAAAACACTCTGATTATAATTTAAGAGCCGGTTGTAGTAAAAGAATACAAGTATAACCGAAACAGCAGCAGTAAACCATCCTGCGGTTTAAATCAATCATAATTTCATCACAGAATAAATACTGCCTGGCCTGCGCAAGCGTCGTATAGATATTCACTTTGATATCTTTTTGTTCCAGATATTCTTTTACAACAGATGCAATATTTGGATCATCTTCAACATAAAATAAATCAACCACAGCCAGGTTCCGCCTTTCCCTGCATAAAAATAAATTTATAATACCCCTTATATATTATAACAGAAAAAAGTTACAGCTTAATGACTGGTCATACACATGAAGAAACTAAAACATGGGATTTTCCAATAACAACGGTTTTATCATAAGCTGCCAAGTCCTCTGATACTCTCCTTAAACTTTGCAGTTCTCTTCCGGCAGGCAGCTTTTTTTCGCTCCAAAAATCAATTACAATTGTATTGGCTTTAGTGTTTGATAATCGTATACTGCCTATTTGCTTTGGATTAAAAGCAACCACATGATTATTATAATTTGCCTGCAAGACCGGAAAATAGCTGACATACTTTTTTATATCTATCTTAGGATTAGCAGGTTTGGCATATACTGTATAATGATAATTTCTTTTCATATTAATCTTCCTCCCCATATAAAACTGCAATAATTTGGGAAATCTTTGCTTTGGATTCTTCATCATCATTTTTTAGCAGATCAATAAATTTGCTAATTGCAGAGAGCTTATTATCAAATGAAACATTGTCTTCTTTTTCAGTTGGTGTTGGAATAACCGTGTAAATAAGCAGCCTCTTTCCTACAACCAGTTCCGAATATTTTTCGTTGTAATTTTTCAGAAGATAAAAAGCAACGCCACGCATATGATTGCCAATGCTGAAATTTTCAACTATGTCATCAGGAATGCGCAGCTTCATGATAACTTTTTTGTTATCTGACAGGAAGACATTTAATATTTGAACATCGTATTTGGAATACAATCCCATAGCTGCACTTTCAACAGCTTTTTTAATCTCTGCATAATTTTCATAAGCAGTTGATTTATTACTTGCCATATCAATTTGCACATTTTTTTCCATAGTATACGCCCTTTCTATAATAAGTGTTTTTATTTTTACAATATGTATTATAACATCTTTGTTCGGCATTTACAATATATATTATTAAAATAATTATATTTATTATTAATATATTCTTATCGTCCCAAATAAATTGTTTCCTGTCTTTACTCAACTTTTGTCTTTAGTTCCACTTTTTAGGTACACTCTAAAAATAAAAAAGTTCTTCAAACTTTTTATTCAATGCAATACATAGAATTAACGCCAATTGAGCTGATTGTATTGCGGGATACACCAACTAATTCTGCCAGTTGATTTTGTGATAATTTCCAAAAAGATTGATGCAATACACGTCATTACTATGGATGCGCTTGTACTCGCCTGTTTCAAAACCTCCTGCTCATAAATGTCCTTATTCTTATTCTCCGCTCTGTTTTTTCCAAAATTTCTTCCTTGTTCATAAAAAACTTCAATCCACATTGCCAAATTTTCTTGTCAATATTTTTTTCCAATACATCCCACATCTAAAACAGGCTGCAAGATACCAATACACCTTGCAGCCTGTTTCTCACCTAAAAGGAATTCCATTTTATTGTGAAAAATCCACGTTCTCAACTTCACCAGCCAGATTGTCCAACGCTGATTCCGAAATTCTTCTTGAAGTATCAGTAATACATCCCTTAAACGTCTGATCATACCGTGAAAAAGACATATTAACAATTTCTCCATTTTCACCAATAACATCCACTGCAATATCCGGATCGTTTCCAGAATATCCCTGACAGTTGTATTCTACCCTGTCTACCGGACTGTTCATCAGTTTACATTCTTCCACTTTCTTTCTGGCAAGTTCCGCATATATACCATAATCTTTTTCCAGCGAAGCGTCGTAGCCAAGAGGAACGCTTACGTCCAGCTGCCTGCCATAACAAATATCAAAAAGTTCTCCTGTCACAGCATCTATCAGGTATGTCCATCTTGTACTCTCAGGTGTCTGTTCTTTCTCAAACAAAACATCTCCTGACCAAAAAGCACGTGGGAAAGTCTCGGTTCCCGGACAATACATCATATATACATAGGCGCCTTCCAAATCCAGCCCATATATATTACTCAAATACTGTGCGCCCATCCCTGCTGCCTCTTCCATTGTTAAATCCATGTCCGTGGGGGTTCCGGTATTGAAGCTGTCCATACTTACATGATAATTTACTTCTGTATTGCCCTCTTCCTTTGTTTCAGTCTCCGGCAATGTTACTGCCATAGAGTCCGGCACCTGATAACTGGTAGGAATTGCCTCCACCTGTCCGGCCTTTGCCGACACAGCCGCTTCCGCCGCTGAATTAAAAAAAATTGTGCCTGCTCCAATAATGGCGCATGTCAGTGCTGTTAAAATTAAAATACTTCTTCGTTTCATAGTGAATCTCCTTCCAAAATGTTTTTGATAAATACACTATAAAATCATCCTGTATCAAAAAAATATCGGAATTGTTATAAACCTGTAAAACTTTCTTTTTTATCCTTTGGGAAATGCATCCTCACTTTAGTTCCCTTTCCATGTTCAGAATTAAATGTCAGTTTTCCATGATGAAGCTGCATGATTTTTTCACAAATAGAAAGTCCAAGCCCTGCCCCGCCAGCGGCGCGGCTACGCGCCTTGTCCACACGGTAAAAGGCTTCCTTGATATGGGAAATCTGATCCGGCTCCATGCCAATGCCATGATCCTCCACTTCAACTACAACTCCGGCTTCCTCCAGATAAGCCGAAACACATATTTCTCCTTCCGGCCAACTGGCCTTTATTGCGTTATCAATCAGATTATTAAGCACAATTAAAAGCTGTTCCTTATCTCCCCTGATTAAAAGATTTTGAGATTTATTATAAGATAAATTAATTTTCTTTTCCGCCGCCTTCACATGCATCACCTTCTCCGACTGCTCAAAAAGCTCAGCCACCATGCAATCCCCTTTCTCTAATTCATCTTCTCTAAGCAATGCAATATCAAGAAGCTGATAAGCCATCTTCTGGAGCCTGGTACACTCTGACATGATAAACTGCGTACATTCATAACGTTCTTCTTCCGATATGGGCGCTTTTTGAATGTACTCCGCATACCCATAAATTGCTGTTAAAGGAATCCGCAGTTCATGGGAAAAGTTGTCAATAAACTGCTGTTTCTGCTCCGCAATTTCCTGAAGATGCTGAATTTGAGTTTCCACCTGCCTGGCCATAAGATTAAAATTGTGTGCTACACTGGCTATTTCATCTTTTCCCTGAACCAAAAGCCTGATTTCATAATTTCCCTTTGCAATTTTCGTAGAGGCACTGGATATCTGCCTTAATGGGCGAAAAATAATATTCAGGAATTGAAACAGAAAAAAGGCCATAACAAGCATCATCACAGCTCCCATAAAAAAAAGAATATTTTTCGTATGGCGCCATGATAAAACAGCATCTTCCAAACTTCCAACGTACATAAGCCCATACTCCTGCCAGGGAGCCGGAAAACTGCCATAAACACAAAGAACCGGAACGGTTTCATTGTCCATATAAACAATTCGTTCCTGCCTATAATCCATTTCCGGCGGAAAATCCAAATTTTCTTTTGACATGATGGAGGCGCTTTCATAAATCCACTCACCGGAAAAAGACACTGCCAGATAACTTCCTTTCCCCTTCAGATATCGGGAATAACCACTCATTAATTGATCCATGCATTCCTCAACATTATTTCCCCGTTGTTCCAAAGCCTGCATACCCCCAATCAAAGATGTCGCAATTACATAATGCTCTGCAAGGCATTTATCCCTGGCAGTGGAAAACTTGTCATTCAGAATAATAACTGAAACGATTAAAAGCATGGAATTGAGAAGTATAAGAAATAGAATCAGCATAACAAAAAAAGTCCGCTTTTTCATTTTCAGACCTCCAGCCGGTATCCAAGCTTATACACTGTCTTGATATGATTTTCCAGATGCAGTTTATGGCGCAGCCTTTGTATGTGAACATCCACAGTACGAGTGCCTCCATCAAAATCATATCCCCATACCATATCTAACAGTTTTTCCCTGGAAAGAGCTATGTTCCGGTTTCTAATCAGTACCTCCAGCAATTCATATTCTTTGGGTGTACATTCTATAACTGTTCCCTTTAAAAAGATCTGATGTCTGTCAAAGTCACACTTCATATCCCCTAGCGTAAATTCCGTTTCAACTTTTTTGGTCCGTCGCAGCACTGCTTCCACTCTCGCTGACAGCTCCAGCATTTGAAAAGGCTTGGTCAAATAATCGTCAGCTCCCATAGCCAGCCCCTTCAGCTTATCGTTCAATTCACTTTTTGCTGTCAGAAAAATAGTCGGCGTTCCAAAGCTCCTTTCAAATACCTGATATCCATCCATTCCGGGCAGCATAATATCCAGCACAAGTAAATCAAACTTTCCATTTTCAAGCAAATTAACTGCAGATAATCCGTCAAATGCCTGCGTACAATGATGCCCTGTCAGGTTCAAATTCCTGCGTATCAATTCATTGATGGAAAGCTCATCCTCAACAATTAGTATTTCAGCCAATTTCTATCCACTCCCTTTTTAAATAATAAATAATTATACCTTAAAAATGTTTCGAAATTGTAAAAAAGATTTTCCGGCTGCCTTTCTCATCCTGCCCTACCCGGTACAGTCCTGTAGGCTTTTTCCCTGATCTTTCACTATTAATGTATTCGTCCTATGGTTCGGACAGCTCTCTTTTTCTTTATTCTTACAGCACAGGGAATACGTGCTGTGAGCATGCCCAGCAAAGCAAGCAGGATATAAAACAAAAATTTCTCACCAATAATCTGACTTCTCGATACAGGCATGGTGATGACATTTTTACTCCATTTGGAGGCTGCATCACTGGTAATACTAATAAAGACTGCTGTTGTGGAAGTTTCCGTGGAGAAAGAATTTCCGGATAATTGCTCCTTTTAAGCTTGTCACAAGAAATGATTGATTACTCAGAAACTGTCAGCTTTCCATGATCCATCTCGCACACTTCATCACACAGCACTTCTATATCCTCTTTGTTATGGCTTGCCAAAATAATAGATTTCCCTTCATTCTTTAAATTTTGAAGGATTTTTCTAACATCTTCCACGCCCTGATTGTCCAACCCGTTCCATGCTTTTTTTATTTCTTTTTTCCCAATCATATTTTTAATACTCGCAAGATACTCCAGATTTTTATATCCGCTATAAGAGCTGAGAAAACCGGGAGTTTCAATGATAATTCCTGTATTATCAGCAAAGTCCGTATCCTTACCAATTTCTTTACCACTTACAATGACTAACCTATACTCTCACATCCAATGCATATTGTAAAAACAAATTCAGCCAGTATCCAAACAATGCCATTCCCAAAAGAAAGCCCATAATTACCCGCTTATTATGCTGCTCTTCCAAGAAAGTAGTTTTCGTCATGTAAAAGACCTGCTTTATCCTACCCATTCCGGTACCTCCTTTTCAATCCCCACATGACTACAAATGATGCTAACAAAATATAAATACATTCCATAAACCCGGATAATGGATAATTGTTCAAATCATCCCCCCGCATAAGATAAATCGGATTCAGCACAGGAATTTTCCCTAGCGCCAGCCACATAGCCTCATACAATACAAACGGTGCAATTAAGGCCACATATTTATTGGGAAGCCATACTGCAAATGCAAGACCTGCCAATGCCCATATACATCCAAACAAAAAACCTAATATTACTTTCCAAAAAAGATATACCACTCTCCATAGTTTAAAGCAATGATAAATGGAACAGCCAGCATCGTTCCGCCAGAAAGCGCAACTGTAACAATACGGGTAAGGGCATATTTTCCCGGCAGCATTCTGGAATAAATCATTTTTATATACCCACTACTATACTCTTCACAAAAGACAGAGGCATAGGCAAGCCCCGGAAATATAGCAGCAAACGGTGTAAACCCTGATGCTGCAAATATTGTATTGGATGAACATGGGTGGGCGAATGTTGACCAGCTATTAAAAGGAATCAATCAAACTGGACGAAAAATTGACAGGAATATTTTAGAAGAGATTGTTGCAACGGATAATAAACAACGATATAGTTTTAACGCAAACAAGACACAGATACGTGCCAATCAAGGTCATAGTATTCCTGTGGATTTGGAATTAGAAGCGCAAGAACCTCCGCAGTTTTTGTATCACGGAACAGCGTCCAGATATCTTGGCAGTATTATGGCAGGAGGTCTAAAACCGATGAGTCGCCTCTATGTTCATTTATCAAAAGATATTGAAACTGCCTTGCAGGTAGGCAAACGACATGGCATCCCAGTTATATTGAAAATATACAGCGGCGCCATGTACAAGGACGGGCAGCCATTTTATTTATCAAAAAATGGCGTATGGCTCGTTGAAAAAGTGGATACAAACTATATTGAACGAATACCAATGCCTTGAAATTGCCTGTAACAGAAAGCCAAAGGCGGAACTGTTATGATATCTTTCTTCAATTAGTCTTTTGGATTGAATACAATTAATTTGATAAGCACTACCCCTGAATTTAGTATATTTAATGAATAAAAATACCAAATTATTCATTTATAATGCATAAATATAATGTATTTTATAGCATGTTAAATTTTTATTATAACACAATTTAGCTATAAACTTTCAAAAGACTTATTGCAGATACAAAAAAATAAACCTTGACAAAAGGTGTCAGGATATGTGTGCTATACTAAAAACCATAGCAATACAGCTATACAGAAGCTTTAAACACTTTAGTAAAGAAAGAGGTAAAGAAAATGAATGAAATGAGTCAAAAATTTTGTCAGTGTTGTGGTATGCCCATGGGTGTTACAGATGAGATGAACGGAACAAATGCCGATGGTAGCAAAAATGAAGAATATTGCAAATATTGTTATGAAAACGGTAAGTTTACTTTTAATGGTACGATGGAGGAAATGATTGAGATATGCGTACCGAATATGGCAGCGGCAAACCCAAATATGAGTGAAGAAGAAGCAAGAAAAGCAATGCTTGAATGGTTCCCGACACTGAAACGCTGGAAAAACGAATCTTTGTCACAATAATTTACACATTCAAGTTCTCCTTTTAATGAACGGGAAACGTAAGAAATTATTTTTAGGAAAATGGATATATAATAAAACAATAGCAAATAGAAAATTAGAGGAATAACAATGCAAAGTATAAGAATTTATGAGATGCCGACCTGTAAAATGGTTTCTTCTGGAATGGGTATGTTTGGTGAGGATAATTTTAATATATTTGATGAATGGTTATCTTCGCAGAAACGCAGTCTGTTCCCAAAAGATTTTTTATATTTGGCAGGTGAGAGCTTTGTTTGGCTGTATATGTATGAAGATGGAATGAATGTCCCAAAAGAATTTGAAATAATAGACTTCCAAGGAGGTCTTTATGCTGTATCAACCGACATAGACCAGAAAACAGATAAGGAACTTATGAACACAGAGATAGATAGGTTTCTAAGTGAAAACGGATTTGAGCGCGACACATCCCGTTCCGAATTAGGAAATATAATTACATCACCACTTGTGAAAAAAATAATGGGATACGAACAGATGGATTATTATATACCAATCTGTCCGCTGCCTATGAAAAGCTGATTGCATATAAGAGCAAGAATTGCGGACAGCATAGCATATCCGATTTTAAAGCGACAATTGTGGAAAGAGAGTATACCATTAAATAAGGAAAGACATGGTACTCAAAGCAGCATGTCGGGAGATATGTTTTTAAAGCATGTCAGGAAGCAGGCAAAAGCCAAAATGCTCCAAGCAATATCAGGGAGATTTTTCCAAGGGAGTTGTGGAGGAACAAACCTATGTATAAATGTAGAATAACTTATGATGAATGGAAATGCATACTCTCCAAACAGAGAACAGGAAAACAGGTGGATACTCAATAATTTTTGAAAAGGGCGATAGTAGCATAAAAGGTATTCCTGAGAAAGAACGGGTTTTCAAATGTAAAACATACGAAAATTGTAAAAAAGTACAAAATTCTTTGTATATCCTGTATAAATTTTAGGAATGAATATTAATTTTTAGCTTGTTCCTTTTCAGCACTTTGTGGTATAATGGGATACGACAGGAAAAGATGGCGGAAGAGTGGAGAGGCAGGATACTTATTTTGGAAGCAGCGTAATACAAAATGAAGTAAAATACCTGAATTATTTTATCCATATCTATTGACTGCATTTTTTTCAGAGGGTTATAATGAGCATGGGGGGGGGTAGAACTTATACGGAAAAGTGGGGAGTCTGCTTAAGGCTGTCATTATTTTCATCTGTGTATGTCTGCGTCACTGTTGTCTCTTTAAACTTGTCGATTTTCCTTTTGTCATGTACGATGGGCCGAACGTAATGCGAAGGTAAATTTGACAGTTTTATAACATTATCAAATGAAAATATGAGAAGGAGATTCACATGAAAAATCTAAAAATTTCCATGAAGCTGTTTATCGGTTTCGGCGCAATTCTGCTTTTGTTCCTATTCAGCATAGCTTTTGGAGCAGTCGGCCTGAATAGCGTTGCCGAAAGTCTGGATGATTTTTACAGTACGCCATTCGCCAATGTAAAAGAAGTGCTTCAGGCAGACAGGGAGAGTGAAGCTGCGGCAAAGTACATGCTTCGTGCCTCTCTGGAGGGGGATCCTGCGGTGTCACAGGAAATGTTGGACAAGGCGCGGGAGAAGCTGGATCTTATGGAGGGGTATACCCAATTCCTGATGACCAATTACAGCGGCGACAAGAGCGAGATTACCGATCTTCAGAACAAAATGGCCAAGATGGATGCGGTGCTGGAGGAGTATGCGGCCATTTGTCTGAGAAATGACGTGTCAGCTGCATATAAGCTCTATAAGGCAGAGATAGTGGATTTGCTGGTTGACATTACCGATTCGGTGGAGGAGATTATCGACCAGGCCAACAGTTTTGCAACCTCTACCCATGACGAAAGTATGGACGTAGCTAAGAAGACGATAGTTGTGCTGCTTATTATTGGTATTGCTTCCATACTGGCAGGCATCCTGCTGTCCACATATATTACAAAATCCATCACTTCCGTAATTGACCAGCTGGAAAGGGCTGCCCGGAAGATGAGCGATGGCGACTTTGAAGTGGAAATTCCTTATCAGTCCAGGGATGAGATGGGCAGGCTGTCCGAGTCCATGCGCACCACAATACATAATCTGAAGGCTGTTATCCGGGATACAGGCTATGTGCTTCATGAGTTGGCCGGCGGCAATCTCACCGTCCGCACAAAGTCGGAAGACAACTACAAAGGGGAGCTGCGTCCCATTTTGCTGGCTATGCGCAAACTGCGGGACGACTTGAACAGCACCATGAGAAATATTGTCCATGTCTCTGATCAGGTAGGTGCAGGCAGCGACCAGGTATCCAACGGTGCACAGGCTCTGGCCCAGGGTGCCACAGAACAGGCTGCATCCGTTGAAGAGCTGGCGGCAACCATCAATGATGTGGGCCGTCAGGTGGACAGTACCGCAGACCATGCCAAGACCGCCAAAAATGAAAATATCCAGTCCCATGAGCAGATTCAGATATGCTCCCAGCATATGGATGGGCTTATGAACGCCATGGCCAATATTGAAGCAAAGTCTCAGGAGATTGGCAAGGTAATCAAGTCCATTGAAGATATCGCCTTCCAGACAAATATTCTGGCTCTGAACGCCGCCGTGGAGGCAGCCAGGGCGGGAGAGGCAGGCATGGGCTTTGCCGTTGTGGCAGATGAGGTGCGCAGCCTGGCCGGTAAGTCCGCGGAGGCTTCCAAGAATACAGCGGTTCTGATCGAGGATACCATTTCGGCCGTAAACGAAGGAGCCAGCCTGTCCCAGGCTACCGGCCAGTCCCTTCAGGCAGTGGTGGAGAGCGCAGAAAAGGTTCTGGAAGTGGTAACACAGATTGCCAGCGCCGCTGAGGAGCAGGCCGGTTCCGTGGCCCAGATTACCATGGCTATTGACCAGATTTCCAGCGTGGTGCAGACAAATGCCGCCACCTCACAGCAGTCCGCGGCTGCCAGCGAGGAGCTGTCCGCCCAGGCCCAGACATTGAAGGAACTTATCTCGATGTTTACTTTGGACGCCTGACAATATCGTACCTGAGGCGGCCTTTCAGGACGTGAAGTAACAGGATTAAAAAAGCATCGGCTTGCGGGCCGGTGCTTTTTTGAAATAACTGTTTTAAAATAACTTATTTTGTGGTAGAATTTTGACAGAGAGCGGAAATACATAAGAAAGCGCAGAGGTTGAACAGTGAAGGTCAATGAGAAATTAATCAGGCCGGTGCATGAGGCAAAATACCTGGATGTGGAGAATTCAGATAGATACCGCTCAATTGCACGGCTGTTTTATTTAAACTATGAGAAGCTGAAATACTGGATGTACCAGGAGGAGGTCTATGCTGAGCTGACGGAGGATCCATATTTTGCCGACTACACCATGGAACAGTGCCAGCAGGATCTGGAGACTCTGAGCGCCTGGGGCAACCTGGCCACCATCCAGGACACCCGGAGAGTAGCTTCCATAGAGGAATTTAAGAATAAGAAATTTCGCTACCAGCTTACGGAGACCACGGTGGAGATTGAGCGCATGGTGATCCGTCTGGAGAATCTGCTGATTGAAGGGGCCTCTCTGGAACCTACACTTTTGGAGCGGCTTCGCATGTCCCTGGGAAAAACAGGGGAAATTGGGGAGATGGATAAGGAAAAAATCTACGGCTGGTGGAGTGATCTGAACAATGATTTTATCCGTCTGAACCAGAATTATCAGGATTACATGCGGGAGCTGAACAGTGTGAAAGCAGAAGAAATGATGAAGACGAAAGCCTTCCTGGTGTTTAAGGACCGTCTTACGGAATACCTGCGCACTTTCGTGAAAAGTCTGCAGGTCAATGTGACGGCCATTGAGCAGATCATGAAAAAGATCCCGGAGGAGACGGTGGTCCGCATTCTGGAGCAGGTGACGGCCTATGAGATGTCCATCCCCAGGATTGAGGTCCAGGTGGAGGAACAGCAGATCTATGAGAAAATGAAGGGACGCTGGGAGAATATACAGAAGTGGTTTGCCGGGACGGGCGGAGGGGAGTCGGAGGCCACGAAAGTCTTTGACACCACCAATGAAGTGATCCGGAAAATCACCCGGTATGCGAGCCGCCTAAGCGAGCAGAACAACAGCGCCGCCAGCCGCCGGGAGGAGTACCGGAAGCTGGCCTCCATGTTTGCCGGATGCAGGGATATGGGGGAGGCTCATAAGCTGAGTGCGGTGGTCTTTGGCGTGGAAAAGCCCCTGCACCTGAGAGGGGATTTTGCCCGGAGTACCGAGAGCATCAACAGTGGTGTTTTTGAGGAGCCGCCCCATGAGATCCTGCTTCAGCCCAGAGTGCGCACCTACAGGGAGAAGTCAAAGCGCTGCGGGATCAGAGACAGCACCTGGGAGAAAGAGGAGGTCCGGCAGGCCATGCTGGCGCGGCTGGAGGAAGAAAGGAGGCTGCTTGAGAGCTATATCAGGGAGGGCCGGCTTGACTTTGCCTCTCTTCCTGAGATTGAACCCCAGATCAGGGATGTATTTCTCACATGGCTCTCCAAGGGGCTGGAGAATAAAGCACACCGGGCCAAGACCGAGGACGGGCAGGCGTTTTCCATTCTTCTGGAGGATCAGGAGAAGACCTGCGTTCTGAAATGCACGGACGGAACTTTCCGGATGCCCGCCTATACCATTGTATTTGAGTAGAATCAGTTCTGGGGCAGCTTTTAATTGAGCCGGCCCGGAGGAACAGAAACAGGAAGAATTTCTGGACTTCTGTACGGGTGCAAAAGGCATAAAGATGCTTTATGATTTTTGCGTTAAAGCAATATTAAATCCGGAAATTCATCCAGAGCGGATGGAAGAACTGATTTCGTTATTATTAGGAAAGAAAGTAAAACTCTTAAAGGTGCTTCCCAACGACAATACCCGTATTTCAGATGAGACCTCCTTATTGGTTATGGATTTTCTGGTACAGCTCAAGGATGGGAGCGTTGCAAATGTGTAAATCCAGAAAATCGGATATGCATTTCCCGGACAGAGGAGCGCTTGCTATTCGGCTGACTTGTTGTTACGGCAGTATCTTCAAGTTCGTGGACAAATGCCGAAAAAATCGTTTTCCTACCGCAAAATTTCAAATGTTTATACTATTGTTTTGTTTGAGAAAAGTCCGTCAGAATTTCATCAATTCCCAGAGCAA
>OFGN01001103.1_pt1 | contig 22044 bp, 23 predicted proteins | sample 1521821 | NCBI WGS metagenome assembly OFGN01 (sample SAMEA3504094, study PRJEB24116) | mouse gut metagenome | biome: mouse gut; feature: mouse-associated habitat; material: faeces | place: Denmark | collected 2011
TGATGCTTGCCGTCGCCGTTCATGTCGTAATTACCCTTGCGGTAAGACAGGAACAACCCCAGCTTGTTGTTGAGATCATGCTGCAAGTCACCGCCGGCTTCAATGCCCCAGATGTCGGCGTCGATATCGGTCGGCGTCTTGATGCGAAGCGTATTGTAAACCGTGTTTGCCCACAGATTGTGGAAGGCTTCATTTTCATGTGAATAGTTTGAAGACACTTTCTGCATGATGTTATAGATCATGTTGGAGGTCTGAGCCAAACCGGCCGCGGGGAGAGATTCGGCACCGATCACTTCCGGTGCTACCGGACGGTCGCTGCCCGGCAGCGGCTGCGGTTTAACCGGCGGAATATCCGGCAGTTCCGGCGTCGGAACATCAGGAACGTCAGGAACATCAGGTTTTTCCGGTTCTTTCGGTTCTTCATTCGGCTGACCGTTCATCACCAGCGCCCAGGTATGCTCATTTGGGTCATAGATGACCGAATACATATAGGGCGAACCGATAACGCGGGAAACGACAAAAGAATCTTCTCCCCTTTCGGTATCGTTAACGGCAGTGGCAAAAACCGCGCTTCCTTCCCAAAAAGACTTATAATTCAGGGTATTGACAATCAATTTTGTTTCTCCGACAACATTGCCGCCGATAACAAGCCTGCCGACGCTATCAGAAGACAAATCCAGATTAAGTCGGAGATAGGGGGCGTTTAACGCCGTATAATTGCCGGAAGTTCGAATAACAGCCTTATGTCCCAAACCCATTTGGGTTGAATTGAGAGTAAAATCAATAACGTTATTGACCTCATGGTTAAAAATAATCCGCGCCTCATCGCACGCCGCGCAAACGTCCCCGGAAATATTTATATGGTAGTACCGGCCGTTGATACCGTCATCAAAAGCAATGACTCCGCCGTTGACGGCGGATAAGCTGAGCGTAGACGGCACTGCTGTCGTGCCTCTTATGTAAACGGCATTCGAAACTTTGGAACCGTCGGCGCCCGATTGAGTATAATTGCCGCTGAAAATCGATTTTCCGTCGTCGGCAGTTATGTTGATATCTGACGTTGAATAAATGGCGCCGCCGAGTGCCGTCCCGCCATTCAAGTTGGCATAGGCATAATTGTCGAAGAAAGAAGAATTCAGAATATTGCCTATTACAGAGTTGGTACCGGAATTGAAAATTGCACCGCCGGAAGCTGTTTTTCCTGAAGCATGGTTGCCGATAAAATCTCCGCTGATTGTTTTTATCTCAACCGAAGATCCCGAAGCGGCAGCATTATTCATAATGGCGCCTCCGGCTGCGGTCCCCGAAGCGCTCAACGCATAATTGCCGATAAAATTGCCGCTGATATCTCCGATAATCACCGATGAAGAACTTTTTACCGGATTATTGCCGAGAGCTCCGCCCAAACTATTGCCGCTGGTTGTATTCTGAACATAATTTCCGATAAAATTGCCGTTGATGTTATCGATGTTAACATTATTCAGACTTTCAAAAGGAGCATTGCCGATGGCACCGCCGATGCCGCCGTTAGTGACGGTCGAATAAACATAGTTGTTAATAAAATCGCCGGTAATATTCTTGATGGTCAGAGATAAATTCGAAGATCCCCTGATGACGGTGGAATTGGCAATAGCCCCGCCAAATGAGTGATAGCGGCTGTTCTGTATTGTACTGTTGCCTACAAAATCGGCACGTACCGTATCGACTGTTATATCTTTACCGGAAGGAGACCACATAATCGCACTGTACTGGTCGTCACACTCTTTGAATACGACTTCGGTTATTGCCGTATCGTCCCCGTAAGAACTCCAAAAAAGACGCTCGTTGGTTTCGCTGTAGGTATCCGGCCGATGATAAGTGTAATAAAAAACCTTATCACCCGTTTGGATTTGATAATTTCCGGAATCGGCAGACCACAATACTTTTTGTGCGGTTAACGAATTTAAAAAATCAGGTGTGATGCCGTTGTCAGAAGCCATTGCCGGGTTGACCGACAATATTCCAATCGGCAAAATTGTATATAAAGCTGTTTTTACAGTCATGACTTTTTACCCCTTGTTGTGTATTAACGATCATTTTTTTGATACATTTTGCTTCTTTGCCATGCCTCTTGCTAACCTATTGATAATCTCAAAATCTTCTTGATCTTAAGTCTTGTTTGCTGTACCATTTGTCTGTATCAAAAAAATGAACGTTTTTCTGCAGCGGCTTAATCGGGAAAAGTCGGTTGTTTATCTTTGTTCTCCCGATTTTATTGTTTGGCTTTGCAATGGCGGTTTAAAAATCCTGAAATAAAAAAACGCTCTCAAAGAAGTGGTTTTTAAGCCAAAAGGTGGTCAGGCTTATTTCTTTTTCACAGCAACTTCAACATTTGTCATTTTTTTGCGTTGACCCGATCCGGTAAGCGGAAACCGGGCTATTCGTCAAAGACGGCATAAATCTGTCCGACCGGCGTTTCAGGGGCGGCAAAAACGGTCTGAAAACGGGTCCGGCTCTCGGGGGCAATCGTTTTTGCGGTGGGGATCACGGTAAGATTGCGAATCAGTTTTTGCCGGTTGTCATAAAGGCTGATCCTTAATGAAGGGATCGGCTGCCGTTGTTCGCCGAAGTTGGCAATTTCGCCGCGCAGGCGAATCGCCGGATGTCGGTTTTGCTGTTCATAGCCCCAAACCAGACTGGTGATTTTGAGCGGAACAACCGAAGGATTATACAAGCGGTCCAATTTTTGGTAAAAAGCTGCCGTTTGCGGAAAGGCGTTGATGATCGGCCGGCGTCCGAAATAAACAACGGCGGCGGCCGTGACGAGTATCAGGAAAAACAAAACGGTACTGAAACGGTTGCGTTGCGGCGGTTGCGGAAAAGTGTTGACAGGTTCGCGGACAATGTGATCGTCGCGGCTGAAGGCAAAACGGAAAGCTTCGAGTTCAATCAGGGGCACCTCCGGCGAAGTTCCGGTTTCCGGATCGGGAAAAGCGCGCCAGACATGGCGGCATTTTGCACAGCGCATTTTGCTTCCTTCGGGCGGAAGAGTTTTGTTTTCGATCCGATAGGCGGTATGGCATTGCGGACATTTAACAAACATTTTGTTCCCTCTGCGGTTGGCGTTTGGCAAAAAATCTTTTTTTATGACGAAAAAAAAGATTTTATTAAAGATTATATTATTATAGTATTAAGTCAGTCAAAAACCAAGGAGTATTCGCGGAAAATGAGCAAAACCCCCATTATTGAGATGGAAAACGTCGGAATCCGCTACGGGCGCGGGCCCGAGATTTTGAGCAATATCAATTTGTCGCTGGAGAAGGGATCTTTTCATTACCTCACCGGCAAAAGCGGTGCCGGCAAGACTTCGCTTCTCAGTATGATGTATCTGGCGCAAAAACCCAGCCGGGGGACGGTCAGCGTGTTCGGCAACAATGTCAATTTTGCCAACCGTAATGCCCTGGCGATGTTTCGCCGCCGAATCGGCGTCGTGTTTCAGGACTTTCGACTGTTGGAACATTCGTCGGCTTTTGATAACGTGGCGTTACCGCTCAGAGTTTGCGGTATGAACGAAAAAGAAATCCGCAAGCGGGTTAACGAACTGTTGAAGTGGGTGGAAATCGACCGCAGCACTTCTGCCCTGACTTCCACTTTGTCCGGCGGTGAAAAACAGCGGGTGGCGATTGCCCGTGCCGTGATTAACCGTCCCGACGTTTTGTTGGCCGACGAACCGACCGGTAACGTCGACAACGATATCGCGCCGAAGCTGATGAAGCTTTTTGTCGAATTGAACAAGCTCGGCACCACGGTAGTTATTGCGACCCATAACGAAAATTTGATCAAGGAATTCAAGTATCCGACCATTCATCTGAAAAACCGCAGTCTGTCGATTATTAACCCGGAAGACGGAGACGAATATGCTGAGATATAATAATATGCGCCATCGGGAACTGCCGCTTTCGACCGATTCTTCAAATCTGTTCTTAAAGGTGATGATTTCTATCGCTGTCTTCCTGTTTGCCGTCACGCTGGCGGGCGTGTTGTCGATTAATTCGATGCTGGTTAACTGGAACTCCAGCATTTTGGGGTCGCTGACGGTACAGATTATTCCGATTAACGGGGTTGATAAGCTTAAGGCCAAAAACGAAACCCTGATTCAGGAACAAAGGGCGGTGGCGCTGCTGGAAGCGATGCCCGAAGCCCTGAAAGTCACGCCGCTGAACGACGTGCAGTTGCAGCGGCTGTTAAAACCGTGGCTGGGAGACGACGTTGATCTCGACAATCTGCCGATGCCGCGTCTGATTGACGTCAAACTGAAGCCGGATGCGGAAGTCAATTTTCTGGCGCTGGCGGAAAAACTGGCAACGGTGGCGCCGCAGGCTTCGCTTGACAATCATAAACTGTGGCTGAACAAACTGATCAATTTTGCCGGCGGTTTGAAAATGCTGGCTCTGAGCGTGTTGGTTTTGGTTATCGGCGTCACTTCGGGAGCAATTTTTTATACCACTCAGACCAGTTTGGGCCTGCATCGCGACATTATTGAAATTTTGCACCTGCTGGGTGCCAAGGATACGTATATTGCCCAGCAATATGCGGCCAAAACCGCGGTGCTGGGTTTTTGGGGCGGGTTGGTCGGCGTGTTGTTTGCCATTCCGACGATTTTCGTGATTGCTCATTTGGCACAGCAGATTGAAGGCGGCATTATCAACGAAGCGCGGTTGTCATGGGGCGCTTGGGCGGCTATTCTCAGCCTGCCGCTGTTTTCAATGATGGTGGCAATGCAGACCGCTTATTATACGGTTAAACGCACTTTGGAAAAAATGATGTAGACTGATGCTTAAAAAAACGTTCTGTCATACTTTGATTATCGGGGTCTGCATTTGGTTCGGCGGCCTGATCGGCTTTGGTTATACGATCAATCATTTTAAAACCGATGCGGTGACCGAAACCGATGCCATCGTGGTGTTGACCGGCGGCCGCAACCGCATCAGCGAAGCCGTTAAGCTGCTCAATCGCGGCAAAGCCGGGCAGTTGCTGATCTCCGGGGTTTCGAAGGGAATGTCGCTGGAGACTTTGAAAAAGCGCCGTGACGTCGAAATTACGACGACGCGGGAAATTACGCTGGACGAGAAATCGACCAACACGGTGGAAAACGCCATCGAAGCGGCGGCGTGGGTCAGACAAAACCGGATTAAGTCAATCCGGCTGGTGACCTCAAATTATCATATGCCGCGCAGCATGGCGGAATTTCGGGCCAACAACCGGCAGTTGGTTATTTTGGCGCATCCGGTGTATTCGGACCGGGTGGAAAAGCAATGGTGGCGCAGTTGGCGCAGTTTTTGCCTGATTGCGTCGGAGTATAACAAGTTTTTGTACGTATGGGTTAAAAACCGTATCAGCGGACGAGGGGAGGACTAAATGATTTTGATTCGTTCATGGTTGGGCAATATCTGGATTTATCTGTGGATTGCGCTGGGTGTCATTCTGAGCTGTATTTTCGGCTGGTTTGTACCGCAAAGTTGGGTGGTGGTTTATTGGAACCGTTTTATTCTGCCGACGGCCTTATGGGGACTGAGAGTGTTCGGCGGTATCGGTATCGAGGTGCGGGGACGGCAATATCTGAATCAGGAACAGGCAGTGTATGCCAGCAAGCACGAATCGGCGCTTGAAACTTACGCGATGACGACGATTGTTACCCGTGGGGTGATGATTTTGAAAAAAGAACTGACTTATATTCCGTTTTTCGGCTGGGCGCAGTGGTTATACGGACTGATCCCGGTTGACCGGGGCGCCGGGGCGCGGGCGATGAAAAAAATGCTTGCGGCGGCGCAAAAAAGAGTGGCGGAAAAACGTCCGATTATCATTTTCCCCGAAGGACACCGGATGAAACCCGGAACCACTCAAAAATACAAGCCCGGTTTTTTGTTTATGGCGCAAAACCTCAAACTGCCGGTGATTCCGGTGGCGTTGAACACCGGGATGTTCTGGCCGCGAAGTTCGGCGAAACATTTGCCGGGAAAAGTGATCATCGAGTTTATGGAACCGATGGTTCCGGGTTCGGACAAAAATGCCTTTATTGAAGAATTGCAGGCAAAAATCGAGGCCAAATGTGCCGAATTAAATGAAGAGACGGTGAAAAATTATCCGTATACGGCGGTTAACATGGCTGAGAAATGATGTTGTCACGGATTTTGCGGCTTACAAAAAACACCGTCTGCTTAACAGCAGGCGGTGTTTTTTCGAGAACGGGAACGGTTCAGAACCAGTTCTTGCGGAAAATTTTCAGGTAGTTCTCAATCGTTTTGCTCACGACCCAACCGATGACGGCGCTGATGCGCGCGGTCCATGTCAGGATAATGCCGCTCAACGGAAAACTTACCGGAGGAATGGCCAACAACCACCATGAATAGCCGCCGCTGATGATCAGACGCAGACAGAACATGATGTTGAAGATCAACAGGGCAAGATGAAACCACGAACGGAACGAGTCGGCGATCATGAATTTCATTGCCTTTTTGGGCCAGAATTCCTTGTCATTGTAGTGGCTGCAGATGTTCACAACCACTGTGATGAGGAACAAAAACGCCGTTACGGCGAAGCTTGCCCAGAAGAAGAAACCGGTCAAATTTGCAGCCAGTTCTCTAAGTGAAATTGAAATCATAATGTAAATAATTAAGTTGAACAGTAATGATTATAGATTTTTTTAGACAAAAAGTCAAGCTGCTTGTTTGCGGAGAAAAACAAAACGGCTGATGCCGTAGCAGCGGTCGTCAATCGTTTGCAATCCGGCCGGAACGGCAAAGGTTTCGTCACGGGCCAGTTCCACCACGCATAAAGCGTCTTCGGCCAGCCAGTTTTGCCGCAGAAGCGAAGCCAGCGCTTTTTCGCTCAGCCCTTTGTGGTACGGTGCGTCAAGAAAAATCAGATCAAACGGAGCATCGGCTGCGGGAAGTCGGGCAGCGTCGGCTTTCAGCAGGCGAATTTTGTTTTTTTCGGCCGCAAAAAGCGCAACATTGCGTGCCGCGTCGGTGAGGTCAAGGTCTGCCATGGTTGCATGCCGCACGCCGCGGGAAACCGCCTCGAGCGCAAACGCGCCGCTGCCGGTAAAAATGTCGGCGATTCGAAGTTGATCCCACGGCTGGGAAAGTTTGCCGTATAAAATGTTAAAAACAGCTTCGCGCGCCTGATCGGAAGTGGGACGAATGTGAACCGAACGCGGCGAAAGAAGTTTTTTGCCGCGATATAAACCGCCGATAATCCTCATAACCGGAATTTGTCTCCGAGCTGTTCTTTCAGAACTTTTTGCGGAACCTCGCGCACTTCGCCTTTTTTCAGGCTGCCGAGCTGAAACGGGCCGTAAGAAAGACGGATCAGTCGTGCCACTTCAAGACCGATATACTTCATCAGCCGGCGGATTTCGCGGTTTTTGCCCTCTTGCAGGGTGATGGTGAGCCAGGTGTTGGTTCCCTGAGTTTCGCCGAGAAGAATTTTAACCGGACCGTAGGCAACCCCGTCAACGGTAACGCCGTCGGCCAGCGAGTCGATCTTCGCCTGACTGACGCGACCGTGCACCTTGACTTTGTAGCGGCGGCTCCAGCCGTTTTGCGGCAGTTCGAGCGTGCGCGAAAGTTCACCGTTGTTGGTCAGCAGCAGCAGTCCTTCGGAATTGAGATCCAAACGTCCCACCGATATTACCCGCGGCAGTCCGGCCGGCAGATTGTCGAAAACGGTCGGGCGGTTGGAAGTGTCTTTATGGGTTGTCAGCAATCCCGTCGGTTTGTAATAAAGCCACAGTCTGGTACTTTCGACGGCAGGGAGTTTTTCGCCGTCAAGCAGGATCTTTTCGTTTCCTTCAACGTTGAAGGCGGGAGAATCGACGGTTTCGCCGTTGACGGTAATCCGTTTTTGCGCAATCAGTTCTTCGGCCGCGCGGCGCGAACAAACGCCGGAACGGGCAATAAATTTGGCTAATCTTTCGCTCATTTTAATGGTTCCTTGATAAATTTGTGTTTATAATAAACAAAAAGAAAGAAAAATAAAGATGAATCCGCAAGATTATATGAAAATTGCCCTCAAAGAGGCGGAAAAAGCTTTTAAGGCCGACGAAGTTCCGGTCGGCGCCCTGATTGTTGATCCGATAAGCGGCGAGATTGTTGCGCGGGCGCATAATGTCAGCGAACACGGCAAGGACGCGGTTGCCCACGCCGAAATTGAAGTCATGCGCAAAGCCTGTCGTCGTTTGAAGCAAAAACGGCTGTGGGGGTTGGAAATGTATGTGACGCTGGAACCCTGCACGATGTGCGCGGCGGCCGCTTCGCTGATGCGGGTTGCCAAAATTTATTTCGGCGCCGCCGATGCCAAAGGGGGGGCGGTGGTCAGCGGGGTTTGTTTTTACGGGGCGCCGACCTGTCATCACCGGCCGATCGTCGAAGGCGGAATTTTGCAAGATGAGGCGGCGCAGTTGTTAAAGGCTTTTTTTGGTCAGAAACGGCAAAAATTGTTAGCAAAGAAAAAAACACTGGACAGAAAAAATATTTTGGTCTAAATTTCCGCATTATATAACGCAGACGGATAGCGGAAATGGAGTTAAAGGAAGTTATATTTACCAAAGTTTCTCGGGAAATAAGGAAACACCACCGCCGTTTTTTTGAGCGTCACGTCCGCAAGATGTTTATCAAATATCTCGCCTATACCAATCAGTTTGAAGGGGTTTTGAGCCAACGGGAAATTGAAGAAGCCAAAACCGGGCGTTTACCGCCCGATCTTGACGTGCATCATATTTTTCCGATTTCCGGCATCGAATCCGAGGACGTTAATTCGTTTCTCAACCTGACGGTTTTGCATAAGACGACGCATGTGCGGATTAATCGGGAAATTTTTGCACCGCAGTTAAAAGAGATTGACCGGTTGCCGGAAGGAACGCGTCTTGTGATCCGGCTGCCTCAGTTTGCGCCGGTTGACGCCGAGGGGATTTTGGCGGCACGGGCGAGAACTTCCCGTCATTTAAAAAATGCCGAAGGATCGTGCCTGCCGCCTTTGACCGCCGGTTATGACAGAACTTGAAAAACGGCGTTGCCTGCTTATTTAAATTTTATCAAAATTTTAATTGAAGCAGGAGAAAAGTGGTGAAAAAACTGGTTTTGGGGCTTTCGGCAGCGGCGCTCTTGTGCGGTTGCGCTTCGGAAAAAAAGTACAATCAGGAACTGAACCAGATGCTTAATCAGCCGGTGAGCCGGGTCGAAGGCAAGTTCGGACGTCCGTCGGCAGTCAAACTTCTTGGCGATGACAGCAAGGTGATTACTTATACCAAGATCAACGAATCGTATGTGCCGTCCGAATATTATATCTACAGCAACACGTTTATTCCGGGACAGGAAGTCGTTTACTCGCCGTTTACCGGAGATTATGATTTTTATCCGTTTGAACAAAGCTTCGGCTATACGGTCGAATATACCTGTCAGACGTCGTTTTTGATTGAACGCGGAGTGGTCAAAGCGTGGCGTTGGAAAGGAAACAATTGTGTCGCTTATTAAGGCGCGGCGTAACTAATTATTAACAAAATTTGTCTAGTATCCGACTCTGTAATAACGGTATCAGAGTTTTGACATGGGTTTTTTGTTTGATCTTAAAAACAGGCTGAAAAGTTCGGGAGTGTATATCGCCTTCACGCTGGTGATTTTCTATTTCGGCTTCTATGCTTTTTACGGTGAGCGCGGGATACGCAAGTATCTTTATTTGCGCCACGAGGTGGAACATGCCCGTGTTCTGGCCGATCAATACAAGGCTCGGAAAGAGCGCTTGGACTCGGAAGTCCGGTTGTTGTCGCCGGACAGTCTGGATCCCGATTTGCTGGACGAAAGAGTGAGAATCGTTCTCAATTTTGTCGGCAGTGACGAGTTTGTCATTCTTGACGAGCAATAGGAACGGCCGTTCCCTGCAGCGGGACAGAAGGCGGTTTTGGGCGTACAGCAAAAAAAGGCTGTATTTTTTTATTTTTTTTTGCTATATTAAATTAACTTTTAATTAACCGGAAAAATTTTTCCGATTGTCTGGTGACGGAATTTTATGAAAATAGCTAAAAAAACAGCTCCCGAACCGATGCAGTATGCTTCTAAAAAATCGTTCTTTTCCGACAAGGAAATCATTTTCAGAAGCAACGGCCGGGCCAAGGTCTTTACAATATCTTCCAAAATGCAGGTTATTTTCCTGTTTTTGGTGGCGTTTGTCGGTATTTGGAGTTTTTACTATTACCATATGTATCGCCGCTCGGATTTGATTATTGTCAGAAAAAACAACGAATTGATTGCGACCCGCGATGCTTATGTCGATTTGATGGGCGATTTTGTGACCTTGCAGGGCAATATTGCCGATATGATCAAAACGCTTGATAATGCCAAAACTTCGGAACTCAATCTGGGGCAATATCAGCAGCAAGCTTCGGTGGTGGAAGAAAAGGTCAAGCAGATTACCACTCAGGTGAACTGGATCAATACCGAAAAACTGGCCGAAAAAGCCAACCTTAACGAGATTTCGCTGCAACGCGACATTGCGATATCCGAACGCGACGAACTGCGGCGCCAACTGGTGGAACTGCAGGAAACGGTAGAAGACATTAAAAAAGCCGAAACCGAAATTTTGGACCGGGTGGCGGCGATTGCCGAAAAGGAAATCGGCAAAATCAAAAGTGCGGTGGCGGCGGTCAATGTACCGTTGAAAAAACGCGGCCTTTATTTTAACGCCTTGGCCAACGACAAACGCAAACGCGGTGCCGGCGGTCCGTATATTCCGGAAAACAATAAGTTTTTGCAGCAAAAAGACGTCAGCGACAAAGTGAGCCGGATTTTTGAAAATGTCGATGATCTGGAATATTATCGCGAGGTCATGCAATATGTTCCGTTGGGCAAACCGGTATGGAGCCTGTGGGTATCGTCGCCGTACGGTCGCAGGTCGGATCCGTTTAAGAAGACCAAAGCTTATCACAAAGGGGTTGATTTGGCGGGACGTACCGGCAATAAGATCAAGGTGATGGCCAGCGGCAAAGTGATTCGTGCCGAGGCGGCGTCGGGCTACGGCAATTTGGTGGTGGTGGACCACGGCAACGGGTTTAAGACCAAATATGCCCATATGCACAAAATTTATGTAAAAAAAGGCGATTATGTTGAGTTGGGCGATGCCGTCGGCGAAGTTGGTTCGACCGGACGCTCGACCGGGCCGCATCTGCATTATGAGATCCTGTACCGGGATAAGGATGTTGATCCGATGCCGTTTATGAAAGCTAAAATCTCTTGAAAATTTTGAGGAATTTGTGATGAAAAAATTCAAAAAAATGATGTATCTTAAGTTGGCGCGCGCTTTCGGCCGCAGCAACAACAGCCGCCAGGTGCCGACGATCATCGGCGAAACCACAAAGGTTTGCGGCGATATCAACAGTAACGGCATTTTACACGTGGACGGTTATATCGAAGGCGATATCTGCTGCGAAGAACTGGTGATCGGCGTCAAAGGCAATATTTTGGGAACGGTCAAAGCTCAGAGCATGTTTTTGTACGGCACGTTGCAGGGTAAGGCGGTTGCCGACAGCCTGTTTATTGCCAAAACCGCAAAGCTGATCGGCGATGCCACCCATAACACGATTGCCATCGAACCGGGTGCGTATATTGACGGGCACTGCATTCGGGTTCATAACGGCAACGCGCCGGCGACTCCGGCGTTGACAACCGTTCAGGCCCCTCAGATCGTTGCCAAGATCAAAGCGGTTAAATAAGCGAAATGGCGGTTAAAGAAAAAAAAGCGGATTTTATTTCGACCGGTTTGGTAGCTCATAACCGACGGGCCGGCTTTGACTATTTTATCAATGAAAAATTTGTTGCCGGTCTGGAACTGAGCGGGACGGAAGTCAAATCGCTGCGGCTGGGACATGCCAACATCAACGATGCTTTCGGCGTGGAAAAAAACGGTGAGCTGTATATTTCCAACATGTTTATTGCCGAATACGCCAACAAAGGCTACGAAAGCCATGTCGAAAAACGGGAGCGGCGATTGTTGCTGAAACGGCGCGAGATCAACGAGATAATCTCGGCGCTGGCTAAAAAAGGGGCGACGTTGGTAGCCATTCGTCTGTTTTTTAACGAGAAAGGGCGTGCCAAACTGGAAGTCGGGTTGGGAACCGGTAAAAAGAACTATGATAAGCGCGAGACCATAAAAACCCGTGACTGGAATCGCGAAAAAGCCCGGGTGATGGCAAAATTCTCATAAGAGAGCTGCCGGTAAACGGCTAAAAGGCAAAGAAAAAACAATGAAATGGCTTTTTGTGTTTTTAGGCGGCGGCCTCGGGGCTTCTCTGCGTTGGCTGGTTGCAGCCTACGTCCCTCATCATTGGGGAACGATGACGGTGAATGTTGCCGGGGCGTTCTTGATCGGTTTGTTGTACGGTTGCGTTGCCGCGGGGACGATGCTGAAACCGGAATTGAAGCTGTTTTTGATGACCGGTTTGTTAGGCGGTTTTACGACTTTTTCCACTTATTTGCTGGATTTTGCGGTGTTGTGCGAAAAAAGTGATTTTGGACAGGCTGCCGTCTATTTGTCTTTGTCGGTCATTGTCGGCCTGGCGTTTTTGTTCGCGGGAATTCGTCTCGGTCACTTTGTCTGCGGCGTTTAACCGCCGTTGACAAAGATGCTGTTGTCGTAAGTACGCATTGCCAGCAACTCCAGTGCCTTGATTTTGTCACGATAGACGACAGCCTGTTCAAATTCGAGATTCTGAGCCGCTTCTTTCATCAGTTTGGTCAGTTCTTTGATTTGCTTTTCAATGTCACGGGCATCTCCGGCGGCGCCCGCTTTGTCGTCGATGTAGTCGGCGGCGGTCATTTCGCTGAGGGTGGACGAAATGCTCTTGCGGACGGTCTGCGGCGTGATGCCGTGTTCGATGTTAAACTGCAGCTGTTTGTTGCGGCGACGTTCGGTTTCTCCGATTGCTTCTTCGATTGAGCCGGTCATTTTGTCGGCATACAAAATAACCTTGCTGTTAACGTTGCGGGCAGCGCGTCCGATGGTCTGAATCAGCGATCGGGTCGAACGAAGGAAGCCTTCTTTGTCGGCGTCCAAAATGGCGACCAGCGAACATTCGGGAATATCGAGTCCTTCCCGCAGCAGGTTGATGCCGACCAGAACGTCAAAGACGCCGAGTCGGAGGTCGCGAATAATTTCAATGCGTTCCAACGTATCGATGTCGGAGTGCATATAACGGACCTTGATGCCGTTTTCGTTGAGGTATTCGGTCAGGTCTTCGGCCATTTTTTTGGTAAGGGTGGTTACCAGAACCCGTTCGCCTTTGAGAATGGTTTTGCGGCATTCTTCCATCAGGTCGTCAATTTGGTTTTCAACCGGACGAATAACGCATACCGGGTCGGGCAGACCGGTCGGACGGATAATTTGTTCAACAAAAACTCCCTTGCTTTGTTCCATTTCCCAGTTGCCGGGCGTAGCGGAAACGAAGATTGTCTGCGGCCGCATCCGGTCCCATTCTTCCAGCTTGAGGGGGCGATTGTCGAGACAGGACGGCAGCCGCCATCCATATTCGGCAAGGGTGCTCTTGCGATTGCGGTCACCGCGGTACATGCCGCCGATCTGCGGTACCGAGATGTGGCTTTCGTCAATAAACAGCAGAGCGTCCGGAGGCAGGTATTCAAACAGAGTCGGCGGCGGTTCGCCGGGTGCACGGCCGGTCAGGTAGCGCGAGTAGTTTTCGATGCCTTTGCAATGGCCGGTGGTTTCAAGCATTTCCAAATCAAAACGGGTGCGTTGTTCCAGTCGTTGCGCCTCGAGCAATTTGTTGTTTTCGCGAAAATAGGCAAGTTGGGGCTGGAGTTCCTGTTTGATGCGTGAAATGGCCTGAGACAGGGCCGGCCGCGGCGTAACGTAATGGCTGGCCGGGTAGACCACCACCTGGGTAAGGTCGGCGGTTTTTTTGCCGGTCAGCGAGTCGAATTCGTAAATGCTTTCGATTTCGTCGCCGAAAAAAGAAATCCGCCAGGCCCGATCTTCGAGGTGGGCGGGAAAGATGTCGAGCGTATCTCCCTGAACCCGGAAGGTGCTGCGGACAAAATTAAGCTGGTTGCGTTCGTATTGCAGTTCCGACAAACGCTGATAGACGGCCTGCGGTTCCACTTCGTCTCCGGTTTTGAGTTCCAGAGTCATTGCCGAGTAGGAAGCCACGTCCCCCAAACCGTAAATACAGGAGACCGAAGCGACGATGATAACGTCGCGGTTTTCCAGAATACTGCGGGTTGCCGAGTTGCGCATACGGTCAATTTGTTCGTTGATGGCGGAGTCTTTTTCGATATAAGTGTCGGTTTTGGGAACGTAAGCTTCGGGTTGGTAGTAATCATAATAAGAGACGAAGTATTCGACCTGATTATGAGGAAAAAATTCTTTCATTTCGCTGTAGAGTTGAGCTGCCAGAGTCTTGTTGGGCGCCATGATCAGGGCCGGCCGCTGGCATCGTTCAATGATTTTTGCCATTGTAAAGGTTTTGCCCGATCCGGTAACGCCGAGCAGAACCTGATTGCGTTGGCCTTCTTCAAGACCGCGGCAAAGTTCGTCAATCGCCTGCGGTTGGTCGCCGGCAGGTTCAAACGGGCTTTCGATTTGAAATTTTTCACTCATGTCTGTTCTCTTTTCAGAGATAATTTAGGCGGCGTTAACGTTATTTTCCACTAAAGTTTACAAATTAAATTTTATTTGATCATCTCTTCCAACATTTGTTCGGTGATGAGACGAGCCCGATCCAGCTTCATCCGGCTCAGAATTGCGGCCGCGCTTTCGGTGTTCATCATCTGCAAAAGACGGATTGCCTGCCGGGGTTCCAGAGTTTCGATGATGCGGGCGGCGTCGGCGGGGCTCATTTCGGTGTAGAGTCCGGCAATGCGGCGGTTTTCAATCCGGCTTTCAAAGTCGGCGGCCGCGGAAAAATCACTTGCGGCGTTATCGGCGGCGGCATCGGCGTCGAGACGGCGGCGGATAGCCTGTTCGATTTCACGTCCGGAAGAAACGACCTCAGGTTCGGTAACGGGACGGCGGATTTGTCGACGAGGCAACTCACGGGCGTAACGAACGCCGTTTTCCGGGTAAATAACCTCAACATGGGCTTGTGTTTCGGCGTGCCGGTGGAAAATCCGGGCGCTTTTAACGCCGATCAAAAGCAGGGATAAAACGGCCAACAGAGTAAAAAGAACGGATTTTTTCATTGGAGTTTCCTTATTGTTTGATGGATCTTAAGGCCTGCAGAAGTTCAAGTTCGGCTTCGGAAGGCTCTTCGTCGGCAGCGGTGAATGAAGGCGCGGTAAAATGCGGCGTTTCGTCGTTCGTCGGTTGGTCAAAATCCGGTTGGTCAAAACCCGGCGTCGGCCGTGCTTCGAAAAAAGGCGTTGCCGGCAGTGTTTCTTCCGCAATCGGCGGCTGCGAATCGGTTTGATCGGGCGCGGCGTTTTTTTCGCCGGCGTCGTAAATGTCGGCGGCATGACGCAAGGCCTCGGCAAGTTCGATCATCCGTTGCTGGTTTTGTTGCATTTTTCCCAGCCGGCGGCTGAGCAGAGCGGCATAAAAGACGGTGGGGATTAATAAAAGGATGACGGCTATATTCATCCAAAGTTCAACATTTGTCATTTATCGTTACCTTTATTGTTCAGTTTGACGGCGATCCGGGTTCCTTTGCGACCGATTACGGCTTCAAATTCCGGCGTGCCGGCGGCGCTCAGGCGGATCGGACTGTCCGGTTTCATTTCTAACGGAACGAAGGTTCCTTTTTGCCATTGTGCCACCTGTGACAGCGGAAGTTGCAGCGGAACGGTTCGCGCGGTCAGGCAAACGTCGGCCCGTTGAATTCCGTTAATGAAAGACGCATTAATTTGATGCGGCCCGTTTGCAGGTACCGGTTTGAAGTACGGCTGTTTTTGTAGGACGTTGTCGCCGAATATCAGGTTAAGTTTAACCGCATGGCCGCGAATGTCAAGTTGTAAAAGCACTGAAAAGCCCTGATGACGGTTGTTTGCGGCAACGGCGGGCAAAACCGGAGAAAGGCTGTCTGTTTGGGTGAACAAATGAGGAAATTGATCTCCGATGATGCGGTTTAGCGGCAGGATGCAGCGGTAAAGAAGATTATACGAGATGCCGCCGATCGAAAAGCGGGTGCAATTTTCGGGAGTGCCGAGGACGGCGGCAGCCAGAACGGCCGCGTCGTCGTTTAACAGGCGATAAATGATTTCGGCGTTGTCTCCGGGCGTAAAAAGGATGTCGGAAGACTGAAAAACAACGGATTGCGGGGACGCGGAAAAAACAGCGTCAACCGGGCTGCACAGCATTTTTTTTAAGGCGGCGGCATATTGCCGGGCAATGTGTCGCAGTTTTGATTTGATTTCCGGAGCGGCGACGATTCGGGCCGCGGCCAGGTCAGTCAATCGGCCGGTCGGAGCCGGGCGCAGCAAAAAGGCGATTTCTTCCGGGTTTAAGATTGTTTCGTCGGCATCCGTTGTCGTCATGGCTGTCTCCGATTGAAATAGACGTTTTTAATTTTGGCCGGAGCGGCTGCCGCGCGGATTTGTTCCAACAGGGTCTTTTTTAGGGCAGGCTGCCGCTGACGCCGGGTCAATTCGCGGGCGTTGAAGCGGCGTACGGATTGAATCACCTTTTGTTTGACCGCGGTTTCGCGGCGGCGGATAAGTTCGAAGTCGGCGGCGGTTTGCGGTTCGATAAAAATTTCCAGACTGAATTTCCGGTTATCGGCGGTAACAACGTCCAGCAGCGGCAATTCGTAAAAAACGGGCATTTGAAGAACCGGCGCATTTGCGGTCGGCGGTCGGGGACCTTTTTGAGGTTGTCCGCCAAAGATGACGACAGCGGCGGCGGCAGCGATCAACACCGCCGACAGCCGCCGGGCAACCCGCTGCGGCGAGAAACGGACAATTTGGTTGACTTTTACCATCGGCGTTCATTTCCTGTCTTAATTGAAATATGCCGTATTCTAAAACATTTCGGCGCGGCGGCAAAGCGGAAAATGTAATTATAAGCTGCTTTTTTGCATATAAAAACAACGGATTTGCGACGTGTTACAAATATGTGAAAAATAAGATGCGTTTTAATAATTGCTTTTTTTTAAAACTGATTTATGCTACAATACATAGAAGATATAGTGTTTTGAAGGTTAACTGAATGTATTTATGGGTGATTATAGCCACCTTTATTGCGGCGATTTTTGCAATGAATATCTCTATTCGCGGCGATATCAAGGAATTGTATGTCGAACCGCAGGCACAGAACGTGGTTACCAAACTGTATGTGCAGCATCGGGCGGCAATGAATTACATTTCGAAAAGAAACCGCAATTCGACGGCACCGGGACTGAGCTATCAGCCCGGCGAACTGACGGCGGATATGCTGGAAGCCGATCTGCCGTACGGTTTTCAGTATGACAGCGGGGTGTCGACTTATAAAACCTGGGTTTACTGTCTGGATAAGGATAAGCTGGAAAACAGCGGCGCGGCAGCCCTGCCGGCAAGTTGCACCGGCGGAATGCCGGCCGATCCGGATGATCCCGATCCCGCGCCGGTCGGAAATTGTTGTTCGGGACCGTCAACCGCGGTTTATCTGGTGACTTACGGCTGTGTGCCGGCAAAGTGGCGCGACGTTCGTTCCGGCAAGCCGGACGGTATGCTGTTGAACGCCATGCGAACCACCACCGGATTTACCAACGGAATGGGATACGCCATTGACCGTAAGGAGCTTTCGGAAATTGACGTTAAGCTGGAAACCATCAAAACCAAAATGGGGGTTTACGGTCAGGGCGGCGAATATTATCAGCCGATTCCGAATTATATTGTAGACACTTCAATGGGCGGCCGCTCTTTTGCCAACGTATGCGGCAGTTCGCGGCGGCATAATCAGGATTATGATCCGGAAAATCCGCAAAGTCTTGACAGCCTGTACAGCAGCTGCGATTATTGTTTAGTTTATATGACGCCATTCTAATTTTTGGGGGAAAAATGATGAATAAAATATTTAACAGAGTCAACGAAGCCGGTACAATGCTGGTGGAGGCGATGGCAATGCTGGGACTGATTGCCATGGTGACCCCGATTTTATACAAAAAAGCGGCCGAACGAACCACCGAGCTGCAGGACATTAACGCGGCCAACCAGTTGCGGGTGCTTTCGAATGCGATGGACGCTTATATCAAAGACAATTTTACCCGCATCAATAACAATGAAGTGGTCAAAAACAGCTGCGACGAAAGCTCGGTTGACTATAAAAATTTTGACGACAATACCAAAGTCGTCTTTGACTTGTCGCATTTGTGCGAATATTTGCCGTACGGTTTTCTGAAAGACGGCAAAACTCAGGATACCAAATTGTTTACCACCGGCGGCGATTCGTTTAAGGTGGTGCTGAGAAGAACGACCGGTACCGAAACCGCCGAAGACGGTTCGGAAGTGGTGGTTGCGCAGACGGTGACCGGGTTTTTGACCGCTATTCCCAACGAAGGCGCCGATTTTCCGTCAACGCGTACTTCCCGTATTGCGACCATGGTCGGCAGTAACGGCGGTTATGTTGAAAATGACGGAACGATTATGGGGGCGCAGGGTATTTGGAGCCTGAGCGGCGACAGCGAACTGGGAGTTACGCTGCCGGCAAATTCGTTCGTGGTTTCTTCGCTGCAGCCGATTTCTTCGCAAGGGCTGGCCAACGAAGACGTCTTGCACCGCAAGACCGAACGGCAGAACGATTATGTGCTGAATGCGATGGAAACCGACCTGTTTATGAGTTATAATGACAAAAATCACAATATCCGACAGGTTAACCAAATCATTATGAGCCCGCAGCCGGAATGGATGCTGGGCGGCGATCAGAACAATTTCAGGCGGAATACCGACGATACGCCGAAGTCCGAATTGAGCGAATACAAGCCCGATTTGGATCATACTTTGTATATCGGTTCCAAGGGCGGCGCTTTTATTGAAGGCAATATGGCAGCGCTCGATTCGCTGTTTACGGTCAGAAGCGAAGCCGGCGGCGATGACGGCGGTATCAAATATTATGCAACCGACTCGACCACCGACAGTACGGATCCGTCAAATCCGGTGACGACCAACAGCCGCGGTGCCAATATTTTCAGCGTTACCACCGCTAAAATGGAATACGGCAACATCGGTGCCGATACCGCAGGCGCTTTGCTGACCGTCAGCAAGGAAGACAATTCGATGGAATTTGAATCGAAGACCAGCAGCACTCCGGCCGGCGGGGGCACACCGACCACCAGTTCGCAAAAACTGATTGCCGCCAACGCCGAGCGCGTCAATTTGATTGACGGTGCGCTGAGCATACGCAATCCCGGGGTTGCAGCCGACGGCGGCAAATATGATGACTATGATACCAACAAATGGCCGGAGCAGAATGCGGCACCGGCGGTGATTGTCGGCGGCGGCGACGTCCACAAAGCCTCTTATACCACTTATGAGTATAATGATGACGGAACGCCCAAAACCGATGGCGCGGGCAATTTTGTCAGCAGCGATCTGGAAGGCGAACATGCTTTGACCGTCAACGGACCGGCGTTTGTCAAAGACAGTTTGAAGACCGCCAAGTTGAAGGCTTATAACGTTGATGCCGCCAAACTACGGGCCGGCGTTCGTCCCGAAGACTTCAACGACGTCACCGAAGATCCCGACTTTTATATGGTTGCCGAGAAAAAGGGCACCGACGACGGGCGTTTGCTGGTCGGACACTATACCGATGCGGCCAGCGGCGAAAACCGTTATCGTTTGCAAATTTCCGAAGCCGAAGAAACGATTACTCACAGTGACGGTACCTCCAGCGTCGTTCAGAAAGGGGTGCGGTTTGACCATGAAAGCGGCCTTAATTTGCGTGCGGGCAGCCCCGATGCCAATGTCGGCCTGATTGAACATGACGTTGCCGGCGCAACCAGCAGCGTCAACAGTGATACGGCTGACGGTCAGATCAAACTGGGAGCCTATAACGCTATTTCTCTGGCCACGATAGGCAGCGACGGCAACTTCATTGATAAATCGGTGGTGTCAATTCAGGATGACATGTTGCGGGCTTACAACGATGCAGCCAGCGGATCCAGTCTCGGTTATATCGATTCGGTTACCGATTACGCCCGCTTTATGTCGCGCGGTGCTCAAAACGGCGGTTTTACGCATGATGATCTCTATGCCCGCAGCAGTGACAACAATTTGTTTGCTCTCGGCGACATGGATTTCTCAATTACCGAGTTGGGGACCGGAACTGACAGCAGCGGCAATACGATTACGACAACCCGTCCGGTGGCAGATATCCGGGCAGCACGCAGCAAAGATTATGTAAGTTCGCGTTTTTCGGGTGGTTTTGCCGTCTATGATCATGACGTTACCGGCGGCGACTATCCGGATGACGGCAGTAACATGGGTAATGCGGCTTTGTATGTCAACAAAGGTGATTTCCGGGTTTTGGCTACCGAGAGCAATGCCGATACCACGCTTGACATTACCAAAGGCGATACCATCTTGCAGGTTGACAACAATTCGGATACCGACGTTATTCCTGATGACGATGACCGCGGCAGCGTTTACATTCGTAAGGGGGCCATCAATTTGGCGACCAGCGGCAATACCCGTTTGCTCAACAGTGAAATTGTCGATGATTACAGAACGGATGAGACTAAATATCCGGTCGGATACATCAGTGCCGACCGCTTTATCGCCCATACCGTTCCGGCGGCGGTAGCGTTGAATTCGTCGACCACCAGCGTCAATTCGGGAGGAGATATCAAAGGTACCGACGGCAAAACGGTTACCCCTTATGAAAAATATGAGGTTAATCCGGCTTACACTTCGGTGATGAACGATATCAAGCTGACCACCCGCGGCGGCGCCCGTTTGAGTGACATTCTGCCCGATTTCATCAACCGCGGTATCTATGTGGTCGACAATACCTTTAAAGATGAAATCAAATGGGTCGGCGCAACTTCCGATGCCTTAAAAGGATCGGAAGTAACCAGCGGGTCGGCGGAAGCGTTTACGTCGGCTTATCTCGGGTTTGTTCCGGCACCGACTTGTCCGCCGGGATACTCGAAGGTTATTACGATCAATCCGTCCGGTTGGGCAATGGCGCAGGCCGGTACTCCGGTTTATCGCGACAGTAAGATTGATATTAACAGCCATAACAACCCGTATTTGTACTGGTATACCCAGAACGGAGAGTTGCGGACAACCGCCGATGAAATTGAGCCGGTTAATCCGTTGACCTTCCAGAAAAACAATTGGCTGAAGGCGATGGTGATGCCGGAATGCGACGGAAAGTTCCAGAGTGACGGTAAATGTACCGACAGCAATCTGAAGACGTTTAAGGGATGGGGAACCGTTATGGGCTTTATCTATCCGGCGGCTTATTATGATGACTTCATCAACGGCAATGTCGGCGGCCATAATGTCGGCGGCGGCAATGCCAACACAAATAACGAACAAGATACCGTCTATTGGAATCTGTATCCGGTTCATTACCGCGAGTTGGAAGCCTATGTAACCGTTTACTGTTACTTCCGTCGTGCGGCTTTTGATTCGGATTATGTTGATACGTCCTATGATCAGTTGAATGGAACCCGTCGTGATTTCTGGGATAAATCTTCGGCGACCAACATTGACAATCTGAACGATCCGGCGTTGAAATATAATGATCCGTGGTAGTCGGATTACGGTTGGAAAATACCCCCGGTTGCCGGGGGTATTTTTGTTGTAATGAGTTACGAGTTCCCTCCGTTTTCAGGGGGGGAGTGATAAACTGTCCGGACAACGCCGTTGCCTTCAGAACAAAATGAATTTTGCGGAGGATGTTTCACGCGAAACGGAGGTTGAAAAATTACCGGCCTAACGGTTGAATTATACTTGTGGGGGTAGATCGGCGTCTAACGACATCTTGGCATTGCGTCTTGAACATACTTGGATTTTCGGTGGGTATCTGATAACAAAAAAACACCCCCGGTTGCCGGGGGTGTTTTTTCGTGTTCGAATTGAACTA
>OFGN01001106.1_pt1 | contig 22000 bp, 16 predicted proteins | sample 1521821 | NCBI WGS metagenome assembly OFGN01 (sample SAMEA3504094, study PRJEB24116) | mouse gut metagenome | biome: mouse gut; feature: mouse-associated habitat; material: faeces | place: Denmark | collected 2011
ATCTCAAGTTTTGAAGCAAAAACGGCGTAACCCTTATAAACACTGGGCTGCGCCGATTTCTCTGTATAGCGTAATGGGAACTTTTTTGAAGTAATAAAAATATTTTTAGTAGCGTAAAAGCCGCTGTATTTCCTGACGGGTTCTGTATTTATTATCTAGCGTAAGTTTACAAGTTACTAAAGTCTCAGGGGCTGAAAGCCTTTGATTTAAAGGTCTTTTCAGTCCTCAAAAGCGATTACCTAACAGTAATATTTTTCCTGTAGTTTATAGCTTTCTTCAATCCGTGATGACAGTTCATCGCCAGATATAAAGGCTTCGACCTTTTTTGGCTTTTTAATATCTCCGTAGAAGGTCGTAACACGGTTAATAGAATTCATGGACTTCAGATATTGATTGATACTGCATTCAATCCCTTTTCTGTGCAGTTCTTTCCTGAGAAGACTGCACAGCCTGTAGGCCAGTACACAGATGAAAATATGCATGGCTATTCGCTGGTCTGTCCAATGGAAAATCGGACGTACGGTCAGAAATTCTGTATCTTTCATCTGCTTGAATGAACTTTCAACGTGCCATGCGCTTCGGTAGGCAGATATAATCTCATAGTCAGACATATCGCTTCGATCAGTGAACAGAGCCGTTTTCCCAAGCTGTTCCTCCCTGATTACGTTCAGCTTATCCTCTGAATCTGAAAAGGTAAGGAATATATGATTGTCCTTTTCGAGGATTTCGTACTCAAATATATCATCCATATATTCACGGTGATCCAAGATTTTACTGACTGCTTTCGATACGCTTTCAAAGGTTGGTTTCTTTCCTTTTTTGAGTTCGCCCTTTGAGCGTTTCGGTAGTTTTCCTTGTATTTCCAAAAGCTCCGACTTCGTTTTTTCGATATTGATCTGTATTCCTTGTAACTGCCCTTTTTCAAGTTCAGGGTTGTATACGATCACGGTAGTGGCTTCTCTTCCAAGAACGGTTGCCCTCATCCTGTACGTAGTAAGAGATTTATACTTCTCAGGAGCATCCTCCGGGCAGGACAGCGGTTTATAGTTACTTTTAGAAACCGCGAATAACTCCGTCACCTGATTTTTTTTGAGCCCTCCTACATAATGGAAACCAAGGCCTTCACTTTCAAGAAGATCCAGATTGCTTTCTGAATTATTGCCCCGGTCAAACACAATGGTAATCTGCGCATCTTTTCCAACGATTGCACGGTATCGGAATTTAAGCTGCTCCATCATATCTGAAAATTGAGTGGAATCCCCGCGGTTGCCTGGATACGTTTCACTCAGGACTGGTACGGAAAAATCCGGTGTGACAAGCAATGCCAGCCCCACTGTTTTCAGATCATTCCGCTTTGCCTTGTCATGACCTCTTTTCGCAAGGCCAGAAGGATTCATGGTATCAATATAAGTAAAGAAATTTGTGGCATCATAGATAAGATCACCGGTATTGATGTCAAACATACGGATTGATTTTTGAAAGATCCTGTCTTCTATCGTACGAAGCTGTTCCACGGTTATATCTGTGTTATTCCAGAAATTCTGTGGAGTAAACAAAGTGGATTTTAATCCTGTCATATGAGGAAGGGACGTTTTTTCATACCACTCCTTCAGGCCATTTGTGGATGTAGGTGAAACCGCACGATTGATTGCGGCAGTTAAGATATACATCCCTACGGAAGCCCCCTGATTTCGTTTGGGTACCACTTCATCTATAATGCTGACGATATCAAGGCGCATAGCTATATCATACAGTAGCGCAACCGAACCAAAGGTTACTTCATGGGCGTAAAGAACCTGATCCTGTAGCGATTTTCCAGATTCATTGACCATTTTCAGTAGCTTATCCGCAGAACCGAGGTATTTTTGGTTCACATATTTGGATTTTCCATCAATCCTTTTAGATTCAACATAATAATAGTAGTTAATACCTTTGATTTTCTTCTTGATTATGGTTCCCATATAGCCTCCGATATTAGGTTATACAATTCATCTATATAGTACCATAACATTAAGAAATATGCAATATTTTACATTTTAAAAAAGTTAGGTTATACAATTATAACGCTGTAAGCCCTTGTTTCCAGTACTTTCGGGACATATTGCCTTGTAACTTGTAAACTTACGCTAGAGACATATCAAATGCTTTCCCTATAGACTTTAGTATTTCATCAAAATATGTGAATTGGTAGTTGTTCTTATCAAGCGGAATGCAGCAGTAGTCCTTAAGGGATTTTATGATCCTGCCCACAGGATATTTATTATCAAGCTTTGCCTGAAGGAGCCTTATAAGGACAAGTGCCGTAAAGCAGGTCGCAAAGTGGGCATCGATATGATTATTGGTCCATACGAAAACAGGCCTTGAATCAAACTCGGATTTTGATATCTTAAAGGTATCTTCTATACGGGCCAGCCCCCGGTAGATTTCCCTCATTTCCATATCCGGCATCTTTAACTCACTTGTAACTATAGAATAGTATCCGTCATATTTTTCTTCTTCCTTTATCTTTTCAAGATCCAGTTCCAGTGCTTTGCCATCGACGATCTCCCCGGTATCTTTGCTGAAAGAGATATTCAGGACATAAGCGGCTGAACCGGCAGAAGTCACTTTATCATATTTTTTGGGGTGTTTGATCAGATCTTTTGCCCGCTGTATCATTGCTTCCCTGTCGGCTTTTTGTTTTTTCGCATATTTTTCGGAATAGTAAGCCATTTGCTTCTGGTCTATGGATACTGTTTTCTTGGATTTCTTTTTCTGCCCCGGCTTTGTTACATTCACATGCAGCTCTTTAGGATGTATCCTTGATTTATGTTTAAAAGTTATTTCTTTCCCATCATCATCCACGATCTTATCCGTAACGTAGTTCCCACCCAGTACCCAGGTTTTAAATTCTGCGTCTGCGCCCCTGACAGACTGGCCGTAAACGTATCCATCCCTTTCATTTATCTCTCCTTTGTTATCCCCGTTAAGGTAATAGATGTTGTCGGATGTATTTAATCCCCTGTCTGCGACAAATATGATACGGCTGTCCGAAAATTCATTTTTTATACGGTTTATGATCGGGCGCATATGAACCTTTTCGGATTCGTTTCCGGGAAACAGGTCAAAAGCAAGAGGGATTCCCCTTCTGTCCATTAACAGTCCCATTTCAACGATAGGATCAGGACGATGGTTCTTTTCAGGTCCGCGTTTCCTGTATTTAGCCGGAACAGGATTTCCATTTTTATCGGCAGGATTGCCGTCATCATCAAGGATGTCCATGTCAGAGCGCCCGATATCAAAGTAGTAATTCGTACAGTCAAAGTAAGAAACAGATAAATCCCTTTCGCATATCTTCCCGGAATGGTCATAGATCCATTTCTGGAGAGACACGTTATTCTCACAAATGATATCTAAAGCATGGTAGACATCATCAAGGGAAAAATCCCCAAAGTCTTCAAAATAAAACCCCCTGTCATCGAAAGTGCCTTTCTTTGAGGCCGGCATAAGTATCCGGGAGAATACAAGCAGCCTGAATATCTTGTCAACGCTGTATCTGATGGAAAGATTTCTGGTCTTCCAGTTCCAGAACTTATCGAGTTCAAGCTGTTTATAAAGGGCTTTCAAAACACCATAGCCTGCATTTTTAACGTCATCAGTATCCGTAGTCATTTTTTCTGTGGAATCAATAGTAAAAATATGCGACCTGCTTCTTTTTTTCTCCTTAGTCATTTCAGCGGCTTTGCTGGTAAAATAAGCAACAGGATCATCATACTCTTTTTTCAGGGCCTCCAGATAACCAAGGCTTTGCACTGTGCGGGTTCTGCTTTGTTTTGATGCGCTGTCATAGTAACTTTCCTGAATTGCCAGGTAGATTCCCTGCGGCCGCTTGATTTTTCTTAAATACATCTGTCATCCCCCCTGTCGTCACAAAGATGGAACTGGTCCATCATTTCTGCTGCAGCTTCTTCAGGAGTCATTCCTGAGACATCAAATATGTTTTTTATATCAGAATAAACTGCCCCATACCAGTTGAGGTCTTTCCGGATCTCTTCAAGATAGTGATCCCTGTGCCGGTTTTTATAATCATCATCTTTGTAGACAACATCATTTTCGTCGCTGAAAACCAGCCGGTCAAAAATATTTTCTGCTGAATCTGTCAGTACAATGCTTATCACATCAGGGGAAGAAAAAAGGCATCTGATACCGTTGATGTACGACAGGGGAGTAACGGCAATGACCTTGTTACCACGCTTACATATTAAATGATTAAGGATACGGCATCGTATTGCGTCACGCTTCATAAGGTTTTCTGTAGAAACAAATTCCTCAAGGGTAGTATTTTGGCCTTTTTTGACTTCATCATCAAGATCATAAAAGGAATAGCCGAGAAGGCCAGCCAGAAGCCAGCCTGATACGGACTTGCCAACATTTGATACGCCAAACAAAAGGATATTCATGTTCGTTACCTCCCACAAAGTAGTCTATAAATATATAATACCATATTCCATCAGATTGCGCTATATATAAAAAACAAAATGTTGACAAAAAATTTCCAGCATCCATAAGAGATTGCTGGATCATTTCAAAATATAAACTTCAAAACTCAGGAAATTGGCGGCAAAAGCCGGGAGTATAGAAGAATTCTGCGGAGAATTATGACAGATGAAAAATCAATTGAAGCAGAAAGGCTGATCAGAGTATAAGGACAGTTCGGAAAACAGACTGTCCTTTATTTTTTATACTTTCCATGCGGCAGACAGCGGAAAACTTCCCCTGTCGGATATTATTTTTGATATGGAAATACCAGCAATTTCATGATATGATATCCGATGGACAGCAGATGAAAATTTACGGATTTGGAAAAGGATAAGGTTGTACTATGGATATCAATGTAAAGATCGCAAAGGAATTACAGGTGCAGAAATGGCAGGTGGAGGCGGCGGTGAGCCTGATCGACGAGGGCAACACGATCCCGTTCATCTCCCGCTACAGGAAGGAAGCCACGGGCTCTTTGAACGATGAAGAACTCCGCAGCTTATACGAGCGGTTAAACTACCTGCGGGCGCTGGAGGAGAAAAAGCAGCAGGTGCTCGGCAGCATTGAGGAACAGGGGATGCTGACGGACGAGCTGCGGGAGAAGATCCTGGCGGCGGAGACGCAGGTGCTGGTGGATGATCTGTACCGCCCCTACAGGCCGAAGCGCAAGACAAGGGCGAGCGTGGCAAAGGAAAAGGGGTTGGAACCTCTTGCCCTCTATATTAAATTGCAGAGTGCGAAGGCTCCCGTGGAAAAAGAGGCGGAAAAGTATATCGATGAGGAAAAGGGCGTCGCGTCAGCCCAGGGAGCTTTGCAGGGGGCAAAGGATATTCTGGCGGAGGCGGTCTCTGACGAGGCTGACTACAGGACTTTCATCAGGAACCTGACGATGCGGGAGGGAAGCCTTGTGAGTGAGGCGAAGGACGCTTCCGCCCAGAGTGTCTATGAGATGTATTACGCCTACGAAGAGCCACTGAAAAAGGCGGCGGGGCACAGGATACTTGCGCTGAACAGAGGGGAGAAGGAGAAGATTCTGACCGTAAAGGTGCAGGCGCCGGAGGAGGAGATCATCCGGTATCTGGAAAAGATGACCATATTGGTCAATAATGAATATACGACGCCCCTCTTAAAGGAGGTCGCAGAGGACAGTTATCACCGCCTGATCCAGCCTGCGATCGAGCGGGAGATCAGGAATGAACTGACAGAAAGAGCGGAGGACGGCGCCATCAATGTATTTGGCAAAAATCTGGAACAGCTTCTGATGCAGCCGCCGATTGCCGGAAAGGTGGTGCTCGGATGGGATCCGGCGTTCCGCACCGGCTGTAAGCTGGCGGTAGTGGACGAGACGGGGAAGGTGCTGGACACGAAGGTAATCTATCCCACGCCGCCCCAGAATAAAGTGGCAGAGAGTAAAGCGGAGCTGAAAAAGCTGATTCAAAAATACAATATATCGCTGATTTCCGTGGGAAACGGTACGGCCTCCAGGGAGTCGGAGCAGATTATCGTGGATCTGCTGAAAGAACTGAAGGCACCGGTGCAGTATGTGATTGTCAATGAGGCGGGGGCGTCGGTCTATTCCGCCAGCAAGCTTGCCACGGAGGAATTTCCGGAGTTTGATGTGGGGCAGAGGAGCGCGGCATCCATCGCAAGGCGCCTGCAGGATCCGCTGGCGGAACTTGTGAAGATTGAGCCGAAGTCCATCGGCGTCGGGCAGTATCAGCATGATATGAATCAGAAGAAACTGGGTGAAGCGCTTACCGGCGTGGTGGAATCCGCGGTAAATAAGGTGGGAGTTGACTTAAATACGGCGTCCGCACCGCTTCTTGAGTATATTTCCGGTATTTCAAAAACACTGGCAAAAAATATTGTGGCGTACCGGGAGGAGAACGGCAGGTTTCTCTCCCGGAAGCAGCTGCTGAAAGTTGCGAAACTTGGCCCCAAAGCCTTTGAACAGTGCGCCGGGTTTATGCGGATCACGGACGGTAAAAACCCCCTGGATGCTACCAGCGTACATCCCGAGTCCTACGAGGCGGCGGAGAAGCTGATGGAGAAGCTGGGAATTACCATGGAGGATGTGCGCAGGCTTCAGAAGGAAGCTAAGGCGGGCGGCAAAAAAGCCGGGAGCCTTTCCGGTAAGATAAAAGATAAGAAGAAACTGGCCGGTGAGCTCGGCATCGGTGAGCTGACGCTGGAGGACATCATCAGGGAACTGGAAAAGCCTGCCAGAGATCCCAGAGAGGATATGCCTGCGCTGATTCTGCGCAGCGATGTGCTGGAGTTGGAGGATTTAAAACCGGATATGGTACTAAAAGGAACCGTGCGCAATATTGTGGACTTTGGAGCCTTTGTGGATATCGGCGTCCATCAGGACGGGCTGGTGCATATCTCCCAGATGACGGACCGGTTTATCAAACATCCGCTGGAGGCGGTCAGCGTGGGGGATATCGTAGATGTGAAGGTGATATCCGTGGATGCGGCAAAGAAAAGGATTGCGCTGACGATGAAGGTATAAGCCGGGTTCCGGTGGCCAGGTTTTTTGGCGTGAGAGCGCATGATTTTCATGATTTCTGTGTATCATGGAGCGCGTTGGCGCTCGAAGGGTGAAAGGTAATCCAAATTGCTGAGAATATCGCAGATATGCGCTCAAATATGCAGAAAAAACACTGGTATTTTAAAAAAAACTGTGCTATAATTGCAAAATGACTGTGTACATGGGCAGAATGGGACTTTATAACGTACTATCCGTGGCTGAACTGTTACCATGGCAGGAAGCGAGAATGTGAAAAATAGGAGAGTAAGAGGATGAGTTTACAGGTAGAGAAACTGGAAAAGGGAATGGCAAAGCTGACCATCGAGGTATCAGCGGAAGAGTTTGAGAAGGCTGTGGATACGGTCTATAAGAAACAGAGAAGCAGAATTCAGATCCCGGGCTTCAGAAAAGGAAAAGCGCCCCGGAAAATGATTGAGAATATGTACGGCGAGGGAATTTTCTTCGAGGATGCGGCAAATGAACTGATCCCCGGCGCTTACGAAAAGGCTTATGATGAGTGTGAGGAAGAGATCACATCTTCTCCCGAGATCGACGTTGTGCAGATCGAGCATGGAAAACCCCTTATTTTTACGGCAGTGGTAGCGTTAAAGCCGGAAGTAAAGCTGGGCGAATATAAGGGTGTTGAGATCGATAAGGTTTCCGCGGAAGTGACGGAAGAGGAAGTAAACGCAGAGATCGGGAGAGAAAGAGAGAACAGTGCCAGAATGGTATCCGTGGAAGACCGCACGGTGCAGGACGGCGATATGACGGAACTGGATTTTGAAGGTTTTGTGGACGGAGAAGCTTTTGAGGGCGGCAAGGGAGAAAACTACCCGCTGACCATCGGCTCCGGCGCGTTTATTCCCGGCTTTGAGGAGCAGCTTATCGGCGCGGAATTAAATAAGGAAGTGGAAGTGAAGGTGACCTTCCCCGAGGATTACAATGCGGAACATCTGGCGGGAAAAGACGCCGTATTCAAATGTACCGTGAAGGAGATCAAGGTAAAGGAACTGCCGGAGCTTGATGATGAGTTTGCGGCGGAAGTTTCCGAGTACGAGACGCTGGAAGAATATAAGGCAAACGTTAGAAAAGGCTTAGAAGAGAAGAAAGAAAAACAGGCAAAGGATGAAAAAGAAGACGCTGCGATGGCAGTTGTCGTGGAGAACGCCGAGATGGAGGTTCCCGATGCGATGCTTATGACGGAACAGCGCCAGATGCTGGATCAGTTTGCGCAGCGGATCGCCATGCAGGGAATGCGGTTTGAACAGTATATGCAGATGACGGGCGCTACCAGAGAGACCATGTTGGAGCAGTTAAAACCTCAGGCGGAGAGAAAGATCAAATCCAGGCTCTGTATGGAAGCGGTTGCGGCGGCGGAGAATATCACGGCTTCCGAAGAAGAGTACGAGGAAGAGATGAAAGTGATGGCGGAAGCTTATCAGATCGAAGTGGACAAGGTAAAAGAGATGATGGGAGAAAAAGAGAAAAAATCCATCATGGCTGATATCGCGGTGCGCAAGGCGGTTGAATTTGTGGCGGAACATGCCGTTATGAGGGAAAAGGAAGAAAAAACAGAAGAGTAAATTGAATAAAAGACGATACAATGCTATAAAATTTGAGTGACCGGATTTTATAGCATTGGTTTTGTCATGGGAAATCTTAAAAAAGGTTGAAGTTTTTATTAAAAAACTGAGAAAGAAGGAAAGAACTATGATAAAAAATTATTTGACACCATATGTTATTGAACAGACAAACCAGGGTGAGCGCTCTTATGATATTTACTCCCGTCTGCTGGCGGAAAGAATTATCTTTTTAGTGGGCGAGGTAAATGATTCCATGGCGGCGTCCATCACGGCGCAGCTTTTGTATCTGGAGGCAATGGATACGGAGAAAGATATCCAGATTTATATCAACTCTCCGGGCGGTTCCGTGTCTGCGGGGCTTGCGATCTATGATACGATGCAGTATATTAAGTGCGACGTTTCCACCAACTGTATCGGGCTTGCGGCAAGTATGGGCTCCTTTCTTCTGGCAGGCGGCACAAAGGGCAAGCGGTTTGCCCTGCCCAACGCGGAAGTCATGATCCATCAGGTACTTGGCGGCGCTCAGGGACAGGCGACGGATGTGGAGATTACCACAAAGCATCTGCTGCGGACAAAGGAGAAACTGAACCGGATGCTGGCGGAAAATACCGGCAGGGATTATGAAGTGGTCTGTGCGGCAACGGAGCGTGACAACTGGATGAGCGCGCAGGAAGCTTTGGAATTTGGCATGATTGACAAAGTAATGACGATCCGCGAGAAGGATGAGGAAGAGTCGAAAAAGGATTAAGAGAAGATCCGGATATGCGGGAAAGGAACCAGAAGTAAATGGCAGGAAAGAATAACGAGAACAGAGTGAGATGTTCCTTTTGCGGGAAGGCGCAGGATCAGGTGAGAAAACTGATCGCAGGGCCTAACGGCATTTATATCTGCGACGAGTGCGTGGATATCTGTGCGGACATTATTGAAGAGGAGTATGAGGAAGGGCCGGCTTCCGAGGAGATGGAGATCAATCTCTTAAAGCCGGTGGAGATCAAGGAATTTCTGGACGACTATGTGATCGGGCAGGAAGAGGCAAAGAAGGTACTGGCGGTTTCGGTGTATAATCACTATAAGCGGGTACTGGCGGAGCAGGGACCGGAGGACGTGGAACTGCAAAAAAGCAATATTATTATTGTGGGACCTACCGGATCGGGTAAGACCTATCTGGCGCAGACGCTGGCGAAGATCATCAACGTTCCCTTTGCGATTGCCGATGCCACGACGCTGACGGAAGCCGGCTACGTGGGCGAGGATGTGGAAAATATTCTGTTAAAGCTGATCCAGGCGGCGGACTACGATGTGGAGCGGGCGCAGTATGGCATCATCTATATCGATGAGATCGACAAGATCACGAAGAAGGGCGAGAACGTTTCCATCACAAGGGATGTGTCCGGTGAGGGCGTGCAGCAGGCGCTCCTTAAGATCATCGAGGGGACGGAGGCGAGCGTACCGCCCCAGGGCGGCAGAAAGCACCCCCATCAGGAACTGATCCAGATTGATACCACAAATATTTTGTTTATCTGCGGCGGCGCTTTCGATGGTCTTGAAAAGATCATAGAGACGCGGCTGGACCGCAAATCTATCGGCTTCGGGGCGGAAGTATCCGGTAAGAAAAATATTTACGGCAAGGATTCTCTGCTGAAAGAGGCGGCGCCTCAGGATCTGGTGAAATTCGGGCTGATTCCGGAGTTTATCGGGCGTATGCCGATCAATGTGGCGCTGGAAGGACTGGATGAGGAAGCGCTGGTCCGTATTTTGAAAGAGCCGAAAAACGCGCTGATCAAGCAGTATCAGAGACTGTTTGACCTGGATAATGTGAAGCTGGGCTTTGAGGAAGAGGCGGTGGAGACCATCGCGAAGATGGCGATGGAAAGAAAGACCGGTGCGAGAGGACTTCGTTCCATTATGGAGAAGGCGATGATGGATGTGATGTATGAGATTCCTTCGGATGAGACGATCGAGGAGTGCATCATCACAAAGAGTGCCGTAGAAGGCAAGAGCGGACCGCTGGTACTTCACAGAGGAGAGCGGCTGCGGGAGGCAAACTGAGGATCATTGGGCCTGAAAGGTGAAAAGATCTGCTGATTAAAAAATATGGATAAGATACAGGGGGCGGTCAGGAACTGGTACGCCCTCTTATTCTTTAATTTTTTATAAATTTTGGAAGAAAATTGAACTTTGCCGACGGATTGGTGTATCTTACTAATAGAAAGTAAGGGGCGATCATTTAAAGAAAAGAGCAAATGCGATAAAACGAGGTTTGAAGGATGGTTATAAAAAAAGTGGAGCTGGAGACAGTGTGCGGCATCACCAGCACGTTTCCGAAGAATACAAAAATGGAAGTTGCCTTTGCAGGCAAGAGTAATGTGGGAAAGTCTTCCCTGATCAATGCGATCATGAACCGCAAGTCCCTTGCGCGGACGAGTTCCCAGCCGGGGAAGACGCAGACGATCAACTATTACAATGTGAACGATGATTTTTATCTGGTGGACCTGCCGGGATACGGTTATGCCAATGCCAATGTTTCGGTGAAGGAAAAATGGGGAAAGATGATAGAGAGATATCTTCATACGTCGGAGATGCTGTATGCGGTATTTCTGCTCATTGATATCCGCCATGAACCGGGAAAAAACGACAGACAGATGTATGAGTGGATGACGGCGCAGGGATATTTCCCGATCATCATTGCCACAAAGACGGATAAAATCAACCGGAGCCAATTGCAGAAACATGTGAAGATGATACGGGAAGGGTTAAATGCGCCGAAGGAGACGATCGTGATCCCCTTCTCGGCAATGACAAAGCAGGGGCGGGAGGAGATCTATGGGCTGCTGGATGATATGCTGGCATCCTTTGGGGAGGATGAGCCGGCAGATGCAAAGCCGGGGGATGAGGAAGCATAAAAGATTCGCGGATGTGTATGGAAGAAAAGCAGGAGATGTAATAAGATGAAACAGGAGACAAGAGCCTATTGTAAAGCACTGGCAAATATTATACTGGCGCTGATCGGCGCTGTGGTGCTGATCACGGTAGTTCCCAGGGTATTATCGTTTTTTATGCCTTTTGTGGTGGCGTGGATTATCGCGCTGCTGGCAAGCCCGATGGTGAAATTTCTGGAGGATAAGCTGAGAATTAAGAGAAAGGCGGGAACGGCGTGTGTAATCATAGCGGTTATCGCGCTGATTATTCTGATCGGGTACGGGATTGCGGCGTTCCTGATTGACCAGATACAGGGGCTTATGCACGATCTGCCGGATATATGGGAGGGGCTGCAGATTCAGATTGACGAGATCAGCCGCAGCTTTTCAAGGCTGGCAGCTTCCCTGCCGAAGGATGTGCAGGAGAGCTGGGCGTATTTTTTCGAGAATGTGGAGACTTCCCTGGGAGAGTGGGTGGCGGGGCTTGGCACGCCTTCCATGTCCTGGCTTGGAAATATGGCAAAGCAGCTTCCCAATCTGTTTGTGGCGGTCATCATGTGCCTTGTGGCAGCCTTTGCGTTTACGGCGGAACGTACCAACATGCGGAACTTTATGCAGGATTATATGCCGGAGACACTGAAAAAATACTGGGATATGATTCGGGTAAGCCTCTCCGGTGCGGTAGGCGGTTATCTGAAGGCACAGCTTAAAATAGAATTCTGGATATATCTGATCCTGACGGCGGGGCTGTTTATCCTGAGGATCGATTATGCGCCGGTGCTGGCGATTTTTATCGCGGTGCTGGATTTTCTGCCGGTTTTCGGAACGGGGACGATCCTCTGGCCCTGGATTGTGTTTGAGATATTCAGCAGAGATTATAAACTGGCGGTGGGGCTGGCTGTGATCTGGGGCGTCTCTCAGGTCGTGCGGCAGATGATCCAGCCGAAGATTATGGGAGATTCCATGGGAATGCATACGCTGCCGACGGTGTTTCTGCTTTACATCGGCTATAAGGTGTCGGGCATTTTCGGGATGATCGTGGCGGTGCCCATCGGAATTATATTTGTGAATATGTATCAGGCGGGCGTGTTTGATACGATTGTAAACAGTTTCCGCATCCTCGGCGCAGGGATTAAGAGGTTCCGTCATCTGACAAAAGAGGATATCCGGCTGGCGTACCATGACGGGAAGGAAGAGGAGTGAGCAATCGCGGAAGGCCGCACTCTTGAAAGAAAAACCTGAACATGGTATGATCAGGTACAGTAAAGAGAAAGAAGGATAAATTTTGATGAAACGAACTGCTGGTATATTGCTTCCCATATTCAGTCTGCCCTCCCCTTACGGAATCGGCTGTTTTTCCAGGAGCGCCTATGACTTTGTGGACTGGTTAAAGGCGGCGGGACAGACCTATTGGCAGATTCTTCCGTTAGGTCCTACGAGCTATGGAGATTCACCCTATCAGTCATTTTCCACCTTTGCCGGAAATCCTTATTTTATCAGCCTGGAGGCGCTGATCGAGGAGGGCGTGCTGACAAAGAAAGAATGCGATGCCGCCGATCTGGGAGATAAAAAACAGGATATTGCGTATCAGAAACTTTATAAAAACCGTTATCCGCTGCTGCGCAGGGCATATGAGCGGAGCCGTGTCACGGAAAATCCCGCATATCTGCGGTTTGTGGAGGAAAACCGTTGGTGGCTTTCCGATTACGCCCTGTTTATGGCGGTAAAATCCCGCTTTGACGGCGCGGCCTGGAGTGAATGGGCTGAGGATATCAGGCTCCGTTACGGGTATGCCATGGATTACTACAGGCGGGAGTTGTATTTTGACATTGAGTTCCATCAATATCTGCAGTTCAAGTTCTTTGAACAGTGGACGATGCTGAAAGATTACGCCAACAGGCAGGGCATTCGCATCATCGGCGATATCCCGATCTATGTGGCGATGGACAGCGCGGATGCCTGGGCAAAGCCGGAGTTATTTCAGCTGGATAAACAAAATATCCCTTTTGCCGTGGCAGGCTGCCCTCCGGACGGCTTTTCGGCAGACGGACAGCTCTGGGGGAATCCGCTCTACCGCTGGGATTATCATCGAAGATACGGCTACGACTGGTGGATTTCAAGGCTTTCCTACTGTTTCCGTTTATATGATGTGGTGCGGATCGACCATTTCAGAGGATTCGATGAATATTTTTCCATTCCTTACGGCGCGGAAACGGCAAAGGAGGGGCATTGGGAAAAGGGACCGGGTATCGATCTGTTTCGTCATGTGGAACGGCGGCTTGGCAGGCGGGAGGTCATTGCGGAAGATCTGGGGTATGTGACGGATTCCGTCAGAGAACTTGTGCGGGAAAGCGGCTTTCCGGGGATGAAGGTACTGGAGTTTGCGTTTGATTCCAGGGATTCCGGCGCGGCGAATGATTATCTGCCCCATAATTATGTGGAAAACAGTGTGGCTTACACGGGCACTCACGACAATGAGACGATCACCGGATGGTTTCGGTCCATCACCGAAAGAGAACGCCTGATGGCAAGGGATTATCTCTGTGACCATCTGACGCCGGATCACGAACTCTACCGCGCTTTTATCGCGCTGATCATGCGCAGCAGTGCGAAGATGTGCATCATCCCTTTGCAGGATTATCTGGGATATGATAACCGCAGCCGGATCAATAAACCCTCCACCGTGGGAAGTAACTGGCGGTGGCGTATTACGGAACAACAGCTCTCCGCCGGGCTGCAGGAAGAAATTCGGGAGACGGCCCTGCGCTATGGGCGGATGAATTGGGAGTAGCGGGTTTATGTTTCCTCCTGTCAGATTACGGAAATTGTGCAAAATTCACAAAAATAACACATGCTTTTTCAACAAAATTCCGAATTTTTGATATTCGGAATTTTGTTCTTGCATATTTTCTGTGACGGCAGTATGATATATATGAAGTGGAAACGTTACCAGAAACGATTCCGGTAGCGTTTTCAACAATATTCAACATAAAAAACAGGAGGATACAAAAAATGAAAAAGAACAAAAAGTTTTTAGCACTGGCTCTTGGTACGGTTCTTTCTCTGTCCATGCTGGCAGGCTGCGGCAACAGCGCCGAAGAAGCTCCGGCAGCAGAGGGAGAGGGAACGGAAGCTCCGGCTGAAGAAGGAAACGCGGAAGCTCCGGCAGCGGAGAGCAGCGGATCAGGTTCCGTTTACTGGCTGAACTTTAAGCCCGAGTCCGATGAAGTATTACAGGAAATCGCAGCAACGTATAAAGAGCAGACCGGCGTGGAAGTGAAGGTAGTTACCGCCGCTTCCGGCACTTATTCCCAGACACTGATATCCGAGATGGATAAATCTGCTCCCCCCACATTGTTTGTTATCGGGAACCAGGCGGGCGTAAAGGACTGGAAGGACTACGCGTTGGACCTGACCGGCACACCGATCGCCAATGAATTAAACACGGATGCTTATAACCTTTATGATGAGAGCGGCAAGCTGGTTTCCATCGGTTACTGCTATGAGTGTTACGGCATCATCGTAAATCCCGACCTGATCGAAAAGGCAGGCCACACCATGGACGAGATCAAAGATTTTGAAAGCTTAAAGGCAGTGGCGGAAGATATCCATTCCCGCGCGGGTGAACTTGGCTTTGACGCTTTCTCCTCCTCCGATATGGACGGCAGCTCTTCCTGGCGTTTTACAGGACATATGGCTAACCTTGAATACTACTATGAGCAGGAGGGTACGCCCTGGACGGAGTGCCCGGCAACGATCTCCGGTAAGTACATGGATAACTTTAAAAACCTCTATGACCTTTGCATCAACAACAGCCTGACAGATCCGAAGGAACTGGCGACCGGCGGACATGATGCGGAGAACGAGTTCAAGACAGGCAAGGCGGCATTTTTCGTAAACGGTTCCTGGGAATATGAAGCGGTGAAGAACGAAGTGCCGAACGCTACGATGATTCCTTATTACTGCGGCGTTGAAGGAGAAGAAAAAGCAGGTCTTAACTGCGGTACGGAGAACTGCTGGGCAATCAACAGCAAGGCTTCCGCAGAGGATCAGCAGGCAACCATGGACTTCATGGTATGGTGTGTGACAGATCCTGACGCTTCCCGTAAGTTAGTGGATACCTTCGGCGTAATGCCTTATAAGCAGGCGGCGGAATCCACAAACGCCTTCCTCGCGGCAGCGGATAAATACACGGCTGACGGATGTTATGTAATGAACTGGGCAACCAACTTCCAGCCCAACGTAGATTCTTACCGTGCAACACTGGTAAGTGCGCTGAACCAGTACAACGCAGATCAGTCTGACGCAAACTGGGAAATCGTGCGCAGCGCCTTTGTGGACGGTTGGGCAACGGAATATGCGGCAGTGAACAACTAATAGGCAACTGAGATAAAACGGGCGGCGGGACGGGCATTTTACCCGCCCCGCTTTTCATAGGAAAGCCGCGGGGACCGCTCATTATCGAATAACCAAAACCGGGGGTTGATATCATGAAGAACATGAAAAATACCAATAGCAATTCCATAAAAAAGGCCACTAGGCGTTGGGGCTTTCTGTTTTTAGGCCCTGTGCTCATGGCGTTTACGATTGGTTTCATCTGGCCTTTTATTCAGGGAATCTGGCTGTCCATGTGCCAGTTCCGTCTGATTTCCGATGCAAAATTCATCGGCTTTGGAAACTACGTGAAAGTCTTTCAGGATGCTTCGTTCCGCCATGCATTCTGGTACACGGCGATGTTTGCGGTCGTGTCCCTGGTCATTATCAATGTGCTGGCGTTTATGGTGGCATATTTCCTGACATTGGAGATTAAGGGAAGCAATCTGTTCCGTACCGTATTTTTTATGCCGAACCTGATCGGCGGTATTGTACTTGGCTACATCTGGTCAATGATTTTTGACGGTATTTTAGGACGTTATCAGACTTCCATCCTGTTGGAGAGCAAGTACGGCTTCTGGGGGCTGATCATCCTTATGTGCTGGCAGCAGGTGGGCTATATGATGATCATTTATATCGCCGGACTGCAGAATGTGCCCGGAGATATTCTGGAGGCGGCCCGCATCGACGGCGCGACTTCCCTGCAGACCTTATTTAAGGTGACGATACCAAACGTTATGAGCTCCTTCACAATATGTGTGTTCCTTTCTCTGACAAACGGCTTTAAGCTCTTTGACCAGAACCTGGCGCTGACCGGCGGACAGCCGTTTGTGATCCAGGCAGGTGGCACGACCATCAAGACAACGGAAATGCTGGCGCTCAATATTTACAATACATTCTACAGTTCCAACACCACCGCCCAGGGTGTGGCGCAGGCGAAGGCGGTAATCTTCTTTATTCTGGTGGCAGGGCTTGGGCTGCTTCAGTTGGGCTATACACGTAAAAAGGAGGTACAGCAGTAATGAATAAGAATACGGTTTCTGCCGCAAACAGGCGCAAAACTATCCTTTCCGTGATATTAGCCGTGGTCAGCATCGTTTATGTGCTGCCTGTGCTGGCGGTAGTGATAAACTCTTTTAAACAGAACACCTATGTAAAGACGGATACTTTCGCCCTTCCGACAGGGGAGATGAGTGCCGGGTTTGATAACTTTATCAAGGGCATGACCTTCGGAAACTATCCCTTTGTAAAGAGCGTGATGTACAGTGTTGTGATCACACTGCTTTCCACGTTTCTGATTCTGCTGTGTACTTCCATGGCGGCATGGTATATTGCCAGAGTGGATTCTGCTCTGTGCCGGGGCATCTATTTTCTGTGTGTATTTTCCATGGTAGTGCCGTTCCAGATGGTGATGTTTACATTGTCTAAAACGGCGGATAAGCTGCATCTGAATACGCCCTGGACGATTCCCATCGTCTATCTGGGGTTTGGCGCGGGGCTTGCCATTTTTATGTTTGTGGGGTTTGTGAAAGCCATTCCGCTGGAGATCGAGGAGGCCGCCGCCATTGACGGCTGCGGACCGGTGCGGACGTTCTTTACGGTAGTTGTGCCGATGCTGAAGCCGACGATGATTTCCGTAGGCATTCTGGAGATCATGTGGGTATGGAACGACTATCTTCTGCCGGTACTGGTGCTTGATATCAACGAATTCCGCACAATTCCAATTCATATCCAGTATCTGAAAGGAAGCTACGGCACAGTGGATTTAGGGGCTACGATGGCACTGATTCTGATGAGCATTATTCCTGTTATTATCTTCTATCTCGCATGCCAGAAGCATATTATCAAAGGCGTGGCGGCCGGCGCGGTAAAAGGTTAATAAAAAATAACATCAGAGTCCGGTCTCTGAGATCTGTTTCGGAGACCGGAAACGAAGGGGGAGGAAATGACCATCAAGGATATTGCAAGACTTTCCGGCTGCGGTGTGGCGACGGTGTCGCGGGTGCTCAACAATCGGGCGGACGTCAGCGAAGAAATGCGCAGGAAAGTGATGGCTGTCGTAGAGGAGTACGGGTTTATGCCCAATACCAATGCCAAACATTTAAAACAACTGGCGGACAGCAGTATTGCGATTATCGTGAAGGGAACGAATAATCTGTTGTTTGCGGATCTGCTGGAGAAGATTCAGACGCTTTTGCGGGAGGCGGATCAGGATGCGGCGGTCTATTATCTGGATGAGGATGCCGATGAGGTGGTGTATGCACTCAGGCTCTGCAGAGAGCGCAGGCCCCGGGGATTTTTATTTCTGGGCGGCGATCTGGAGTTGTTTCAGGCAGGCTTTGCGTCGATCACCGTGCCCGGTGTACTTTTGACAAACAGTGCGGAGGAGCTTGGATTTCACAATCTGTCTTCGTTTACCACCGATGATGAACAGGCGGCGGAGCAGGTGATAGATCTGCTGGTGGATCTGGGGCATCGCAATATCGGTGTGCTGGGCGGAAATTCATCCAGTTCCCAGGTCAGCTACCGGCGTCTGATGGGCTGTAAGGCGGCATGTGAGCGGCTGCATATTCCGCTGGATCTGGAACAGCAGTGCGAACAGTGTCGTTACTCCATGCCGGATGCTTATGCGGCGGCTAAACGGCTTTTGCTGCGCAGGCCGGATCTGACTGCGGTTTTCGCGCTGAGCGATGTGATGGCCTTAGGGGCGATTCGTGCGTTTTGCGATATGGGCAAAAGGGTACCGGAGGATATCTCCGTGGTGGGATATGACGGTATTATCACCGGGCAGTATTCTCTGCCGAGGCTGACGACAATTAAACAGGATACAAGGCGGCTTGCGGAACGGGGGGTGGATTCTCTGCTCAGGGGATTTGTGCGCAGCGGGCATCCTGTCCATGAAGTCGTGCCGTTTACGCTGATTTCCGGCGAGAGTGTGGCAAAAATCCGTTAAAGTATGTAAGATACCGCAACATTTTTATCATAATATGACACAACTTTGATGCAAGTGTGGTGTAAGATAGTTTCAGAATAGGGGATTTTGGGGAAAAGTTTGTCGGGGGATAAAAATTTGCAGGCGGCGGTACGCGGAGCGGAAAGAGCGGGATAATTGTTTGAATAAAATACTGATTGTGGAAGATGAGGAAGCGATTGCAAATTTGATCAGAATCAATCTGCAGCATGCGGGTTATAGCTGTGAGGTTGCCAATGACGGGAACAGGGGAGCGGATATGCTGGCGGAGAACAGTTACGATCTGTGCCTGTTTGATATTATGCTGCCGGGCGTTAACGGGTATGAACTGCTGGAGTATGCAAAGAGCCTGAATATGCCGGTGATTTTTTTATCCGCAAAGGGCGAGACGATAGATAAGGTGAAGGGGTTGCGTTTAGGGGCGGATGACTATATCGCAAAGCCCTTCGAGATTATCGAACTGCTGGCGCGGGTGGAAAATGTGCTGCGCCGTTTTCATAAGGTGGAGCAGGATATCCGTATCGGTGATCTGGAGATCAATGTGGTTGCCCGCACCGTCAAAAAGGGCGGCAGGGATATCAATCTGACGATCAAGGAGTTTGATCTTCTTCTGCTGTTTATGAGAAATCCGGACAGGGCGCTTTATCGTGAGATGATTTATGAGCAGGTCTGGGACAGCCCTTATATGGGAGATTCGAGGACGGTGGATCTGCATGTGCAGAGGCTGCGCAGAAAGGCGGGGCTGGAACAGCAGATCGAATCGGTGTATAAGGTGGGCTATCGGTTCAGGAGCAGTGTATCATGAAGTTATTCTGGAAACAGTTTACCGCCATCGTATGCCTGCTGGTCATATTGTTTGCGGTATTTGGATCTATTTTTTTACAGACGTCTTTTCAGATTATGCTGGAAAGAGAGAAAGAGCGGGGACTGGAAGAGTGGAAAATGTTTCAGTTCGCGCTTTTGGCGTCTATGGAGGCGCTGCCGGAGGGCTATCCGATTGAAAATGATGTTATGACAGAGATGTCGGAAACCATCGAGGACAGCATCGGGAATCAGGAGAACGGTATCGCGCTCTACAATGAGGAGCGGCAGCTTATCTATAAAAACGGCATGTATTATGGGGCGCTGATGGCGGAAAATGTGGGAACGGACAGGGCGATGTGGCGGCTCACCGATACCGAGGCGGGGCATTATCTGGAGGCGCTTTCACAGTTAAAGAGCGGCAGCGGCACCTGGTATCTTGCCTTTGGCAGAAATATTCAATATGTATACGACGCAAGGGACAGGCTGTATGAGCAGTACCGCAATATGGTGCTGCTCGTTATTGTGCTGTCCGTTCCTGTTTCCTGGTTTCTGGCGTATCATTTTACAAAGCCGATCCGGCAGTTAATGAGAGCAACCAGAGATTTCGCGAGAGGAAATTATCAGAGCCGGGTGGAGGTAAAGGGAGAAGATGAGCTGGCGGGGCTGATGCTGGAGTTTAACAGGATGGCAAGGCGGCTGGAGAGAAGTATCTGGGAGCTGGGCGATGCGGCGAGGCGGCAGGAGGAGTTTACGGGTGCCTTTGCCCATGAACTGAAAACGCCGCTGACCTCCATTATCGGTTACGGCGACATGCTGCGGAGCATGAACCTGACGGAGGAGGAGAAGCGGAGTTCTTCCGACTATATTTACCAGCAGGGGAAGCGGCTGGAGAGGCTTTCTCTGAAAATGATGGAACTGGTCCGGGTGGACAAACAGGGGATTACCCTAAAGCCCTTAAAAACGAGAGAACTTGCCTATGAGATAGAACTTTTTACAAAGAGGCTTTTGTGGGAGAAAAAGGTGGTGCTGGTAAAGACGATTGCGCCGGGGATTGTGTACGGTGATCTGGACCTGCTCTGCTCCCTGTTCGGCAACCTGATCGACAACGGCGCGAAGGCATGCGGCAGAAAATACGGTGAAAAGCCGGGAGAACAGGGGAAAATCCTGTTTACCGGCAGGCAGGAGAAGCATGGCTATAGTTTTACACTGGAGGATAACGGCTGCGGCATTCCCGAAGATGAGGTGGGAAAGATTACGGAAGCCTTTTATATGGTGGATAAGTCCAGGGCGCGGAAGGAAGGCGGCGCGGGAATCGGGATGACATTGTGCAGCAGGATCGTGAACCTGCACCATGCGGAGTGGAAGATCGACAGCAAAGAGGGAGAAGGAACAAAGGTTTATATTTTCTTTCCGGAGGAGGAAGAGGATGATTGAGAAAAAGAAGGGCGGCAGAAAGAAAATAAAGGCCTCAAAGGCCGGCTTCTTTGGCAGATGGTTCTCACTGGATCATATGATGGGGAAAGCGCTTTGCATTTTGCTTGTGGTGATCCTGACGGTGGGGGCATTTTTGGCGCCGAAGATGATCAATCATCTGTACGATGCAGGAACGCTGATGCAGATCACTTATATGGATATGAATCTGAGTCCCTATGCGGTGGCTTACAACAGCTTTCAGGAGAAGATTGAGGCGGTCGCAAGGGCGGAAACGGCAGGCGATAAACTGGCGTTTCTGCCTGCGGAGGAATCGGGGGAAAAGATCAGCGATGAAGAACTGGTGGAGATCGTAAACAGAGAGATGGAGGCAGTGGCAGAGCGCACCGTTATGACAGTCTGGGATGGCTGGTGGGAGGAGATGACGAAGGAGAATCTGATCTCCCGGGAAAAAAATACGGCATATGTCCAGCCGGGGAGCGGCATGGGAGATCATGATCCGGGACAGGAGATGGCGCCGCTTCATTTCTGGACGCTGACGTTTGAGCTGACGCAGGAACAGCAAAATGAGAGCAGGGAGGCGGCGGAAAGAGAAAAATGGGTGGAACTGTCCCAGAAGGGGATTGCCGAGTGGTCTGCTTCAAGGTATGCGACGCAGAGGCTGATGGTGTGCCTGGACGCGGATTTTTACAAAATTTACGCCATAGCCGCGGAGGGGGAGAGAGAGGCGGTGACGCTATGGTATGAGGCGCATGGCTGGGAGTTTCCGCAGATATTTGGTATGGTGCCGGCGGACAAAAACGGAAAGTATGAGAGCGAATTGCCGGGGTATATCACGGAAATACAGATGTATCTGACGGATCGGCTTACG
>OFGN01001111.1_pt1 | contig 21838 bp, 18 predicted proteins | sample 1521821 | NCBI WGS metagenome assembly OFGN01 (sample SAMEA3504094, study PRJEB24116) | mouse gut metagenome | biome: mouse gut; feature: mouse-associated habitat; material: faeces | place: Denmark | collected 2011
GTCCAGCCCTGCGGTTGGTTCATCCAAAATAAGCACTTCCGGCTTCATGGCCAGCACCCCTGCAATGGCCACCCTCCGCTTCTGGCCGCCGGACAAGTCAAAAGGAGACTGATAAAAATAGTCATCTTCCAGCCCCACCTGCTTTAATGCCGCATATGCCCTAAGCTGCACTTCTTTTTCATCCAGCCCCATATTTTTCGGCCCGAAACAAACATCCGAAAATACATCTATCTCAAAAAGTTGATGCTCCGGATACTGGAAAACAAGCCCTACTTTACTGCGGAGTTCCTTTTTGTTATACCCTTCTTCATGGATATCCGCCCCATTATAATAAATATGCCCGGAAGTAGGCTTCATAAGGCCGTTCAAATGCTGCACCAGCGTGGATTTCCCGGAACCGGTATGTCCGATCAGCCCGATAAACTGTCCATCCGGAATCACCAGGGACACATCATCGAGCGCCCGCACCAAAAGCTCCGTCCCGCTTCCGTATTCATATGTCACATGGTCCAAAATCAATGCCATCCCTTATCTCCCGCTTTCAGCCTATCCAGCGCCTCCACCAGCTCCTTCACTGTCAGTATACCCTCCGGCAGCGCAAGCCCGCTCTTTCTGAGTTCATACGCCAGAAGTGTCACCTTCGGCACATCCAGCCTTAATTCCTTTAACTTTTCCACCTGCGAAAAGATTTCCCGCGGCGTCCCCCGCATCGCAACCTTTCCCCTATCCATCACAAACACTTTATCCGCATGAATAATCTCTTCCATATAATGGGTGATCAGAATGATCGTCACCCTTTCCACATCATTCAGCGCCCGCACCGCCCGGATAACTTCCTTTCTCCCGCCGGGATCCAGCATGGCAGTCGGCTCATCCAGCACAATACACTTCGGATGCATGGCGAGAACGCCGGCAATGGACACCCGCTGTTTCTGTCCGCCGGAAAGCTTGTTCGGCGCATACTTGCGGTATTCATACATCCCCACCGCCTTAAGGCTTTCCTTAACCCGCTCCCAGATCTCCTTTGTCGGCACACCCATATTCTCAGGACCAAACCCCACATCCTCCTCAACTACCTGACCGATGATCTGATTATCCGGGTTCTGAAAGACCATACCGGCTCTCTGCCTGATTTCCCAGAGTTTATCCTTGTCCGCCGTGTCCATACCATCCACCCATACCGCGCCCTCGGTGGGCATTAAAATTGCATTAAAATGCTTTGCCAGCGTGGATTTCCCCGAACCATTGTGCCCTAAAATGGCAATGAAATCTCCGGGCTCCACATCCAGATCCACATGGTCCACCGCCGTTGTGATGCCCTCCACATTTCCCTCTTCATCGCGCCTGATATAGTCAAAAACAAGATCCTTTGTCTTTACAATCTTCATAAATACTCCTGCTTATCGCACCGTTTACACATAGAATATAGTATACTAGATATTATTCCTGATTACAAGTCACGAAAAATATGGTACAATCCCTGTATGAGTAAAAATTTTTTGAATAATCGTCAAAAGAACATACTATATAAGAATATGGGAATATTAATTATTCTGACCATCATATGTGCCGTGATGATCCGCTCAGGCATCCTCAGCGGAGGCGAAACCTTAGAGGACCTTGCCAGAGAACAGGAGGAGACCATAAGCTCCGAACAGGATAACGCCAGCGGTCTGTCCGAATCTTCCGACCGGGAGCAGGCACAGTCATCACAGGCTTCCTCTCAGACAGATACGGATTCTTCCCTCCCTGCACAATCAAAGGATCACACCGCCGAAGCCGAAGACCTGCCCGCAGACAGTGCTGAAGATAACTCCGCAAATCCGGAAAATGAATCTACCCTGCCTAAGGAGGATACTGCCATGGATGACCGGATAACCTTTCAGGAAGGCTTCTACTATGAATCTTTAAATGACACCATAAAGGAAAAGATCACAGGCATCTCTTATCCCGCCGATGACGCCAATGCCGCCATCTCCTATGATATGCTTCGCTATGTCAGCGTTCTGTATTATGATTTTGACGGAAATACCCGGACGGGAGAACTCATCTGCCACAAGGCGATCGCCCAGGATCTGACGGAAATTTTCTGCGCGCTTTACGAAGCACAATATCCCGTGGAGAAAATATGTCTTGTGGAGGAATATCAGGGGGATGATGAACTGTCCATGGAAGACAATAATACATCCTGCTTTAACTACAGGGCGCTTCCCTCCGGCAGACTTTCCAACCATGCCTACGGCCTTGCCATTGACCTGAATCCCTTCTACAACCCCTACGTCACCACCCGCAAGGACGGCACGGTCAATATCTCCCCCGCCGGGAGCGAAGCCTATGCGGACAGAGAACAGGATTTTCCTTATAAGATCGACAAAACCGACCTTGCTTACCAGCTTTTTATACAACATGGCTTCACCTGGGGCGGCAGTTGGCGTTCCAGCAAAGATTATCAGCATTTTGAGAAAAAGATTTAAAATGTATACAATTCCTGTGATCAGCATCAATAAAACTGCAACTTAATATATTTTTCAAAAAAACTCGCGCGAAAGCCTTCGATTATGATATAATGAGCGTTAGTGAAACAAATATAGAAACATTTTCATACAATAAAGGAGAAAAATACATGGAGAAAAGTCCGTTAGATAAAAAATTCATTGCGGAAAGAATTACAAAACTTCGTATGGAGCACAGCATTTCCGAATATCAGTTAAGTCTTGACCTCGGTTTCAGCAAAGGTTACATTCAGGCTATTTCTTCAGGAAATATACTGCCCTCCCTCGGTTCTCTCTATAAAATCTGCGAATATTTCGAGATTACTCCCGAACAGTTCTTCTCCGGTAAAAACAGCGACTCCAAACTGTTAAAAGACTTATTTAACGCAATCCGCGAGATGACGATTGAGGAACAGTATACTCTTTATCATTTTCTGAAAGGCGGAAAAATTCCCGACCTGAAATCCCGGAAAGACCTTTAATCCGGAATCACCGGCTTTGCTCCGATCGGTACGGGACTGACAAAACCGGCTTTTGTCCGTTTTTCAAACTCTTCCCTTGCTTTTTTCAGAAGATCAGGATTTTCAAACAGATCTATGGCCCCTGCAGCCAACACTTTACCTGCCTGCAGGGCAGCTTTATGTCCGATTTCCGTCCTGTCGCAGGCAACAACCTGCCAGCTGTGCCCAGGAGCGCCGTTGGGCCATGCCGCCACATGGATCTGCGCCGTCGGCGTAAGCCAGCTTACGTCCCCCACATCCGTGGAGCCCGGCTCAAAAGCATCCCCCGTATAAAGAGGCGCCAAAAAGGCGTTCATTGCATGGCCGGAGCTCTTCTGCCATTCTTTGATCTTTTCCGCCGCATCCCTGTCATATTTGGCCGCTATGCCCGGATTATAATTCAGTATATCAAATCCTGCCGCAAGCGCATCCGCATACTCATTTTCTTCTGCCGTATAAGCCGGAACGCCAAGTTCCTCAAAGTTATCATACAACACTTTTTCCAGCACATGGTTGCAGACCGTATCGGCACAGCCGTCGATAAACTTCCTCTCAAAAGTTGTCTCCGTCATCAGTGCCGCGCCCTCCGCAATCTTATCCACCCGCTTCTGCAGTTCCACCGTTTCCGCCACATGATTAGAGCGCACCATATAAAGTACACTCGCCCTGGGCTGCACCACATTGGCGCTGCACCCGCCGGCATCCGTGATCGCATAGTGGATTCTCGCCCGGTCACTCATATGCTCCCGCAGAAACTGCACACCGATATTCATCAGTTCCACCGCATCCAGGGCGCTTCTGCCCTTCTCCGGCGCCCCCGCCGCATGGGAAGCCGTCCCGGTAAACTTGTACTGCACCTGAATACAGGAATTGGAGGATCCCGTCACAACCTCGTTCACATCCTCCGGATGCCAGGTGAGCGCCGCATCCGGCTCTTTCCACACGCCGTCCCTTGCCATAAAGGCTTTTGCCGCTCCGCCCTCTTCACCGGGACAGCCGTACAATATAACCGTTCCCTGCCTCCCCGTCTTTTCCAGATAAGCCCTTATCCCGATTGCCGCCGCAAGAGCGCCGGCCCCGAGCAGATTATGTCCGCAGCCATGTCCGTTTCCGCCGCTGCTTGCCTCTTCCCGCTCCAAAGCGCCGGCTTTCTGGGAAAGCCCCGAAAGAGCATCATACTCCGCCAGAACACCGATCACAGGCCGGCCGCTGCCAAAACTCGCCGAAAAAGCCGTCTCAATCCCACAGATGCCCCTGTCAACCTGAAAGCCCTCCTTTTCCAGTACCTCACAGTACAATGCGCAGGATTTGTACTCCTGCAGGGATAACTCCGCATATTCCCAGATACTGTCCGCCACATGGATGATCGTATTCCTTTTCTCCTCGATTGCGGCAAGCGCCGCCAGTTTTTCTTCAGTCATATGAAAGCCACACTCTCCCTCTATACATCTACAATACTTTTGATAAAAATTCCTGCAGCCTCGGGCTCTTCGGATGCTCAAAAATATCCTCCGGGCTTCCCTGCTCCACCAAGAGCCCGTCCGCCATAAATAACACTCTGTTTCCCACTTCTCTGGCAAATCCCATCTCATGAGTGACCACCACCATGGTCATCCCTTCCTTTGCCAAACCTTTCATAACGTCCAGCACCTCGCCCACCATCTCGGGATCCAGCGCGGAAGTGGGCTCGTCAAAGAGCATCACATCCGGTTCCATTGCCAGTGCCCTGACGATTGCCACACGCTGTTTTTGTCCGCCGGAAAGCTGGATCGGATAATCATTCGCCCGATCCCTCAGCCCTACCCTCTCAAGCAGTGCAAGGGCTTTTTCCTCCGCTTCCGCCCTGCTCATCCTCTTTACTTTTATCGGCGCAAGCGTCATATTCTCCAGGATTGTCATATGAGGAAACAGGTTAAAATGCTGAAACACCATGCCCATCTTCTGGCGCAGGCTGTCAATATCCAGCTTCACCGTCTTTCCGTTTTCATCTTTATACTTTTTCTTTGTGATGTCCGTGCCCTCAAAGAAAATGGAGCCGCCGGTGGGCTCTTCCAGAAGGTTCAGGCTCCGCAGAAATGTAGATTTTCCGGAACCGGAGGGGCCGATCACCACCATCACATCCCCGAACTCGATGTCCACCGTCACACCGTCCAAAGCCCTGATGGAATCCCCATGATAATGCTTTTTTAAATCCCTTACCTGTATCAGGCTATCTCTTGTCGCCATGGCTCATTCTCCTTTCAAAGTATGCAATCAGTTTGGATGTCGGGAAGCACAGGCAGAAATAAATTGCCGTCGCCACCAGCAGCGGTTCGAGTATCACGAAAGTAGCGCCCTTCACCGCATTCACCGCCGACATAATATCCTGCACGCCGATCGTATAGGTGATCGCGGACTCCTTGATGATCACAACAAATTCATTTGCAATGGCGGGCAGAATATTTTTCAGCGCCTGAGGCAGGATGATATGGCGCAGGTTCTGTGTCTGAGACAGTCCGAGAGACCTCGCCGCCTCGGTCTGACCACCGTCTATGGACTGAATACCCGCCCGGATAATCTCACACAAATAAGCGCCGGAGTTCATGCCAAGCGCCACAACGCCGGGGAAAAACCGGCCGAATTTAATAAACCCGAACAACTGGAAATTGGGCAGCTCTATAATGCTGAATACGCCAAAATAGATGATAAAGATCTGTACGATCACAGGCGTAGACCTGAGAATTTCCACATACGCCGTTGCCAGAAAAGAAAGCGGATTGAACCTGCTGACCGCTGCCAGCACACCGCCCTCCTTCTGATGCCCGTCCTTATCAATGCCAAGAAAACGAAACGGCCTGAAATTCGACATGCGCATCAGCGCTAAAATCAAAGCGAGGCAGAAACCGATGAGCACCGTAAACAAAGATAACAATACGGTAACCGCCAGTCCCTGCCTGAACAACTGCGCATAGGGCGCAATCTTGGAAAAATTGGATAGCTTGATAAATTGATCCATAAAGTATTCCTTTCCCTTCTTATGTAACCACTCAATAAATGCCCGCTTTCGCAAAACACTTATAAACCAACTGAAAGTCCTCTCCGTTTCCGGAGGGGACTTTTTGTTTCACATATCTGTCTTTCCATCCAGGCCCCCGCTATTATTCAACGTGAACCTTCACAATCTGCCTGCGCAAATTGTGAAGCAGCGTTTACTCCTGGATTTGTCCTTCTTCATTCAGCAGCCCTTCATATTTTTCGCCTGCTGCCAGTTCATTCGCTTCCGCCACGAACTGATCCATAGAACCGTCCTCCACTGCCGCCGCAATCGCTTCGTTCACCGCCGCAAGAAGTTCCGCATTCCCTTTGCTCACGCCGATGGACGAGCCTGCCACATCATAAGGTACTTCCAGCACGATCTCCAGATCGGGATAGTTCTTCTGGTAGCTTTCCGCCACTGCCGTCTCGATATAAGCAGCATCCAGCTTTCCGCCCAGCAGCTCACTGATGATATCCGTCACCTTCGGAAGCGGTACGATATCAGCATCCGGTGAATACTCATTGGCAAGATCCATCTGGATGGAACCGATCTGAGCGCCTACGGAAATCTCCGCTTTGTTGCACGCCTCAAAGCTGTTCAGCGTATCCGCATTTGCTTTTACCGTCACAAGGGACTGTCCGCCGAGATAATAGATATCGGAAAAGTCCATAGCGTCTTCACGTGCAGGATCGGGAGAAAGCCCCGCCATGCCAAGATCAACGTTCTTCATCTGCAGTTCGCTCAGCACACCGTCAAAATCCATCGGAACCACTTCCAGTGTCAAACCCATGTAATCTGCCACATACTGTGCCAGTGCCATATCAAAACCGGCAAGCGTCGGATTTCCGTCATCGCCGATCGCATAGAACTCATAAGGCGCAAAGTCCGGGCTTGTAGCAACCGTCAGCACACCTTCCGTCACCGTGCTTACTGCCGCGCCTTCTGCCGCAGGTTCCTGTGTTTCCTCCGCGGGAGCTTCGCTCTCTGCCGCATCATCTGCCGCCTCTTCTGTTTCCGCTGCGGGCTCTGCCGCCTCCCCTGTCGTATCGCCGGAACCGCATGCTGCAAGAGCTGCTGTCATGGATACCGCCATCAATACTGCCAACCATTTCTTTTTCATAATAGTTCCTCCTGTCCAGTTTCGCAGATGTATACTCCGTACGCGTATATCTGCTTTTTCCGTATACATAACGTGCATCCCCCATGGAATCCCGATAGTTTTTATCGCTTTTTCGGTTTATGCATTTTTATGTATAAATATTAATTTCTCATACCTTAATACATTATAGCCGTTTTTTTCATTTTGGCAAGAGGAAATTGAAAAATTTATTTGGTAATATAAGAAAAACGGATTCGCCGATCAGCCCGCCGAATGTACATGCATATCCCCGCCGGCATTTCTTACAGCATCGTATCATCCCGCAGCGCCTCCGCCAGGTCCATCCGCAGAATCTTCCTCCCTCCCGTCAGGTAAGCCAGCGCCACAAATCCAAGCACAGCCAGCACAAACGCCAGGATCGGCAAAATCGGAGCCTCCCTCATAAATTCCGCCGGATCAAGATAACTTGCCCTGATCATTCCGACTGTCACCGCAATGGTCAGAAACAGTGCGGCGGCCAGCGGGCGCCCCACAACAATAACCGCCTCAATACAAAATATTTTCCGCATTCCCTCCGGCGTCAGCCCCACAGACATATATCTGGCAAATTCGCGCTTTCTCTGCCTGATAAAGCCTGCCGTATTGGAAAACACATGGGCGATTCCTATCAATGCAAAAAATGCACACACCCCTCCCAGTATCAGCTCATACCCCCGTATCATCGTATCATTGTCCCTTTTCTCCCGTATGCGGTTCTCGCTCTCGATCTCATACTTTTTATCCATCATCCCTGTCAGAGAATCTTCCAGCCGGTCCTGCGCCTCCGAAGATTCTCTGTCCTTCGCCAGCACCCGTATGAAAATATCCTTCTCCGCTCCCCCGATTCGTTCCAGCACCTTGCTCCAGTAACCTAACGAAATAAACTGTACCAACGGGTAATCCGACTTACCGTAATCCTCACGCAGCGCAGGCGCTTTCCCGGTACAGGCAAGCACAGGGACTTCTATCATCACATTTCCTGCCACCTCTTCCGGCATCGCTGTTTTATCATCCGAATATCCCTTGCCAAGGAGCGTAATCTTCCGCGTATCCGCCTGAATATAGGGCAAATATTCCGGATACCGGAAATTACTTTCAGCACTGTTCCAGATCCGGTTCAGCACAATAACCCCCTCCTGCCCTGCCTCTTCTTCTATTCCAATCTCCCGGCAATATTCCGCAAAGCTTTGATCATCCAAAATAACAAGCGGCGTCTTAATCGGATAGGCATTTCCTTCCTCCCCCAAATAAATTCCCGCCAGTCCCTCTATTCCTCCCGCCGCGGCCAGCTCCTGACTTATATCCTTTGCCGGAATCATACTTACCGCTTCCGCCTTCTGATATACGATACAGCTTTCCGCTCCTTCCACAGCCCGTACCTCGTCGATCTGCTCAAAATTCTCTATCTTCTCATCCTTTACTCTTATATAGATATCCCAGACATCCTGATAAGCCTCAAAGTAAGTATGCCGCGTACTGATACCGGAGAGTGTAAAGAAACACTGCATCAGCATAAATCCCAGAAACGCCAGCGTCAGAGAAAAGGATGTGGTACGCAGCGCCTTTTTCTGCGCCTTCAGCGCATTTCCTGCCAGTTCCCCCTCCATGCCAAAGAAAGCGGACAGCAGAGGAGAATGCTTCTTTTTCATAAGCTCCGCCCCGCCGGCTCCCCTGATTGCCTCAAGAGGCGTAAGCCTGCTGAGCCTCTGCGCCGGAATCCACGCCGAGATGAGCACAGTCAGGAACGCCAGAAGAAATATCAGGATCAGGACAACAGGATGTAGCGCAAAGTCCATCTTTCTCCCTCCTGCCAGGTTCGCCGCAAATGTTCCCATAGCCCTGACCGTCACGAAGCTGAGAACGACTCCCAGCAAAATACCGAAAAGGATCGGCACCGCGGAAAGTACAACAGCCTCCTCCATGAGGCAGGTCAGAATCTGCCTTTTCGTTGCGCCGATCCCGGAAAATATGCCAAACTGCCTGATCCGGTTATTCATGGATACCGCAAAGGAATTATGGATCACCAGAATCAGAGAAATGCACACCATCACCACGATTGCGAAATAAGCCGGCATCAGAAGCCTTGGCATCGTATCTCCGGGAATGCGGACAAAGTACAGGGACAACAGTTGATAATTGTACTCGGCTGCCTCCTCCGAAAGCCCCAGTGTCCTGACAATATCCTCCATATCCCTGTAAACCGTCCTTTTGTTATGAAACGTAATATCCACGGCCTCCCGCTTCCCCGATGCCTGTTCTTCCCGGACCGTCTCATATTCCCCGGTGAGCGCCACTTTTTCCACATTGGGAAAAGACCGGATCTCTTCCAGCTCATCCTCACCAAGTTCCGCCGTGATCCTCCCGTGCCAGCCGCCGTTCTCCAGTTTCGTCCCTTCCACGGCATCCAGCCAGAAATGATAGAAGGTACTGCATAAAAAAGAAAGAAACAACGCCGCGATAAAGGATGCGGCAATGACGGAGCCGCTTCCCGCCTGGTTATGCCTGATATAATCCGCCGCATAATTTTTCCACATCTTATCACCCCCGCCAATCTTTTTGTAAGGCGTCCCTGTTTTTCTTTCTGTCACAGATGATACGCCCGTCCTCTATTGTCACAATCCTGTCAGCCTCTAAGGCGATCCGCTCATCATGGGTGATCAGAAGGATCGTCTGATTCAGGTTCCGATTGGAAAGTTTCAACATGTCGATGATCTCTCCGGAATTTTTCCGGTCCAGATTGCCGGTGGGTTCATCCGCCAAAAGAAGCGCCGGACGATAGATCAGGGCACGTGCAATGGACCCCCTCTGTTGCTGGCCGCCCGATAACTGATTCGGAAGCGCCTCCAGCTTGTCCCCTATCCCCAGTGTGTGAACTATTTTGTCAAGATACTCCTGATTCGGCTTTCTCTTATCCAAAAGAAGGGGCATCAGGATATTTTTTCGTACCGTGATTGTCGGTATCAGATTATAAAACTGATAGACCAGCCCCACCTTCCTGCGCCTGAAGATCGCCGCCTGAGTGGGCGTCAGCCCGGAGACATCCGTCTCTTCCACAAATACCCTGCCTGAGGTAGGCTTATCCACGCTCCCGAGAATATGGAGCAACGTGGATTTCCCCGAGCCGGAAGCCCCTACGATCGCGACAAACTCTCCTTTTTGTACCGAAAAATCAACCTGATTCAGTGCGGTAACCCGCCCATCGCCTCTGCCATAAATCCTGCTTACCTTCTCACATCTTAAAATCTCCATGCCGTTTTCCTTCCTTATGTGATAACCCCGGCAGATGCAAAACACCTCCGCCTGATCCTGCTTTCATTATAACAGGTTAAAATGACAACTCGGTGACATAGGAACCATCCCTCTTATCTGCAACTATTTCAGGGCTGTTACTCATACGCATTCCGTTAGCAGTATTATGAACGCCTCCTCACTGACCATAGAAGCGAATTTCAAAACAGGCGCCGCCGTCCGTCAGATTCCGCGCCGTTATAATCCCGTTCTGGCTTTCGATAATTGCTTTGGAAAGGGAGAGCCCGATCCCGATGCCCCCTTTCTTTGCATTCTTCCCTCTGTAAAACCGCTCAAAAAGATAGGGAAGATCCTCCCTGTCAAATCCGCTCCCCGTATCCGTGATTACGATCTGTGTATACAGCGGATTCTGTTCATAGGCACAGCGTACCACTCCCCCCGGCGGCGTATGTTCCACCGCATTTTTCATCAGGTTCATGACTGCCTCCATTGTCCACTCCATATCGGCCTTTATGGACACCTCCCCGGTTTCCGGTATCTCCGCACAGACATCCGCCCTACGGAACAATTCCTGCAGATTTTCCGCAGCAAGTTCCAGCAGTGTAAAAACATCCACTTCCTCTTTCTCCATCACCAGCATCCCCGTATCCATGCGCGCTAACAGCAGCAGCGCCTCTTCCAGATGCGTCAGTACCAAAAGCTGCATCTTGATCTGGTCAAGGTATTCCGACGGCATTTCATGCCGCACCATCTGCAGGGACAATGAGGCGGAGGTGATCGGCGTTTTGATCTGATGCGCAATATTATAGAGATTTTCGGCAAAATGATTCTTTGCCAAAAGCGCCGCTTCCCTCGTCCGGTACAGCTCCGTCACTGTTTTATATATCTCATCCTGCAGCCCGGAAAAATCATCTTCCCGCCCCTTCGGGAGAATAGCCCCGCCCCCCGTATTTATGCTCTCCAGATATTCTCTCAGCCCGTCAATGCGCCGCCTTCCCCTTTTCCGCCATAAAAAAAACCAAACGCAGCAAAACAGAAGACCTGCCAAAAATCCCATTGCCAAACCAAATCCCAACATCCTAATCCCCATTTTGTACCTTTCCCGTCTCTTCCATACGATAACCGATACTCCTCAAGGTTTTCAGACAATCCGGCCTGTGCAGCTTCTCCCGCAGGCGTTTCATCGTCACAGTAAGTGTATTGTCATTCACAAAATTCCCATCGCTGTCCCAGAGCCTCTCAAGCAGCATCTCCCTTGTGACGATCCTGCCCTTGTTCTCCAGCAAATATAATAACAGTTGGTATTCCGAAGGACTTAAATGTACCTGCTCCTCTCCGCAATAAATGCTCCTGTTTTCCCTGTCAAGAGATATCGGACCGCAGGAGAGATACCTCCCCGAGATATCTCCGCATCTTCGCAGCAACGCCCTGATCCGCGATAACAGAACCTCCAGTTCAAAGGGCTTCACCACATAATCATCCGCGCCGCTCTCAAAGCCCGAAACAATATCCCTTGAATCCTCCCGTACCGTCAGAAAAACCACCGGCAGGTCTCTGAAACGCTCTCGAATCCATCGGCACATCTGCACGCCGTTTCCGTCCGGCATATTCCAGTCCACCAGCGCCAATGCTGGGCATCCGCCTCCGAAAGCCTCCTTTGCGGCAGCGATAGTCGGAAATACCGAGACACTGAAACCATACTGTCCCAGAAATTTCCGCACTGCGCAGGAGATGTTTTCATCGTCTTCCATATAGTAAATATCTGTCATATTCTCCAACCCTCCCTTTCGTTTCCCCGCATACATTTATTTTCACCCAGACACAAAACCGGCGTAAGAAATTGTTTCCCTACACCGGTATCAGCCGACAGCACAATATTATAAATTCTGAAAAACAGATACTATCAACTCTCCTCTCCGCTGCTTTTAACGTGACAGAATCCTTTATCTGCCGTCATCCCTTTTTCCTGTACATATGTTCCAGCCTGTTATGGTACAGAATCATTGCGACGATACCGCCCACGATTTCTATCATACATAAATATCCGGCTGCTGCTCCTCCGATGATAAGCCCGCATCCAAAGCAGAGAATAATCCCCGCTCCCAGCAATATCCACATAATTCCATGTTTTCGATTATAAGCCTTTACATCCGTAATCTGCTCTTTTTCAGGCGGTTTCTTTCCGCTCCAGAAACCAACCGGCTCTTTACTTCCGCATTGAACAATACCAATTAATATAATGAGTACCGCACACACCAACAGTATCACCGAAAAAATTATTGTTTCAGCCATCATACCATCCTCCCTTTCCGCACTGTTCTCTGCGCCCGGGTAATGCTGCTTCCCATACTTCATTAGGTTCTACCAGTAAGTATATTGCAAAATCAACATTATGCCAAGTGAATATTTTGTAAAAGTTTATTGACATTTTTCTAAAAATTGCAGCCGGAGTAAAGGAACCATAAATGCCTTTTTTTCATATTTATATAGCAGGAAGCAAAAACCGCTTCCTAAATCCTGCGACAATAAAAATAAAAATGATGTAAAGGAGAAATGAATTGTTATGGCTATCGGTTATTTGATGATACAGGCACGGACAGCCCACGACGCGCTTCCTCTAAGCGGGGCCCAAATCTGGATCACAGATGGCAAAGAGAAAAATATTTATCATTTGACAACGAATGAAAGCGGGGAAACAGAAAAAATTGCCCTTGAAACCCTGGACCGTTCCCTGTCCCTTGATCCGAATTTTCAGGGAATACCATATATCAGTTATCATGTGCTTGCCTTTGCAAACGGTTTTAATTCCGTCCATATTTCCGGCATTCCGATATTGGAAGGTGAGACAGCCATTCAGCCGATTGAATTTATTCCGATGCGGAGGATGCAGCGCATCCCGACCGTGACGGAGATTCGGATCAGTCCGCCCGCCGTTTCCATGAGCGGAAGCCGTTATCAGGAGGTACCTGATACGAATCCCCAGGTACTCCGCCAGGTGGTCATTCCAAACCCGATCACGGTACATCTGGGCTCTCCGGGCGCAGCCGCCACCAATATCCAGGTGTCCTTTCCCAATTACGTAAAGAACGTTGCCAGCAGTGAAATTTATCCCACATGGCCGGATGCATCTCTAAGAGCAAATATTTATGCAATTATCACCTTTGCGTTAAATAGAATTTATACCGAATGGTATAGAAGCCGCGGCTACGGCTTTGACATAACAAATAGTACTGCCTATGACCAGTATTTCATATACGGGCGGAATATTTATGAATCCGTCAGCCGGATTGTGGATCAGATTTTCAATGAATATATACGCAGGCAGGGGCAAATCGCACCCTATTTTACATCTTTCTGCAACGGAACCACCGCAACCTGCCCCGGCTTATCCCAATGGGGGACAGTCACACTGGCAAATCAGGGACTAAACTCTCTGCAGATACTGCGCTCCTATTACCCGAAGGACGTGGAAATCGCAGAAACTAATATCATTACCGGCGTTCTCTCCTCCTATCCCGGCACCGCACTTCGGACAGGGAGTACGGGACTTGACGTACAGACCATCCAGACTTACCTGAACAGGATTCGGCGCAATTATCCCGCCATTCCGGCGATTACGGACAATACCGGCGTATTCGGGGAGAGTACCAAAGCGGCTGTCACCAGATTTCAGAGTATTTTCAGCCTGGCGCCTGATGGCATAGTCGGAAAAGCCACCTGGAATAAGCTTTCCTACCTGTATACTTCCGTAGCCAGACTTGCCGAACTGGACAGCGAAGGGACTTCTCTCGGAATCGGAACCGTTCCGCCGTCCTCTGTTCTCCGCCCTGGTTCCTCCGGGCAGGATGTCATTACACTGCAGTATCTTTTGAATATGGCAGCCGAGTTTAATCCTGCCATTCCTGCTCCCATGCAGGACGGAAATTTCGGCACGGAAACACAGCAGTCGGTCGCTGCATTCCAACGCGCTGCAGGACTGAAGGCAGACGGCATAGTAGGACCGCTCACATGGCAGGCACTGTATCAGACCTATCTGGGAGCAGAGGATATCATTCCTCCCGGCACTGACACAGGCTTTATAGAATATGTTGTCCGTTCAGGAGATACTCTTTGGCTGCTGGCACAGCGCTACAATACGACAGTCGATGCCATCAAAAAGCTGAACGGGCTGACCAGTGATAATCTCAATATCGGGCAGGTACTCAAAATTCCGACAACAGATACTACTGACGAATCATATTTTGAATATGTTGTCCGCTCCGGAGATACACTCTGGCTGCTGGCACAACGCTATCACACAACGGTTGATGCCATCAAAAATCTAAACGGACTTTCAGGCAATGATCTGAGCATTGGGCAGATACTGAAAATTCCTTCCGAGGAACCGGTGCCCGCTCCATATTTTGAGTATACCGTCCGCCCAGGGGATACACTCTGGCAGTTGGCGCAAAGATTTGGCACTACGGTTGACGCCATCAAAAGCTTAAATGGATTGAGAAGCGATATCCTGAATATTGGCCAGGTACTGAAAATTCCTAACAATTGAGTGCCGGTTTATCAATTCTAAACGGGAGATAGTACATACCTTACGCTGACTATGATCCGGCTGATCTATCGGGAAGAAAAACGGGAGCAAACCTATTTCTATCATACGGATTTGCTCCCACTTTGTATCGCTACGGACTATCTACCGTTTACGCTCTTTCAGTGTAAAATTTCATCTTAGTTTAAGATATAGAAAATTCATTCCGCTTCTGCTATGCCTCTATTTTCTTCTGGTATCGATCCAGCCATACTTCCTCATTTCTTCCCGAAATGCACTCCTTCGCGGATACATCTCCTTATACGATGTCATAAGCTTCTGTTTTGCTCCCATCTCTCCCACAGACTCCCGCACCTCTCCCAAAGCGGCAATATACGCTGCACATTCCCCATAATAGTTTCTTCTGTTCGCATCCATAATTCCTGCTGTCCGCCCTTCCAGCAATGCCGTGATTCGCTTTATGGCACGGTTCCTTATATCAGATGACATTTGCACCATGGACTTCCATTGTAAAAACAATTGGCAAAATAGATCATTTTCATCAATGCCTTCAAATCCACAAGTGCCTTTTCGATATTCTTCCGCAGAAAATTGCATTGCACTTTTTGCCATCTCTTTCATAGAGGTGATTCCCTTATCCATCCATTGTCCCTCGTGCAAATAGAATAAAAACAATGCAATTCCCTGTTTCATGAAGGTTCCCGTCCAGCCCAGTGCTTCTGATTTATTCAACCCTTCGTCCAATACCTCCACAAACTGCCCGTCTAAGAACCTGAGCACTAAAACCATATTGCTGTCCGGCTTGTTTACCTCCCTCTCAAAATATGTACCACTCCCATATCGGAAATGATTCCCTTCATACCCCATATAAGAACCATTGCCCTTATCCTTGGGCAATGCCTTAAATATCCTTTGAAGTTCTTCCCTTTTCTCTCCGCTTCCATACCCGTTTAACAACGCGCGGAGATAATTTTGTGCGGATGTATCCGATTCACATGCGGCAAAATAACATTTTTCCAATAAAGCCACTTCCCCGTCTGCCGCAATAACAAACTCGGCCGTTTTCAATGCCACCCTGCTGCGCATAATATAGTTCTTTGGTATCGTTTTCATCGCTTTGAGTCCTATGGATACCATATCATTCACCGCCACAGATTTCCCGTTCTCCAATATATTCAAATATAATCCCGGATGGATGTCGGCATATTTTTCCGCATACTGCAACTCCAAGGAAACATTATTCAGTAAATCAACAGCTTCCCCAATAAGCCGATCCGCATCATGTCCTGTCTTATCGCCAAGATATGTTACCCAGGTCGGAAGAAATTCCTCAAACTCAGATAATTCTTCATCTCCATGCTGCATCATTGCTTCTAATGTAACTGTATCCTCTTTCGCATTCACAATAACTCCGTACAATGCCTCCGGACGTTTGGAGGACGGCACTGCATGATATGCGCAATACGCTATATCCAGAATAGCCTGTTTCAGATTACAGTGCAAAAGCTCATGATGCACCAAATCCCAAAGTGAAAACTCTTCATCGCCATACTCATTATCGCACAGAATCTCCATCTCCAACATCTGCTTTCCAACTGCAAAACCTTCTCTATATCTCTCTATGTCCACACACATATGCACAAAATCACAGGCTTCCTCCAGCATATCCGAAATGCCGCTGTTGTCCTCATAATAGAATTCTTCATCACTGCCGTCATACCAGTCATCATACTCTTCGTTCAATACGCCGGTAATAGTGATTTCCTGAGAATCAATGCTTTTTAAATTACCTCTGATATGATTGTACATTTCGTCGAAATCAATATCCTTTTTGTTTACCGCTTTTTCTGCCTCTCCCCCGGCAGATTTCAGCATTTCCAGAAAGCCTTCTCTGCAATGTTCCGGGCAAACCCTTCCAATATCATGCACAAAAGCGATAAGCTGATCTGTTGAATATTGCGACGTCAGGACATCTATCTGTTTTAAAAAATTAGTCAGGTTCATAGTTGGTCTCCATTTATCTGCGTGTCTTAGCAAGATATAAATACTGTTGGTTTTAAATTATTATTAAAACTCACTTTTAACTAATCTACTTTACATCCAATACATATACTGTACCTTTATATGCACCGCATTTTAAAAGCACTTCTTTCTTCGTCAACTCTTTTAAAATTTCTCTAGCCCTTCTTTGTTTTACACCCAACACTTCCTCGGCCTTGCTTGTCGTTATTTTTTCATTCTTTTGCAAATAATCTACTATTAATGTTTCCTGCTTCGATAAACTTTTTATTTGAATATTTGTCGGCGCTTTATCGGCATTTTCTCTTTCAACCGCGCCAAAATCATACGAATACGTATCATCTAATGGAACAATGGTTCTAAAAATATCACCTTCAATAAATTCCGGCATCTTTCCAGAATAGCATTTTTGTCAGCTCTAAGTCTTCCAAATGTGCGCACCGAAAAGTTAGCACTCTCAGTTTTAGTTAGTATTTTCATTCCAGATAAATACGTTTAGTCTAAACCCGCTTACCCAAAACGAAAAACAATAGCTTTGATTTACAGTATAACAATATATTACATTTTTTTAAACATAAAACTTAGTTTATGAACAAAAAAACACTCGACCGCAGCCAAGTGTCCCATATTATAACACCATTTCCCCAAATACACATTTTAAATAATCAAATACAATAATAAATATATAATTCAACTACTTTCTTATTTAACCTCTCTATCAAAAGAGCCACTTCCTCATCCAAAATGAAGTGGCCCTTTTCCTATCTCCTATCTTTTAAGCCTGAATGCTGCCACCAGTTCCTTCAGCAGCCCTGCCTGAGCAGACAATTCCTCGCTGGCTGCGGCACTCTCCTCGCTGGTTGCAGAGTTCGTCTGAACCACAGCGGATATCTGATCGATCCCTTCCGCAACCTAGCTGATGGCGCTCGTCTGACTCTCCACAGCCTCCACCACAGCAGCCATCTGTACGCTCACACCACCGGCATTCACATTGGTAAGTTCCAGAGAATCCGTCACCTTATTTACCACCTCGATACCCTCTGTCACTGCCACAATAGAACTCTCGATCAACCGTCTGGTCGCTTTTGCCGCCTCGTCAGATTTATTTGCCAGATTGCGCACCTCATCTGCCACTACGGCAAAACCCTTTCCCACATCTCCTGCACGCGCCGCTTCCACTGCGGCATTTAACGCCAGAAGATTGGTCTGGGAAGCAATATCTTCGCTGGCTGCAATGATCTTGCTGATTTCCTCCGAAGCACCTGAAATTTTTTCCATTGCGGTGTTCAGTCCCTTAACATATTCCATACTCATCCCAAGCTGCGCACCGGCCTTATCCACATACTCACCGGCTTCCCTGGTCGCCTGCGCCGTCCTTTGGGCATTTCCGGAAATTTCACTCATTGTGGCAATCAGCTCCTGCACGGAACTTGCCTGTTCGCTGGCCCCCTGAGCCAGATCCTGCGCACTGGATGATACCTGATCCGAACCGTCCGATACCTGCTCCGCACTGTCCCTGATCTGTCTCATCGTATCATTCAATCTGTCACTGATTTTTTCCAGAGAATGCTGAATAGATGTAAAATCTCCTATGTATTCCTGCTGAATACTGTTTGTCAGGTCCCCTCCGGCAATGGAATCCAACACACCGGAAATCTCACCGATATAAGATCCCAGACGCCGGGCAGTACTCTCAAATATCTGTCCCAGTTTACCGATCTCATCTCCTGAATAAATCCCGACTCTGACCTCCTGTCCGCTCTCCAGCCCCAGATCTCCCCGCTCCAGGCGCTCCGCTGTTTTCGTAATCAAAGCCAGAGGCGTCGAAACCTTCTTTTTCAGATAATCGACAAGAATAACCAGACATATTATGATCGCTACGACGCCAACCACGGCTGACAAAATAATAGTGATAAGCATCTCCCGGTTAGCTTCCTCGCTGGAAATACCGGCAAAGAGCAGCCCGCTGACCTTTCCTCCCTCCTCCTTTATCGGAACATAGGAGCACAGATATTTCTTACCCAGAATCTCAGTCTTACCTACAAATGCTTCGCCCTTCCCCAGCACAATTTCAGACACATCAGAAGACAACTTCGTTCCAACCACACGCTTACCATCCTCAACTACGGTCGTATAAGTACGGACATCACCCTCAAAAATTGTAAATTCACAACCCATCTGGTTTTTCAGATCATCCAGCAGCCCATTCATATCACCGCCTTCAGCACTTTCGCTGCCGCGCTCAAGTTCATAGGCCAGCACATTCGTTCCGGTTATACAGCGTTCCTTCAAAATGCTCATCGCAAGAGTGCGGGACATAACAACACATAAAAATACTACCGAAATGATAGATACTGCTAACATAATTACCACTACACGGCCTACCTTCTGCCCGATACGTCTCTGATCTCCTCCTGTTCTTTCCTGAGACATCTGAAATTCATTCATAAATATGTTACCTCCGTCTGTCAAAAAATAATCCAGTCATTAAAAAAGGGCTTTCCTGAATTTCGGAAAGCCCTTTAGATCTTGAAACTTTAATTAGTGACTGCTGATTAAGTCTTAAATGCTTGATTTTACTGATTTTTCTTTCAATTAGGCGTATAATAAATGCAAGGTAATGAACCATTGGAATTCGTTTTTCATGCAGATAACCTTATAAAATATACTTGCAGGGGAGTTAAAATGCCATGTACAGACCGCTTGATAAATTGCAACATTCCTTTTTTGATTTTAATCAGCCGCTTGGGATGCATATGAATCCCAAAAACAGGTGGATCCGTCTTGCTGACCGGATCCCCTGGGATGTTTTCGAAGAAAAATATGCAGAACTTTTTCCCAGTAGTACCGGAAATGTTGCGAAGCCTTTGCGTATGGCCCTGGGTTCTCTGATCATACAAAAGAAACTTCTGTTTTCTGACCGTGAACTTGTGGAACAGATCACGGAAAACCCCTATCTGCAGTACTTTATTGGCCTTCCCGGATATCAGGAAGAGCCTCCTTTTGATGCAAGTACATTGACTCTGTTCCGTAAGCGCCTGACCCATGAGATCATCATGGAAGCAAACGAGTACATTCTGGATCATGATGATGAAAATACGCCGCCCACCTCAGGAGCGGGGGATGCGGAGTCATCAGGAAACAACCCGGACAAACCTGAGAATCAGGGGACATTGATCGTAGATGCTACCTGTGCCCCGGTGAATATCCGCTATCCCCAGGATGTCTCTCTGCTGAATGAATCCCGCGAGAAACTGGAAGTGATCATCTACCGGTTTTGTAAAGCTTATGATCTGAAACTGCCAAGGCGGTATAGCCGGAAAGCAAGGAAAGAGTATCTGGCTTTCGCAAAGAGCAGGAAGCATACAACAAAGCAGATACGAAAGGCAATCAAAAAGCAGCTTTCCTTTGTACACAGGGATCTTGGCTACCTGGAGCAATATATGAGTGAAGGTTACGCGCCCACCCGGAAAGAGATCTCTCTTCTGTTGACGATCGGTAAACTTTACGAACAGCAGAAGTACATGTATGAAAACAAAACACATGTAGTAGAAAACCGTATTGTCAGTATCAGCCAGCCATGGCTTCGTCCAATCATAAGAGGAAAAGTGAAAACACCGGTTGAGTTTGGCGCAAAGCTGGATTTAAGCATAGACGAAAAGGGTTATGCCCGGATTGAAACAATCTCATTCCATGCATATAATGAAAGTACTCATCTTCAGGAGGCGATCATCAGGTATTATGAGCGCACAGGAAGTTATCCTGAGCGTGTATTGGTGGACCAGATTTACAGGACGAGAGCAAACCGGAACTTTTGTAAAGATCATGGGATCCGGATTTCAGGCCCAAAACTTGGAAGGCCAGGTAAACCGGAACAGGCAAAAACAGAGAAAAAGCAGGAATATGAGGACAATACGGATCGAATCGAAATCGAACGTGAATTCAGTGTCGAAAAGCGTAGTTACGGATTGGGGCTGATCGTAACCCGGTTGGAAACAACCCAGCTGACCTCTATTGCGCTGTCTGTATTAACTGCGAATCTTTTTAAAATGCAGAGGAGGATTCTCTGCGCCTTTTTACAGTTTTTAGAGAACTGTAAAAGGGATAGTGATTTGAAAATACATCTGTTAAAATTTATTGGATCGAGAAAAGAATTTTCTATATGTACTTAAAAAATCAATGACTTAATCAGCAGTCACTAATTATTCAATGATGGTTGCAACCCTGCCGGAACCAACTGTTCTACCGTAAACGGTAGATAATGAGTACCTATACAAAACTAGAGCAAACCTGTATAATAGAGACAGATTTGCTCCAGTCTTTATTTCACTTCATTCTTACCAGGCTTCCGGCAGTTCTCCGGCAGGCTTGGTGACCACGGGAGCAGGTCATCCAGAAAACTGCGGTCTGTATCATCCAGATGTTTCGGGATCTCGGTAAGCAGATACTCAAAGTAATCATACGGTTTCAGGTTGTTTGCTTTTGCGGTTTCCGCAATGCTGTAAATGATGGCGCTGGACTTTGCACCGGCAATGGTATCGATCATCACCCAGTTTTTCTTGCCGATGCAGAATCCGCGGATGGACTGTTCCGCAGCGTTATTGTCCATCGGTACTTCGCCGTCGTCCAGGAACACTTTCAGGTATTTTTCCTGGTTCAGGGAATAATTGAACCCTTCCCACGTCTTGCTTTTCTGCGGCACTTTCGGGAGGGTTTCACGCACCCACACGAAATAAGCCTCCACCAGGGGCCTTACACTCAGCTGGCGGCGGATCATACGTTCCCCGGCCGGAAGATCCTTAAGCAGTTTTTCCTCCCGGTAGATAGCCTGTATCATGGTCAGCGCAAGATATGCGCGGCTGTCCTTCTGCTTTGCTTTCG
>OFGN01001115.1_pt1 | contig 21815 bp, 21 predicted proteins | sample 1521821 | NCBI WGS metagenome assembly OFGN01 (sample SAMEA3504094, study PRJEB24116) | mouse gut metagenome | biome: mouse gut; feature: mouse-associated habitat; material: faeces | place: Denmark | collected 2011
CAACACCTGTTGGGTGATATTGAATTGAATCTGCATCACGCAAAACTGCACCTGCTCTGTAAGCCAAAACCAAACCATCTGCAGTTGCACCATAGTGATTTGAAGTTGGGAAATCTTGATAATGCAAACGACCTGCACCACCAGTACAAATAACAACTGTTTTTGCTTTTGCAACAGAAACTTCGCCTGTTTCCATATTCAAAAGAATTGCACCAGCAGCATTTCCTTTGTCATCCTTCAATATTTCGATTGCAGATGTAAACTCTACAACTTCAATGTTTTTGTTCCAAACTTCGTCACGCAAAACACGCATAATTTCTGCACCAGAATAATCTGCACAAGCATGCATTCTGTTTCTTGAAGTACCACCACCTGGAGTTGTAGCCATCACGCCATTTTCGTCCTTATCAAACATAACACCCATATCATTAAGCCATTTGATAGCCTCAGGTGCTTTATAAACCAATTTTTTCAAAAGCTCTGGCTTGTTTGTAAAGTGTCCACCACCAAAAGCATCAAGATAGTGAGTTGCAGGGCTGTCATTTTCTTTGTCAGCTGCTTGGATACCACCTTCAGCCATCATAGTGTTTGCATCGCCAATTCTAAGTTTTGTTACCATAACAACTTTGCAACCAGCGTTGTAAGCTTCCAATGCAGCACTCGCACCAGAACCACCACCACCGATGATAAGCACATCAGATTCGTATTTGATATTTTTCAAATCAATCTTTTTGCCCAAAACACGGCTTTTTCCTTGCAACAAATCAGCAAGAGCACAAGGCACTTTTTGACCTTTGTTTGCACCAACACTAAGAGTTGTGAATGCACTCTCAATATAATCAGGATGATTTTCTGCAAGCAGAATATCTTTTTCCTCAGCAGTCATACGCTTTGGCACCTGACCAATTCTTGCCTCACGGGAAAGTTCAACTTTTTTCATTGACTCTAACATTTCATCAGTATACATATGCACGCTCTCCTTATTTTTGTTCCATATCACGGTTATTGTAAAGCTCTTCAATTTCACTCAAAGGCTTGTTTGCGATTTTCTCAAGCATCTCAAGATAGTCGCCATTCAAAATATCATTTACTCTTTTTTCCAAATGCTCACTTTTTGGCATAATGTACTTACCGTTTAAACGCCTTGCAAGCAATGATACAAGTCTGTGTGAGATACCTGCAGGGCAACGATTTGAACACATACCACAAGATACGCAGTCAAATGATTCCTCAGCACACTTTGCAAAGTCAGCCCTTTGTGCATAAGCAATATATTGCATAACATTCAAATTTTGTGGGCAAGCTTTTGTGCAAGCATTGCAACCGATACAGCTATAAATCTCTGGATATAGTTGCATCATAATTTGTTCTGTTGGCTTAATTTCGTTTATGTCATATTGTGCTTTTTGAGTTGGGAAATAAGGAATACTTGCAATATACATATTATTCTCAACCTTAGTTTGACAAGCCAAAGCAAATTTCAACTCACTTTCTCCAGCAATTCTGTAAATAGTGGCACAAGCACCGCAAAAACCTGCTCTGCAACCACAACCGCGAATATGCTTGTATCCTGCATATTCCATAGCATTCATAATAGTAAGTTCAGCTGGCACACTATAAAGCTTACCCATTATGTAGATATTTACCATTTCTTTCATATACTCATCCTCTTTTTATTTATTAAGATATTGTAACTTTTGCTACAATTATTGTAAAATCAATAACTTATCAAAAACTGATAATTGCAAAAAATTCTTTAATAGATATTTTGGCAAATAGTTTTTGAACACCACAATGCCATCAATATTCGTTTGGCAACTCGTCAATCTCATCACATCTGAAAACTGGACCATCTTTGCAAACAAATTTTGAACCGATGTTACATCTTCCACATTTGCCGATACCACATTTCATTTTAAGTTCCAAGGTTGTGTAAACTTGAGTTTTATCAAAGCCCATTTCAATAAGTCCTTGAAGAACAAATTTAATCATAATTGGTGGTCCACAAATTACAGCAGTACGATTGTTGTCAAAAGCCAATTCCTTCAAATAAGCAGGAACAAAGCCAACATGACCTTCCCAACCTTCCTCAGGTCTGTCAATGGTTACAAACACATTGAAATCTTTGTCGTTTGCCCATTCCTTTGTCATTTCCTCGTAGTCCACAAGGTCGCCTGAACTTCTTGCACCATAAAGCACATCAACATGTCCGTAGTTATCTCTGTTTGCTCTTACATAATTGATAACAGAACGCAAAGGAGCAATACCAATACCACCTGCGATAAACAACAAATTCTTTTTTGCAAAAGCATCGTCAACAGGGAAAGGCTTTCCATATGGTCCTCTAACAGTAATTTCGTCGCCAACTTCCAACTGGTGGATTGCCTCTGTCAAAATACCACATCTTTTGATAGAAAACTCTTTAAACTCTGTGTTTGTAGGAGAAGAAGTAATTGAAAACATTGCCTCACCCACACCAGGAATTGATACCATTGCACATTGACCCGGTCTGTGGTCAAACATTATGCTTCCATCAATGCCAACAACTCCAAAAGTTTTAACATCATTTGTATCTGTGCGAACACTGATTACTTTTGCCACATGAGGTACTAATTCGTCTTTTATAATTTCACTCATTATTTGTTACCTCCCAAAGTTTTCATAACTTTAACAATATTCATTGAAACAGGGCATTTTGCAACACATCTTCCACAACCAACACAAGAAAACTCTCCATTGTGATTTGCAGGATGATATACCAATTTATGCATAAATCTTTGACGGAATCTTTGCATATGGCTTGGTCTGTTTGTTCCGTGAGCCATCATTGTAAAATCTTTTCTCATACAAGAATCCCAACAACGGAATCTTTTTACGCCAGTGTTTGTTTTGTAGTCTCTTACATCATAACATTGACAAGTTGGGCAAACATATGTACAAGTTCCACAACCGATACAGCTCTCTGACAATGCCTGCCACTCAGGACGAGCGAACATTGCATCAAGCTTATCCCCACCGAACTCTTTCAATGGCAAATTGTTAAATGGCAATTTGCTCATAATTTCACGAGTTTTTGCTTGACTATCTTTTACTGCTTTGTCATCGCCATTCTCAAAAAGTCCTGCAAACTCTGCCATAAACTTTTCGCCTTTTTCTGTCACAGGATTAAAGTAAATATCCTCCCCTGCAATATAGCTTTCAATATCGCCTTTAGGTTGTGCTGGGTCAATACCAAAGTTACTGCAAAAACAACTTTCCTCTGGCTTTGTGCAACTTAATGATATAACAATACCATGTTTGCGTCTTGCCTCATAAAAAGTATCAAGAAAACCTTCAAGAAAAACAGTGTCAAGGATGTGAAAAGCTCTTACATCACAAGCTCTAACGCCAAAAATCACAAAATCTTCGGCAACAAGCTCGCCTTGCTCCACAATAATATGTTTGCCGTCTTTTTTGAAATTTGACAAGTCCTCACATTGTGGGAAGAATGCGTCTTTTGCACTTTTCACGGTCATTTTGCTCAAATTGACCTCTGCACCTTCACTCCATTCCTCAAAGTTAACTGCACCATTATTTTCAATAGGTGCATATAATCTCATTTTTTCATTAATAGCATTGTATAAGCTATTAAGGTTAGATAACGCTAATTTTTTCATTATTTACCCTCCTTATCACTTATAGCAGTCGCCTCAATATCGCCTTCGGTAAAGTTTACAAGTGGATTGCGTTGATCTGCAATCTCTCCTGCTTGATAGTCACCATAAAACTCATTGATATCCTTGATAAATTTGCGATTTAGCAAATGAAGTGGAATACCTTGAGGGCAAACTCTTGAGCATTCGCCACAGTCAGTACATCTTCCTGCCACATGGAAAGCCCTTATGATATGGAACATTTTTTCCTCAAACTCAGTTGCATTTGCTTTTGCAGCAACATTACTTCTTGCATTGTCAAAAACACAAGTACGACAAGTGCAAGCAGGACAAATATTGCGACAAGCATTGCATCTTATGCACTTTGAAAGTTCTTTTTTCCAAAAAGCAAATCTTTGCTCTGCTGTCATTGCCTCAAGCTTTTTAACGCCATCAAACCTTGCATCACAAGCAGGAGTTGCAATTCCTTCTCCAATAATCTCGTCAGCAATTTTAAGCTCTGCGCCCTTGCAAGATTGGCATTTTGAAAGCAATACAGCTGCTTTTTCCATACTAGCATCGCCATATATACTATTAATAATTATATTATTATCATTATCAACAACATTTGTGATACCACTTACGCCTTGAGCCTTAATCTTGTCAATATCAAGATGACCACTGCAACCAACGCCAACAATGTAAATATTTTCTCTGTTTACGCGATGCTCTGTAATAAGCTGATTCATACTATATGTATCACAAGGCTTTAAAACAACAGCAAACTTTTTGTCGCTTGTAATTTGAGAAACAAGATATTTGCTCAAATTTGCACCACAAAAACTATTGTAAACAAAGCCGTTCAATCCACTTTCTTTTGTGAAGATTGCAGGAGTAGTATCATAAATAAATTCGCCTTTAGTCCAACCGATAACGCAATCAACAGTGCCATTATCCAAAAGCTCCTGTAATCTTTCTTTCAATTTCAATTCTAATCCTTGCATCTTATATCTCCTAATTTAACACATTCGCCCAAAGCTCTAATGTCCTCAACGAACTTGTTCATAACTGTAGAAAATTTAACACCTTCTGCTGCAGATACCCACTCAACACGAGTACGACCTCTTTCAATACCCATAAAGTCAAGCATGCTGTACAAAAGAGCAAGTCTTCTTCTTGTGTAATAGTTACCAGTGCTGTAATGACAGTCGCCAGGGTGGCAACCACAAATAATAACACCATCTGCACCACGCTCAAAAGCTTTTAGTATAAACATTGGGTTTACACGACCAGAACAAGGCACTCTGATAATTTTTACATCAGCAGGATAAGTCAATCTGCTTGAGCCTGCAAGGTCAGCGCCTGCATAACTACACCAGTTGCAACAAAAAGCAACAATAGTTGGCTTAAATTCTTTTACTTCTTGCATACTGCTTCTACCTCCGCCATAATTTGACTGTTAGAGAATCCAAACAAATCCATAGCACCTGATGGGCAAGCAACTGTGCAAGCACCACAGCCTTGGCACAATGCTGGATTAACAGCTGCAACTCGTCTGTTTTCTCTGATTCCGTGGTCATTAATAAGTTTTGTTTCATATCCGATTGCACCATAAGGGCAAACATTTGCGCAGTTTGAGCAACCATTACACAACAACTCATCACTATGAGCCACACAAGGATTTGTAACCAATTTTGTTTTGCTCAAAAGTCCGATAACCTTTGCAGCACAAGCACTTGCTTGAGATACTGTTTCAGGAATATCCTTAGGGCCTTGGCAAACACCTGACAAGAAAATACCTGCTGTTGGGCTTTCAACTGGACGCAATTTTGCATGAGCCTCTGTAAGGAAATTGTTTGTATCAATACTTGCTGTAAGCATTGATGCAACCTTTTTAGCAGACTCATCTGGTTCAATTGCTGTTGCAAGCACAACCATATCGCTGTTTACAAGAATTTGTTCATTGTTCAACAAATCACTTGCTTGCAAAACAAGATGTCCATCACTCTCGTATACTTTGCCAACTTGACCTTTAATATAATTTACATTATACTCTTCCACTGCTCTGCGATAAAACTCATCATAGTTTTTGCCAGGAGTACGAACATCAATATAAAATACATTTACATTTACATCAGGATATTTATCACGGATAAGCATTGCATGTTTTGCTGTGTACATACAGCAAATTTTTGAACAATAGCATTTGCCTCTTCCACTGATATCTCTTGAACCTACACATTGAATGAATGTGATTGTGTGAGGATGAGAACCATCACTTGGTTTTACAAGCTTTCCACCAGTAGGACCAGCTGCATTCATCAATCTTTCCAATTCAAGGCTTGTGATAACATCCTTGCTTTGGCTGTAGCCATATTCGTCAAACTTGTCAAGCTTGATAGGATTGTAACCTGTTGCAGCCACAATAGCACCATACTCACGCTCAATAATCTCATCTTGTTGCGTGTAGTCAATAGCTTTTGCAGAACATACAGTTTGACAAAGTCCACATTTATCTTTAGTTATTTTAATACATTGTACAGGGTCAATAACTGCAACATTAGGAATTGCCTGTGCAAATGGAATATAAATTGCAGGTCTGTTGTTAAGTCCACAGTTAAATTCATTTTTGCCTTTCTTTGAAGGACATTTTGACATGCAATCGCCACAACCTGTACACAAATCTGTGTTGATATATCTTGCCTTTTTACGGATTGTTGCCTTAAAATTGCCAACAAAGCCACTTACTTTTTCCACTTCGCTGTAAGTTAAAAGCTCAATGTTAGGATTTGCAGCCGCATCAACCATCTTTGGTGTCAGAATACAAGCTGAACAGTCAAGTGTTGGGAAAGTTTTGTCAAGCTTTGCCATATTACCACCGATTGTTGGTCTTTTTTCCACAATATCAACTTGGAAACCTGCCTCTGCAATATCCAAAGCAGTTTGAATACCTGCAATACCACCACCAATAACCAAAGCCCTTTTTGTAACTTGACTTTCGCCACTGATAAGTGGTGCGTTTAATTTTACTTTTGCAATCGCAGCGTTTGCAAGTGCAATAGCCTTGATTGTAGCCTCTTCAATATTTTTATGTATCCAAGAACAATGCTCACGAATGTTTGCAATTTCAACCATAAATGGGTTAAGCCCTGCTCTTTCCGCATTTTTACGGAAAGTACCTTCGTGCATTCTTGGAGAACAAGAACAGATAACCACACCATCAAGTTTATATTCTTCTATTGCATTACGCATAATAAGTTGTCCCGCTTCAGAACACATATACTGATAATCTGTTGCAAAAACAACACCTTGTTGCAACTTAACAGCCTCGACAACTTGCTTTACATCTACTGTTGCCGCAATATTACTACCACACCAACATACAAATACACCTATCTTTAGCACTTTTGTCCTCTCCTCTATTTCTTGAATTTCCTAAAAGCACTTACCAATGCTTGTTGAGGGATTTGCTCATCAATAATCGCAGGAATATCATTTGCATCCAAATAATTTTCGCCGACTTGTCTTTGCTTAACCACTCTGATAGCCTCAACTATTTTGGCAGGTTCAACACCACGAGGGCATCTTTCCACACAAGCAAAACAGCTTAAACAATGAAAAATTGATTTGCTGTCCATAAGCTCTTGAATTCTGCCATGTACCACCATATCCACAAATTTGTGAGGGGCATATTCCATTTCATTGAATGAAGGACAAGATGCAGAGCATTTGCCACATTTCATACATCTGATTGGATTTGCGCCACTGATACGAATAACTTCATTTGCAAGTTCCATATCTTTTTTCATATCGCCCTCCTTACTTTACACCCAAAGCTTCAGCCAAAAGCTCAGTAAAGTATTTCACCTCAATTTTGTTGTCTGCTTTTGCATTTGCATTCAAATTATACATACAAAGCGGACACGCAGTGATTAGTTGTTCACAACCTTTATATTTTGCAGAATCGATAATTTTATCTACATTTTTTGTTGCTTGCTCAGGTTTAGTAACAGATATGTAACCACCACAACACTCATTACGGAAAGGATATACAACCGGAGTTGCACCCAATGCCTTGATAAAATCCTCAAGAATTGTTGGATTTTCAGGGTCGTCAAAAGCAAGTTCACTGCTTGGTCTTAAAAGTAGGCAACCATAGTAAGCACCAATCTTGCGACCTTTCAAAGGATTAACAACCTTTTTTGCCAAATTGTCAAAACCGATAACTTCTTTAATCAAAGTTAAAAAGTGAACAACCTCTGTTTCGCCGTTATAAGGTTCTGCAAAAGCACAATAGTTGTTTGCTCTCATATGAATATCGCTGTTTGTTTTCATATCGTTGTTAACACGAGTCAAAACATGATGACAAGCAGAGCAAAGTGTCAAAAGCGGACGACCAAGCTCTTTTGCTTGATTAAGTGTTCTGATAGAAGACAATTTTGTAGCGATTTCGTCTTTTGCCAAAGGATAAACTCCTCCGCAACATTGCCAATTATCAAGCTCCTCAAACTGAATACCCAATGCCTCAAGTGAACGGCGAGCATACATATCAAGCTCTTTCGCCTTTGTCTTTAGGGTACAGCCAGGATAATAACTATAAATCATATTACCTCCACTGATAATAAATCATATACTTAAATTTTCGTGCATATCGCACATTATATTCAAAATCAATTTAGCAAGATAACAACTTAAATATGCTGAAAAAAGCTTTTTGATATACAATCAAATTTACTCTTATCATAACAAAAATCAAATATCCATTCAATTTTTATCAATCAAAAATATCATTTGCTATAACATAATGTTATTCAGCTTTTTCAATGTTAAATCAATCAAATATATTTGCCATTTTGATTTTGTTGCCAACAATTAATATTAAGGTCAAATTAAATCAAATTTCAATTTGAGCAATAACGCTTTTCAACATATTTGCACTGTTATGCAATTTTGCAATTTCTTCCTCAGTAAGGTCAGGCAAAATTTTTCCACAAATTCCATCTGGTCCTACGATAAATGGAATGCTTAGGCAAACATCCTCAATACCATACTCGCCGTGCATCATAGAAGACACTGTCATTGAAGTATTGCTTTGAGAGAAAATGCACTCAAGCAAATGGCAAACACTGATAGCAATTGCATAAAAAGTTGCACCTTTTCTTTGAATGATTGTTCCACCTGATTTTTTCATATAAGTTTCAATTTCTTGCTTGTCAAAGTCAAAATCCTTTTGATCTTTACAGCTAAACTTATTTTTGTAGTCAAGCAAGTTTACGCAACCAACTTGAGCAATTGACCAAGGAACAAAAGAGCTGTCACCATGCTCACCCAAAACATAAGCATGAATACTTTTTTGGCTTACAGCCAAATGATCAGCAAGGCTTGAACGCAATCTTGAAGTGTCAAGCAAGGTGCCTGAACCAATAACTCTTTCCTCAGGAATACCTGAAACTTTTGTAAACACATATGTCATAATATCTACGGGGTTACTTACAATAACATACAAAGCATCTTTTGCATAAGGCACAATTTTTTGTGCAATGTCTTTGATAATGTTTACATTTGTTTGAGTCAAATCAATACGAGATTGACCTGGTTTTCTTGGGATACCAGAAGTGATAACAACAATATCACTGCCAACAGCATCTGCATAGTCGCCTGCATATATATCACAAGGTGTGCAGAATGGAATACCTTGACGAATATCCATTGCCTCACCCAATGTTTTGTCCTTATTGATGTCGATAAGCACGATTTCGCTTGCAACACCTTTCACCACCGCAGTGTAAGCAATTGATGCACCAACGCTTCCTGCTCCAATAATTGTAACTTTTCTATTCATAGTAACCTCCGTATATCTATACAAATTTATTTAATTTTATTATTATTATTTTATCTATAATAGTGTACATTAGTATTCTAGCAATTTTTGCAAACAATGTCAATAGAAAAACTCTTATTTATTATAATTTCCTCAACAATTTTTGCCAAATCTCCCTTTTTGCAGCAAACAACAGCACAACACATATAAAAAATTGCGAATTTAAACAATTTTATGTAATGACAAATACATCAAGTATTTTAAACTTTAAATACAAAAACAAAATTAACAACTTGTAATCAATCTCCACTTTAATTTCAAAATCAAATCTCTTCTCATTTGGTCAAATACCTTAATATGTTACTTCCGACTTGTCCGTTGTAGCACTTTCCTTTTATCGACTCCCTAATTTTTTGAGGCAGATATTACAAATAAAAGTCCAATTTAAGCCTTGTTTTTTAATCTTGGTTTGCGTGCAAAAAAATAAAAACTTGTACTTAAAGGCAAAAACATTGCAAACTTAACACAAACATTTAATCTCTTTTATGTAGATTTTAATGCTTTTACTTATAAAATATTTATTGGTAAATTTTACCTCAAACACTCACAAAAGTCTTATTTATCAAGCATTTTTAGCAAAATTTATTCTGCATTATGTAGATTTTTTATTTTCGCAGATTGTTTACAAAAATAAATTAAACATTACTGTTTTATGATATATCGCTCAATTTATTTTTAGATATTATCGCTCTTTTATACCAAGTCAACCAACAATTAACAAAACTCTAAAATAAAATTAAACATATAAAATTCATATTGCACAACATACCAGCCAATTTAACTTATGCGTACAGCCAAAAGACAACTAATTTGACTTAAACAAACTTTAATAAAATACTAATTACGCAAAAAAAGACTGCAAAATTGCAGTCTTTTTAATAAATTATCAGGTTTTAAATAACAATTTGTTATACAAAATGCGCTTACAATTATCTGTTAGCCAACTTTTCCATCAATTCATCCATAGATTTGTCGTCAACCTCATCAGTACTGATATCGTCAAGTCCATTTTCAACCTTACTCTCATCTGGCTTTTCTGGATTTTTCTCAAAATTAATTTCTTGAATCTCCTCTTCTTGCTCGTCTTCTTCAGCAAACTCGGCAGGAACTTCAATTATATTATTGCTATCCTCAGCCTCTTCTGCAGTAACAACAACATTTGCAGCATTAACCTCAGCACTTTCATCCTGCACATTCTCCTCAATTTCTTGAATAGGCGTGTCGCCTTCAAAGCCTTCATTTTTTTCTGCCTCAATCACTGCTTTTTTATGCAACAAATAATTTCTGATTGCAGTTGCAATAATAATTCCACTAGAAATAACAATAACAACTATTGCCACAATTCCAATAATTGTCTCAGTAGATATAGCACTCAAGATATTCAACATATCATTTTCTCCTTCAAATCATTTTATATTATGCCCATTATGTATTATTCCCAACAAAACACATAATTTTTCGTAAGATAAATTTTTTAATTACTATTAAATTGTAGTATAACCACATTTTTTGCAACTTAAGCCGTGTTACAGAAACACTATCCACCACTTGATCACAAATTTAAACGCCTAATTCATACAAAATTTCAAAATACTTTTATAATTTTTTAGCAAGTTGTTTTATATATTCAGCAAGATTTTTGCCCAATTCCTCATTTCTTAAGCCATATTCAATATTTGCTTGCAAAAATCCGAGTTTATCGCCCGTATCATATCGTCTGCCTTCAAATTCATAAGAGAACACGCCAACAGTTTTTGCCATAAGATTGATTGTATCAGTCAAATAGATTTCGCCATTTTTTGCAGGAGCTGTTTGTCTTATATAATCAAAAACATCAGGAGTCAAAACATATCTTCCCAATGAAACAAGTGTTGAAGGCAACTCTTCTCTCTTCGGCTTTTCAACAACGCCTTTCATTTCGCAATATCTGCCTTTTTGAGCGCCCTTAATTACAGCACCATACTTAACAGCATCTTCTTCTGCAACTTCTTGCACCCCCAAAATACTTTTGCCTGTAGTGTAATATGCATCAATCAATTGCCCAATTGCAGGTTGCTTGTCTCCGTTATAAACAATGTCATCGCCATAAACAACTGCAAATGGGGCATCGCCAACAAAAGTCTCACTTGCAAGCACAGCCATAGCTGAACCATTCATTTCCTTTTGTCTGCAATAGTAAAAATTAGCTTTATCAGCAAGCTCATTAATAACTTTTATCTGACAAGCTTTGTTGCCTTTTGCCAATATTTTCTCAAGTTCAGGTGCATAGTCATAATAATCCTCAATGCACTTTTTATTTTTTCCTAATATTATCAATATATCAGTAATACCACTTTTAACGCACTCATCAACAATCAAATCCAAAGAAGGAGTATCCACGATTGGCAACATTTCTTTTGGAATAGCTTTTGTTATAGGCAAAAATCTAGTACCAAATCCAGCACATGGGATTACTGCTTTAGTTACTTTTTTCATTCAACTCTCCAAATCTAATCAATTATTTACCCCCAACAAAACAAGATATTAAATCTTGAGTTTCATTATAGCAAATAAATGCCTAACACATATTTGCAAAGGGTCTAATTAAATATATGTTAATTTACCATCAATTAACATAAAAATCAAATTTTTCATCCGATACAGCACAACTTATCGCGATATGCAAACAACAACCTGTTTATATAATAATAAGTTATCACAAATAATCTACTAATTATATAAAATTATTTTGCATCATTCAACATTAATTCAAACTGAAAGATTGTGTTTTAAACTGCAACAACTAAATAGCTTTTTGCAGCAAAAACATAATATTATCTTTATATATTTAGTATACACTATAAAGAAAGATAAATCAAGTGTAAATTGCAAAAAGGCTTAAATATCTACAATGTGAAGATTTTTAAAGAGTTTTTATTGCTAAAACAGCATTTTTATAACGATATTTCTATTTTATGTAGATTTTATTTTATTCTTTACAATTCCACAATATTATTTACAGCACTATACTTGTATTTTTTTATATTATGCGTTATACTAATTATAGTACATTTTAAAGGACATTTTATGGCAACCATATTGCATTGCGACGCTAACAATTTTTATGCATCAGTTGAAATGATGCTCAATCCAAGTCTTAAAGATAAACCTGTTGCAGTTTGCGGAAATCCCGAAAAACGGCACGGCATTGTGCTTGCCAAATCTGAACTAGCAAAAAGAGCTGGAGTAAAAACAGGAGAACCACTTTGGCAGGCAAAGCAAAAATGTCCTAATCTTATTTTTGTAGCACCACACTTTGACGAGTATGTTGCAATAAGCAATAAGCTTTTTGATATGTACAGCGAATATACAGACAAAGTTGAGCCTTTTGGCATTGACGAATGTTGGCTTGATTGCACATCTTCAATAAACCTATTTGGCAGTGGAGAAAAAATTGCAAACGAGTTAAGAGAACGAGTTAAACGCGAACTTGGCATAACAATTTCTGTCGGAGTTTCTTTTACAAAGATTTTTGCCAAAATTGGTTCAGATTACAAAAAGCCAGATGCAGTTACTGTTATTGACGAAAATAATTATAAGCAAATAATTTGGAGTTTGCCTGTTTCCGACCTTCTTATGGTGGGAAGAAAAACTGCAAAGCTCTTCAAACAATTAAGCATAAACACCATTGGCGACCTTGCAAAATATGACAAGGAAACCTTGCAACAATATATCGGAATAAATGGAAAAAAGTTGCACGACTATGCAAACGGAATAGAAACAGAAGAAATCAAATTTGCAGATCAAAAGCATATTCCTGAAAGTGTTGGAAATAGCACAACAACACCTTTTGACATCACAAACGCAAGTGAAGCTCAAGCAATTTTAACCTCACTATCCGAAATGGTTGCAGTAAGGCTACGCAAATATAAACTTCTTGCAAATGGTATTGGTGTCAGCATCCGTTACTGTTCTTTGGAAGGGACGCATAAAAACAAAATGCTTGATTTTTCCACCTGCAACGCGCAAGATATTTCAGAGCAAGCTTTTGCAATCTTTCAAGAGATACACAACTTCAAAAAGAATCCTCCGATAAGACAACTTGGCGTTTACACCTATAAACTTACTGCTGGCAAAAATCGCCAAACCTCTATGTTTGATATTACTCACGACAAACGCGAAAATTTGGACAAATCTATTGACAAAATTCGTGCAAAATATGGGCAAACTGCCGTTAAAACAGGCATTGTAGCCAAACATCAAGAAATCTGCGACGGATTGGTTGACAAAGAATTTCAACCATTCAAAAAATAAAGATAAAACGCATTCAAACACTAATGCGCTGCTAAATTATAAAAATAAGCATATAAAAAGGGAATATTTAGAGCAAATATTCCCTTTTTCATTTTCCTTGTTTATGTTGAGTTTATATATTTTTTAACCATTAAATACAAATAAAGTCCATTTCATAAACACACATTTTTTATCACAATATAATTTTAACATAACAATAAATATCTTATAGTGTTTTCAGCTTTTGGATTATCAATTGCTTTGCAATTTCTGGGATATCTACATCTGCAACCAACTTTTCCATTGGGCAAATGTCATCTCCTTTGCGATTTATGATTTTATCAGTTAAGATATCATAAACAATTTTGATATTGTATTTTTTGCAAATTTCCACTGCCTCATATGTGGCAACTTGCGCATATAATGCAGATATTTTCAAATTTGCATATAGCAAAGCTACTGCTTTGCCAACAATTTTATCTGCAGCAACAAAGCCACAAAAATCTTTTTCACTCAAAATAAAATCAATCAATGGCTTTACTCCACGCTCCCTGCTAGTTATAATTTCCTTGCCATCAGATAGTACGCAAGTAAAATTTTCAGAAAGCAAAAGTTGTTTTACAGCATTTAAATCAACCACGAAATCCTCCTAAACTCCAAAAAACACATAACATTTAATATCAAAACATTATTTCAATTTTATAAATTACTTGAAATCTTTCAATTATTTGATTTTTCAAAATTCATCACAAAAGAAATGGCAATCACAACAAGTGGAGCAATCACAGCTTGCAACAAAACACCTGCAAGTCCTGTTTGAATTTGTCCCCAAACCACAGCAATTGTCAATGGAGAAATGCTTTGGAAGATTGCGGCAAGCAACAAAAATGCACTTCTGCCTGCAATCGCTGCCAAAAGCACTACTGGAAAAGCAATCCATACATTGTCAGCTATTTTTTTTGAAAAAGCACCAGAAACTGCCGCAAAAACAGCAAGTTCAGCTACCATATACGGCAAACGACTCAATGCAGGCATAGCATTTCCAAAAGCAAGAGTAATCAAAAAACTGACAATTGGTGACATAATTCCAACACCAAGTCCCCATTTGCAACCCAACAAACAACCACCTATAAGCACAGGCAAATACATTGGCAACCATTGAGCTCCACCACTTGCTCCAAGCGTAGCGTGAATAATTTGTGGTAATATAACAGCAAGTGCAATCAACCCAACGGAAACCATCGTTTTGATTGTAATTTTAAATTTAAAACTGACATTTCTTCTTGTTAAAACAGCATCCAACATTTTTATACCTCCTTAAGTCTAACAGAAAAATCTGACATCATCTCTGCGATTTTTATATTTTGTGGACAAACTTTTTCACAACTTCTGCAACCAATACAAGCATTTGGCAATTTTTCTTTTTCATAAGATGACAGCACCATTGGTGCAATAAAACCACCTTCCGTAAATCTATGCTCATTGTAAAGCCTAATAAGTTCAGGAATATCAAGCCCCAACGGACAATGACTTGTGCAATATCTGCAAGCCGTACACGGCAATTTTGTTTTTCCTGTCATACATTCAGCAATGTTCATTAATGTCTGCATTTCTTTTTCGCAAAGCATTTTGTCCTCTGCAAAAGTTTTTATGTTTTCCTCAACTTGTTTCATATCAGACATTCCAGACAAAATTGTTGTAACTTCTGGCAAACTTTGCAAAAATTTGAAAGCCCAGGCCGGAATACTTTCATCAGGACGCAAAGCCTTCAACTTCGCCTCATCCTCACTTGCAAGGGATGCAAGCTTTCCTCCACGCAAAGGCTCCATAACCCACACAGGTATATTCCAGTTTGTCAAAAGCTGTGTTTTTTCTTTCGCCTTTTGAAATTCCCAGTCCAAATAATTTATTTGCAGCTGTCCAAACTCCATATACTGACCATATTTTTCCAAAAATCTTTGGATAACACCAATTTCGCCATGTGCAGAAAAACCTAAATGTTTAATCCTGCCATTTTGCTTTTGCTTTAAAAGATAATCAAAAATTCCATACTTTTCATCCAAATAGTGATCAATATTCATCTCGCAAACATTATGTATCAAGTAAAAATCAAAATATTTCACTTGACATTTTTCAAGTTGTCTTTCAAAAATCTCCTCGACCTTATCCATATTTGACAAATCATAACCAGGGAACTTGCTTGCAAGATAAAAACTTTCTCTCGGATATTTTGAAAGAATTTTGCCCATTGCAATTTCTGAATTTCCGTCGTGGTATCCCCACGCTGTGTCGTAATAATTGACACCATTTTTCATTGCATAGTCAATCATTTCAGCTGCCATTTGCTCATCAATATCTGCATAAACGCCATTTTTAATTGGTAAACGCATACATCCAAAAGCAAGCGCAGACAATTTTTTATCTTTAAACTGCTTATAAATCATATCTCCTCCCTAAAAGCTTATACACTTTATTTTTACAATCTATTATTTTGCTTATCACTTAATCTTAAACTTTAATAAAATCACTCATTGAATAAATTGCAACAATAACATTGTATCATAATTATTTCACAAATTCAATCCCACAAAAAATTAATAATTGAAAATTATCTTTAAAGCTATAAAATAATGTCATATTTTCATTTATTATTTGTATTTTATCATTTTACTATCGATTTTTGAATGGTATTTTAATTTTTTAAATCTGAACAACAAGTTTTATATAAGCTGAAATCCCCATTATTATTTACTCAAAAACTATTTGTTTAAAATTTTAAATGATTGTTGCTTGAACTTATTTATCTTTTATATATTTTATAATTTTCGCAGGGACACCAGCAACAACACATCCCTCAGGCACATTCTTTGTCACAACAGCCCCTGCTGCGATAATTGAATTATCTCCAATGCTCACACCAGGACATATTGTTACATGTGCACCAATCCAAACACGATTTCCAACTTTTACAGGCGAATGATACATGCTAGCTCGATTTTGAGGGTTAAAGTCATGATTTAAAGTTGCTATAACAACTTGTTGTCCAATAAGCACATCATCGCCTATTTCAATTCCACCTTGGTCTTGAAAACAACAGCCTGAATTGATAAAAACATTTTTTCCAAGCTTAATGTTCAAGCCATAGTCAGTTGAAAATGGTGGGAAAAGACGAAAACTATCATCCACTTTCTGTCCTGTCAATTCAGAAAACAACTTACAAATCTCATCCGTAGTGTGATAAACTCGATTGATTTCATTAGTTATTTTCAACGCCCTTTGAGACATTAAGTGCATATGCGTATGCATTTCCGAATTTGCTTTTATACAAGCAGTCTGTTTTAACTCTTCTTTAAATTGCTCAGAATTCATAACCACCTCTAACATTTATATTTTAAAACATAAAATCAGTTATGTCAAATACTTATATTTTATGCAACACCTATAATTGACAGGCATATATTTATATGGTATAATTGCATTATCAAAAGAGGTTAACTATGGAAATCCGAGAATTAAAATATTTTTTGGCAGTAGCAAAAGAACAAAGCATATCAAAAGCAGCAAAAGCATTGTTTGTCACTCAACCTAACTTGTCAAGGCAAATGCAAAATCTTGAAACTGAAATCGGACAACAACTTTTTATCCGTGGCACAAGAAAAATTACTCTTACCGACGCTGGTCAGTTACTTAAAAAACGCGCAGAAGAAATTATTGAACTATACAAGATTACGCAAACTGAATTATCAAATCCAATCACTGATATAAGTGGAGATATTTATATTGGTGGTGGTGAAAGTTATGCACTTAAAGTCATTGCCAAAGCTGCCTATGATGTAAACCGTGAATATCCAAAAGTTAAATTTCACTTATTCAGTGGCGATAGTGGGACTATTTCCGAAAGACTAGATAAAGGACTTATAGATTTCGGCATATTCATTCAACCTTTTGATTTATCAAAATACGACCATTTACGACTACCTCCCTCTGATACTTGGGGAGTAATTATGCGTAAAGATAGTCCACTTGCAGCAAAAGAATACATTACCCCACAAGACTTGTGGGACAAGCCGATTATACGCTCCCGTCAATCTATTGGCAAAAACAAAATAAGTGAATGGTTTCAAAAAAGTGACGACGAATTAAACATTGTTGCCACTGGCAATTTATTGTACAACATGTCACTTCTTGTAGAAGAAGGAGTTGGATATGCAGTTAGCCTTGACAAAATTATCAACACAACAGGCAATTCAAATTTATGTTTTCGCCCACTTTATCCCAAACTTACATCACATCTTGATATCGCTTGGAAAAAATATCAAGTTTTTCCAAAGTGCGCAGAAATATTCCTAAAACGATTGCAAGATAATTTGCAAAAAGAAAAAACTAGCAATGAATGAAATGTTAGCAATTAAAAATTAAACTATTGCTTATCGCATTTAAATTAAATATTTGACTTTACTATCGTAAAATCCAAAATGATTAATTCAATTTTACTCAACAACCAAGTTGGAGATTCCTCGACTAGGCTCTGGATGACATTGTTTGTGTCATTCTGAGTGGAGCGATAGCATATCACGGGGTCCCCACAAAAAAGCTATTTTGTGGGGACCCCATTATGCTCGAAATGACATAATCAAAGTCAATTGAGCGCAGTAAAAATAACAAAAACTTATTTTACTTATTAGCCTTATATCCTTTACCATCTGCGACGCCAACAACCCTGCCTACCTCAGTGTTATCGCACTTTCTGCATTGTAATGGTTTGATAGGATTAGCAGCTGTTTCAAAACGATAATCTTCGCCAAACTTGCCAATATATTGTTCAATAACCATATGAGATGGTGTGTTTTCTGCTGTAGGATTGATAATTGATTGATATTTGAAGAAATCTGCATCCTTTGGCAAGTTATTAAGATTTTCGTATTCTTCGCCAACAGAAGTAAATTGTGCTGTGTTTTTAATGATATCTCTGACATATTCAATGTTTTCATGCAAAGATAATGGCGCAGGGAATTCTCCGTTTGGAATAACCTCTTGCCAAGATTTTTTCTCATATTTTTGCAACAATTCAGCAGCAGAATGCAAATGTGCAATTTCAATTGCCAAATTTTCTTCCCACAATTTTTTGATACATTTATCTGTTTCGGTCATCATGCAAGACCAGTAAAGATAGCATTCTACATATTCGTGCCACAAGTTCATTTCAAACCAAGTGCCATTTGCATCCATCAAATCTTCATATTGCGTTACATGCTCTTCTTCCACAAGGGCAATTTCCTCATAAAGTTTTCTTGTCAAATCGTCTGTCGCCAAAGTTGCAACATTCATATAATAGTTCATAGTTTGTTGCTCTGCGGCAGTAATAATCATTGAACCCAAAATTGTCTCCTTGTCAGCTGTTTTTGAGTTGATACATCTTCTGACATTGTCTTTTGGGAATCTGTGATGTGCGATTGTTGGGCGTGCAGGCATAATTTCCGTATACTTACCAACCAATCTTTCTGCAAGAACACCTTGATTCATATGCAACAAATCAGAATATCTGTACAAATGGTCAAAATCCTCAAGCAAAGCAAAATCAAGAGCTTTTTTTACATAAAAATCTTTTTCTCTTTTTGCAAGTTCAGCAGTCAAATCAACTGCAAGTTGCTCATAACCAATTGTTTGCTCAAGTTGAGTTTCATCCAATGGCTTTAGTAAAGAAATTTTTAATTGTTGTTGTTTTTCTTGTGCACGAACAAGCGCCAAATCTCTGCGTAAATCAGTACAAGCAAAATGTCTTGAAAATTGATGTGAAAACCAGTTTGCCTCATATTCTGTGCCATTCATCAAAATGATACGAGTTTTTGTGTAAGGGTCAACTTCATTTTTGTTGTAAGACTTTGGATAAAGTTGTTTCCAGTTTTCAAAGCTGTTTACTAATGAAATGGGTTTTTCTTTAAATGGATTCATTTTTACCTCCTATAAATGCAATTCATTTTTACTTATATTTTACCCACTTCAAGATAAAAAATACAAATCCAAACACATTTTTCAAAAAAATGTCCTGCCAAACAAAAAAAATCCTTGAAATCAAGGATATTTTTTCTTGTTAATAATTTTTCAACAATGTCTGTTTTTTTTCATTAAATTCTTCTTGAGTAATTACACCATTATCAAGCAAACTTTTATATTTATTTAGCAACTTAATAACCCTGTCATCATTACTCTCATTATTGTCTACATTATAATTATCAACAAACAACTCTTTTTTGTTCAAATTATTATCTGACAAAATGTCTTCAGTTCTTTTTTGTTTTTTTTCTATATTTTTCAACACTAATACTAATATAATATAAACTAATGCAATAAAAAACATTACGATTAGCCCGATAAATGATGTTGTTGTATAGTTGCCTTTATATTTTGAAACGATGATTACACCTGCAAGCATATAAACTATTTCAAACAAAAAACATACAGCGATTGTTATGAAGGGCAAGATTTTTTTATCTGTAAACTTAAAAATCGAACATATATTTAAAATTATTAACAATACTGAAAATGTTAGTATAAAAATAGTAAAACTTCCAACTAATGCAATAGTCCAATCTTTATTAACTATAACACTATAAAATCTCAAAAATTGATAAGCATTTTCACTTACGCTACCATAATTATAACCAAACACATTGACTTTATATGACACAAGTGGAAATAACAAGGAAATTAACACAAATACACCAGCAAAAATAGCAATACCATTGATTGTTAGCAATAAAGCTCTTATTAAATTATGATTTTTCTCTTTTGTTGTACTTTCCATATTTTCTCCTTATTCATTAACTCCTAAATCTTTCATATTGCAACCAACCCAAAACTCCGTCATATAAAAATCTAAAATAACAACCCCTAAGCACACCCCATAATATGCCATTGATTTTGCGGTTCCTTTATACACATCAGGCAATGATGAATAATTGTTAATATAAATAAAATTCGTACTACTTAAATTATTCGCTTTATTAACTCCTCCACTAATTAGATATGAGTTAAAATCCATTGCCCAGCTTATTTGATAACTATCATTAATATACAAATCTATATTAACTTGAAAACTATCCTCCTCAAAACCAAAATAAGTACCTATACATTCATTTTTGTCATTGTAGTATATTGTTGATGGACATTGGGCATTTTTCAAAACAACCTCATATTGATCATTTCTGCTACTATAATCGCCGAATTTTATAATACTATTCCTAAATGCATTAAATTTCTTTGGTGCACACCCAACCAAACATACTACAAATATACATATTGTTAAAATTAACCCACATATAACTTTTTTTCTTATCATTTGCTCACCTATTACTATGATTAAGTTTTTTAATCATATTCTTATTATAGATTAGATTTATTAATAAGTCAAGTATTTTGATTAAGTTTTTTTATCATAATATATTTGTGATTAAATTAATTGATTGCGATTTTACTAGAAAAAACTAATGAGGAAACACTAATGATAAAACTTTATGAATTAAGAACTGAAAAAGGGCTATCCCAACGCTCAATTGCTAAGATTTTAAACATAAGCCAAGGCACTTACAACAACTGGGAAAATGGCAAAACAGAACCAAGTATCGCACAACTAATAGAAATATCCAAATTTTTTGAAATATCAGTGGATTATCTTATTGGAAACTCGGATGACAGCGGCATTATAAATTACAACAAAGTTATCACAGAATATCAAAAAAGCTTGTTAGACAATTTTAATAAATTACCTGCAACATTGCAAAACAATATCTTTGACCTAATATTGAATTACAATAAAGCTTAAAATAGTTATTATACCTATTTTAATATATAAACAAAGTCAATCATAAAGCTTAATATTTACTACCAAATAACCTAAAAAGTAACGCAGTTTCTAAAGACGAACGAATCGTTCGTCTTTTTTCACAAAAGTATATATATTGGAACTGCAAACAAAAAGTATTCCAGCTTTATTCAGACAAATTCACCACCAAATAGTTATTCAAACTAGC
>OFGN01001118.1_pt1 | contig 21796 bp, 16 predicted proteins | sample 1521821 | NCBI WGS metagenome assembly OFGN01 (sample SAMEA3504094, study PRJEB24116) | mouse gut metagenome | biome: mouse gut; feature: mouse-associated habitat; material: faeces | place: Denmark | collected 2011
GACCGGGTAGCCTATCGGGTATTTCTTGAGGCTTACGAAGTAGCTGGCCAACATCATGATCAGATAGCAGCTGAAAGCGGCTATGGCACAGCCCATATAGCCGATATGGGGCACGAGTATGATATTGAGTGCCAGTGTCACGCCGAGGCCGAGGAGCGAGAACCATGCGCCCCAGCTCGTGCGGTCGGTGAGTTTATACCATACCGAGAGGTTGTAGAAGATACCGAAGAAGAGCTCGCCAAGCATTACCAAGGGCACTATCGCCAGACCGCTGAAATAGCGCGGGTCGATGAGATATTTCACAATGTCGAGGTAATACATCACCCCGAGGAAAATCAACAGGGCGAAGGCCACGAAATATGTCATGGCGTCGCGGTAGGCCTGAAGTTTCTGCTCACCCTTGTCTTTGCTGCGCGCGAAGATAAAGGGCTCGTAGGCAAAGCGGAAGGCCTGCAGGAATACCAGCAGGAGCACGGCTATCTTATAGTTGGCACCGTAGATTCCGAGACCGAAGAGAGCCTCGTCGGGGTCGGACACAAGGTGAGGATAGAGTATCTTGTCGATGGTCTGGTTCATTATGCCGGCCACGCCGAGAACGAGCAGCGGCAGCGAGTATACCATCACCTCGCGCCACAGACGGCTGTTGAAGCGCCAGCGGAAGCCGCTCATGTCGGGTATGAGCATTAGAAGGGTCACACCGGAGGCGAGCAGGTTGGCGAGGAAGATATAGCCTATGCTGAAATCAGGACGGTAGAACCAGCCTACTGTCGCGGGCGCATTGTCGGCAAGCCACGGGCACAGGAGGATGAAGAAGAGGTTGAGCCCGATGTTTAGGCCGATGTTGACGAGCTTGAGCATGGCGAAGCGCATGGGGCGCTTACGGTAGCGGAGGTAGCAGAATGGCAGTGCCGTGAAAGAATCGATGGCCACGCACCATGCCATGATGACTATGAATGACGTGTGGCCGGAGCATTGCATCCAGCCGGCGACAGTGCTGCCGAAGCAGGTCACCAACACTGCGAATGCGACAGAACTGACGGCGAGCGATGTCAGACAGGTGCCATATACCTCCATCGGGTCTTTCCACCGCTCATGGTTTGCGAAGCGGAAGAAGCCGGTCTCCATGCCGTAGGTGAGTATCACCATCATCAGGGCCACCACGGCGTAGACGAGTGTGACTACGCCGTATTCGGCTACCGGGAACATGATAGTGTAGAGCGGCACCAAGAGCCAGTTGAGGAAGCGTCCCACTATCGAACTGACGCCATATATCGCTGTATCTTTAGCTAAACTTTTAATTCCTGCCATGATGAGTGTCAAGCGCGCTCACGGCGCTGTATAATCCATGTAGAGAGCAATGCGGCAAGCATGTAGACCGCAGCCAATATCCACATTGCCATGAAAGGCGTGCCTACTTCAGAGAGGTTTGCCGAGTTGGAGTTGATACGTATGAAGCCTTCCACGCCCCACACCGCCGGTATGCAGTTGCCGATCCATATCCACAGGTCGCTCATGGCGTAGCGAGGCCATGTGAGACCCGAGAGGAAGAGGAACACCACCGAGGTAAACACTATGATGATGAAGCAACTCTCGCGCTCTTTCATGAAGTAGTCGAGCGCCTGCCCCAAGAATGCCGTGCCCAGAAGCATGGGCAGGATGAAGAGCAGATAGTCCACCGGATTGCCGTAGTGCGGCAGGTTGAAAATCTCGGGGATTATGCGGAGTATGTAGATTGTCATGGGGAAGTAGAAGATGGTATATGCCAGCGCCCTGCCCCATACGCGGGCTGAAACCGGTGCTGACGGCGCGAGAGGGTCGCGACCGCCGTTGCGGCGCCGGCGTTCGTTGGCGGTGCCTCCGAGCATGCAGATACCGAGCAGCATTGATTGCTGAAGTATGAGAATCACAATGCCGGGGATTACGAAGCTTGCGAATCCCTGCTCGGTGTCGCCCAATATCTGAGCCTCGCTCGATATCGGCGCTTTCATATCGCCGGCGAGAGTCTCAAGGCCGGTGGCGTTGATTTTTGAGGCTGTGATATCCTGTATCATCTCAATCTGCAGGTCGGTGAGCGCCGACACGAAGGTGCGGTAGCGCAGCAGAAGGCTCATGTCGGAGTAGAAGGTGACATGTGCAACCTCGCCATTGCCGATATTGCGGGCGTAATCCGATGGTATCTGAAGCACACCGAACACTTTTTTCTCAGCCATGAGGCGGCGAGCCTCGGGCATGTCGGCGCAGTAGGCGTAGATTTCGATCGATGGCGACGCCGACGCCTTCTGCACAAGTTGGCGTGAGTCGGCGTTGAGGCAGTTGTCGACAACCGCGATCGGAAGCTGCCGAACAACCTCAGGGTTGTAGATCAAAGTGTAGACGATAGGGTAGAGCAGGGGCAGCGCCACGAAGAAGAGCAATATGCCCGGGTCGTGGATCATGAGCCGGAGCTCGCCGCGGAATACCCGCGCCATCCCTACGCTCCATTGATATATTTTGTTGAACACACTCATATCAGGGCACATAGACTGGTTTGAGGCATGCGCGGCGCAGACGGGGCAGAAGCGAGCATGCCACAAGGGGTAAGACAATCAGCGCCACCATGTAATAGCGCGAGTAATAGATATCTACGCCGTTGAGTGCCTCGTTGATGTAAATCAAGAACCAATAGCGTATCGGCGCGAGCCAGCTGAAGACAGCGAGGTAGCCATACATGCTCTCAACCGGGAAAGAGAAGCCGGTGAACGAGAACGACAGTATGCCGAACAGCGAGGTGATAGACAGCGCCAAGCGCGGATTGGGGAGCACAGAGGCTATAAACATGCCCACGCCTTGGCTGGCGATGACGGTGAGCACGGTTGCCACTATCATCCACCATAGCGAGCCGTTGAGCGGGAAGTCGCTCAGGCCGAAGAGCAGCCACTGGATAAATATGCCTTCGATGGCGAAGATTATTGTCTGGGGCAGCAGTTTCGAGGCCATGGCGATGATTATGCTGCCGTCGGATGTGGCGAGCCATTGGGCCGACGTGCCGTTTTTGATTTCGATGGTGATGGAGAACACTGTCATCAACATTATCATCAGCACGAAAGTGGCCATGGTAAAGGAGGGGCACAGATATATGGCATAGCTCATCCACGGATTGTTGAGACCGTAGATGTCAAGGCTCAGAGGCTGCACCATCGACGCCACCTGCCCCGGCGTGGCGCCAAGGCTGATGAGGGTCTGCTGCACTACTCCGCCCGATGTGGCCACGGCTACGGTCTTGAAGCCCTTGTAGGCCAATGTGCCGGGCACGAAGTAGGTCATGTTGGAGTAGTATTCCAAGGTGGGGTCGTTGCCTGCAAGTGCATTCTTCTCGAAATTGGAAGGAATCACGAAGAAGCCGAAAATCTCGCCGGAGCGCACTTTGTCGAGGGCTTCGTCGTAGCTCTCGCAGCGTTGGCTCACGTCGATTACCTGCAGGGCGTTGAGCGAACGGGTCACCGTGCGCGACATCGCCGAGTGGTCGAGGTCTACCACCGCCGTGGGTACATGGTTGGGCAGGCCGGGGCTGAGCAGGTCAAGGAAGAAGAAGGCCATGAACAGGGGCACGACGACTATGCCGAAGATATACATCTTCCGGCTGCCGAGACGTCGGATTTCCCTCCGCAGTCCTTCTTTGAATCCGAGATTTGCCATATAAATTATTCTTTAATGCGCCGAAGGCGCAGCTTGTAAACTTATTAAGTTGGACAGGTAAAGAAGGTTAAAAAGGCAATTGCCTGCGGCCGGCAAGAGGTTACCTTTCATATTTTAATCAATCGCAGGACTATGATCTTGCCTTTTTTGCCTTTTTCCCTTTATTCCTTTTTATGCCTGACAGAAGTGCAGCTTGCGAAACTTCTGTTATTTATACACCACACTCATGCCGGGGCGCAGGCCTTCGACAGCTTCGGTGGGGCGTGCCTTGATCTGGAATGTGCGGCTGTCGTAGCTGCCGGTAGATTTGGTGCTTCGCCATGTGGCGTAGCTGCCCATGTCGCGGATGTAGTATATCTTCACGTCGATGTCTTTCTTGCCCAAGGCAGGCACCATCACGCTGATAGTCTTGCCCATGGTGAGGTCTTGGAGCAACTCCTCGCGCACGTTGAACACCACATAGCGGTCGTCTTCCTTTAGGAGGCTCATCACCGGAGCGCCCATCACGATGAGCTCGCCGGGTTCGGGATAGACTTGGTCGATAGTGCCGTCGGCGGGAGCCACGAGGTAGCTGTCTTCGAGCAGAGCCTCAACCTCGTTGACGCTGCCCTCTGCAGCATTTGCGAGAGCTTGCGCCGACACCTTGTCTTCGCTCTGCGCGCCGGCTTTCGCCAATGCGAGCTGGCTTGCGGCGGCGTCGCGGGCAGCGACGGCGGCATCGTAGGCGGCCTTGGCCTCGTCGCGTTTCTGCTCGCTCACTACGCCCTCTTTGAAGAGATTGTCGAGGCGGGTATATGTTTTCTCAGTAATGGTGACACCGGCCTCGGCCTGACGGAGCAGGTCGGCGGCGGCATTGATGATCTGTGAGCGTGTGCCGGCGTCGATTTTCTTTGTCTGGGCTTCGGCGGCGCGGTGCATAGCCTCGGCCTGTCCGAGCTTAGCCTCAACTACCGACGAGTGGATATGGGCCAGAGTGTCGCCGGCGTGTACTGTATCACCCTCGTGAGCATAGAATTCCACCACGCGGCCGGGAAGCTTGCCCGAGATACGGATAGTGGTGCCCTCTACCTGACCTTCGATATAGTCGGCGGGTTTGTTCATAAACAAGAAGCCGATGATGGCGATTACTGCCACAGCCACTACGACGATGGCGATTGTGAGCAGCAGCGCGCGGTTGGCGCGTTTTTCTTGGTTGGTGTTCTCTTGCATGTTATGATGTAGTTTTTATTAGCGGATTATTGATAAAGCGTGCCGAGGGCTTTGGAGAGGTATGTCTGGCAGAGCTGCACATCTATCATGGCGTCGATTTGCTCGGAGTGAGCCTTGAGCCATGCGGTCTGGGCCTCCATCACATTGTCGGTTGTGGCCATGCCTTCGCGGAAAGCGAGGTCGGCGGTGCGGAGGTTCTCGTCGGCTTTGGCGAGGTTTGTCTCGGTCATGTGGTAGGTCTTGTATGCCTCTTCGGTCTTATACGAGGCTTGGCTCACCTGCAGCGACACCAGCTCGCGGGCGTCTTCGAGCTCGAGCTTGCGGATAACCTCGTCGCTCTCGGCGGCCCGGTATTTATTGTAGTCGCCGCCCCAGTGCCACAGAGGTATCGATACTACAGCGCCTACTGAGAATGCACCCTTGAAGTTTTTCTTGAAGCCGTCGTAGAGGTTGGGGTTTGAGAATTCGTAAGAGCCAACCAGAGCTACCGTCGGAAGCATGGTAGACAGAGCCACGCGCTTCTGCTGCTTGGCAACCTCTATGCCCTGCTCGAGAGCGCGCAGGTCGGGGCGGTTCTGATATACCTGTTCCATATTGTAACCGCCCTCGGGAGCCACACCCGGCTGTGGTGTCGGGGTCTCGAGGTCTTCGTCGGCGAGGGTAAACTGTGAGTTGACGGGCAAGCCGCAAACCTGAGCAAGAGCCATGCGCGAGAGCACAAGGCCGTTGTTGACTTTCACGAGGTCTACCTGCGCGGCGTTGAGCTTGACATCTACGCTTAGCACGTCGCTGCGGGTGGCCACGCCCTGCTCAAGCATAAGATGAACGTCGTGGGATAGAGAGTCGAGCAGATTCACATAGCTCTCGGCAAGTTTCTGCTTTGCTTTGAGCGACACCACCATCCAATAAGCGGCGTCGACGGCATATATCACATTCTCAGCCTCGCTGATATGCAGCTCCTGAGCGGCTTTCTCGGCGGCCTTGGTGATGGCGTTCATTGCCACGATCTTGCCACCCATGTAGATGGGCTGGGTAAGGGTGATGGCGCCGAAAAACACGTTGTGGATGTCGAAGGTCATGGCGTCCTTGGGGATAAGGGCCACCTCGGAGGGTATATATTGGCCGTCGGGCCCTTTGATGGGCTCGCCGGTTGCCGGATTCTTGACAAGATTGTACTGATAGCTCTGCGAGGCAAGGTCGAAACTCTTGGTCGGCAACAGTTGGTCGCTGTCGAAAATCGACAGGTTGCGCTGGTTGTAGAGATAGCCTCCGTTGAAATCGATTCCGGGGAGGTAGGCTGCGAAAGCCTCTTTCTTCTGATAACCGGCTTTCTTGATACGTTCGCGCGACATCATGAGCTGCTTATTGTTTGCCAGAGCCATCTGCCTGAATTCCTGCAGGGGAGTGCGACCCTCGAGAACGACGGGGGCGTCTTGCTGGGCATGGCACAATGGGGCAGCTGAAGCTACAACAGCGAGGGCTAACAGACGCAGTCTGCGCGGCGAAAGGTATGAAGTCAAACTCATAATTTCTTAGTTGATTCGTGTGATGAGAACTTGCATATTTATTAACTCATAATGAGCCGTAAAAGTTCAAAATCTCATTTCAAAAGGCAAATTTAACACTTTTGGAAATAAAAACAATTATCTTTGCCCGAAAAAACACCTCCCGCGGAAATCCGCGTGCACATTACGGAAATATTATTATACTTTTATGCCACGCTCACGCCATCATGACTACCGCACCCGAACGGTCTATCATATCACTATGACAAAATCTCCGGAAGCACCACCTCTCGGAGAACTGACGGGGCACGGGCTTGAAGCTTATGTATCGCTTTCTCCTTTAGGGAAGATAATCAACAGACAGCTTTTCAGAATGTCGGAGTTCGCTCCCGAATTCCGTGTGTTGCAGCATATTGTCATGCCTGATCATATCCATTTCCTGCTGTTTGTAACTTCTATGCTTGAAATGCCATTGGGCAAGTATATGGCTATGTTCAAGGCAAAGATAAGGCGGTATTACAGAGGAGCCGGAGGCGCGGATGTGTCGGTGTTTGAGAGAGATTTCTACGACAGGATTCTATATAACGACCGCCCGATGAAGACTGTTGTCGATTATATACGCAGCAATCCATACCGTCTTGCCATACGGCGTGATTATCCGGAATATTTCAGACGTGTCAATTCAATTCAGATTGCCGGTGAGCGTTTTATGGCCTACGGCAATGTGTTTTTACTCCGCAATCCTTGGATTGATAATGTTGTGGTACATCGGCGCTATAGCGAACAAGAGCTTACTGCCGAGCGTGCGCGCTGGGAGCATGTGGCAGCCAACGGAGGAGTGCTCGTATCACCTTTTATCTCCGCGGCAGAAAAGGAGGAACGACGCAATGCCGAGGCTTTAGGTGCAAAGATTATCTGCATTTATCCGGAGCCTTTGCCACCGCGCTTCAAGCCTTCGGGGCATGATTTTGACTTGTGCACCCAAGGCCGCCTCTTGATTCTCGCCCCATGCGGGAGCTATGGGCCTAAGCTTTCACGCTCCACATGTGTCGCACTCAATGCTCTTGCCGAGCGTATAGCGAGAGAGCCTGCTTCCGCCCCGTGACGGCAGCTTGCTGCCGCCGCGGGGCGGAAAAACTACTCAACAGGCTTGACAGGCGCATTGGCTGCTTTCACAGACTGCGGGCGTATCTTTGCGAACATCTGCTCTTCGGTGAAGTCTTTAAGAGACTCTTCTTCACCGCGCTCCTGCACAGATTGAATATACCCTTCAAGCTTAGCCTGCTCGGCCTTGACAGCCGACAGGCGCTCGTTCTCGGCAACAATACTTCCCGCGTCTTCTATAGTGAAAGGTTTCGCGACAGTCTTGTAGTAAGTGTTCCACACCTTGGCCACGGCGGGCAGTTTCTTGGTGAGCGAGGTGATTCGGGTATTACCCTCGGTCAGCTCGGAGCAGATGGCGACATACTTATCGGTATTATATGAAAGAGAAGCGAGTTCGTCGGCGTATGTCTGCAGTTCTGACACATTGCGGCCGTTGAATTTCTGCGAGGCAGCCGTCTTCAGATAGTCTTTCATCGTCGCAGACAGCACAGGCGCGGGTTTGACCGTCTTAATCGATTGCTTGAACTGCTCTGCGGAGGCTTTGAGGCCATCGACAAGGTCAGATACCACAATCGCAGTCGGACCCGGCTCTGTCGGCAGATTGAGGAAAAGATCGGTAGGAATCTTTACGTCGATACCTTCGCCTTGGGTGCGGTCAAGCATGGTAAAGGTCTTCGGTTCGATCCAAGTCTTGCCACCGCGGCTCATGGTGAGATTGACCTCGAGTGTGAGTGTCTCGGCGTCGACATTGAGTATCTCGCTGTCTACGAGAGGGCAAGCCGACATGCGGCGCAATAAATCATCATCGACTCCATTAAACACATAGTCGATTCCCACCGGCTCGGGCGCCCCCATGCGGTAGGCCTCCATGCCCATTGCATGGTCAAGTTCGTAGGAGCCCAGCCGGGCATTGGGAGCCTTTCGAGCGCCAACCACGGCACCGGCGGCACAGTACCAGAAGTTGATCAGTTCCTGCTCCCGCCCGGTGAGTATGCGCTCACGCTTGCGAGCTTCCATCACTTTCTTGTCGTATTTGAGAAAGTATTCCATCACCCAGTCGTTGATACCTTCGACTATTGCATTGTGCATTGCGTAGTCGACATGAAAAACACCGGGATGTGCAAGCCACAGGCTGTAATCGCGCCTGTAATGTTTGCGGCCTGGAGGTATCACACGTCGCACTACCATCCACGATTTACTGTCGGAAGCAATACATACCGTCTCAACTTCATGCTCACCGAAGAATGCCATGAGGCTGTCGTTCTTAGCCATAGCCTCATTATACTCGCGCAGCTGCACGGCTCTTGGATTTATACTGAGGTCGTTCTGGCAGTAAGCGGCCCATTCGGGGCTTTCGGTGCCTCTGCCTTTATTTTCAGTCCACCAGTCGATTTTGTAATTGCTATCCGTGATTTTGCGTTGGGCCGACATCTTGAGACGGCCGTTCGAGGGATCGTAGGAATACGTCAGGGGGCCGTAAAGAGATCCGTTAGACTTCAGTATATAGCCTCCGGTAGTCTGGCGCATTTCTTTTGTCTTACGGCCTTTTTTGAAGAATATCGGGTCAAGAGGCAACTGCGGCAGAAGTTCCCGCGCTACGATTTCAATTTCGTTGCGGATCTTTCCTGAACGAAGATCGACAAAGGGATATAACTCGGGGGAATTGAACATATTCCATACTTCGAATCCCTTGCCGGTAAACCAACTCGAAACTATCATCCACCTCTGGTCAACTTTCTTGGGCGCAGGAAACGGTTCGAAATTTGGCATCCAGCGGTAGAGGCCGTAGTCGCCGTCGAGATATCCTTCGGCCGGATAATATGTATTGTCGTAGATATCGGCCGTTCCGATGTATCGGCGTCCGTCGGGTGTTTCCAAAACAACGTAATGCGGACGCTCACTCTCATCGACCTGCCCAAGCATCGCCGTGTTACCGATAGCGTCTACATCGAGGAGAAGCTTGACCCCGTTTTCAAGCACTGTGACACGCGGGGGATTGAAGTATTCTTTCTCGAAATACTTGCAGTAGAGGGAGTCGGGGATTGTAAACCGCCGCAGCTCTTTGGCCAAAGAGCTCTTGGGTATCTCGACATTGACTACGGCAGCGGCGGCAAATGCCATAATCAGTGATAAGAAAACTGTTAACTTTCGCATATAGAATGATTGGTTTGAGTCTCGTAGCGCAAATATAATGACATTCGGCTACATTAGCAAAATTTTATTTTGAGTCAAGGGGGAGTAAGGGTAAAATATCATGTTATGTTGTGGCTCGGGGGCGCAGCTCCGATGGCGCTGCCGGGACCTGACGGCGCGGAGAATATGGGGAATCTGGGCAGCTTTACCGTGACCGGCAGCAGTATGTCAGCCGCCGTCACCGCAGGCGCGGTGGCGCAGTTTCTGGAGTGGGCGATCGTAAGGGAGAACGATGTGTTTATCAAAGGGAGAGAAGTTAAGAGTTACTTGCAGAGAGGAGCGTCGAAGGAGGCGGGAGTGGAGTATCCGGATAGGAGGTGGGGGTATGGGAAACTGAATTTGCAGCAGGCGTTTGAAGCGCTGAGGGTGTAGTGGTGGGGATGAGAGGAGGTCTAAATCATTATAAATAATAATTTTACTTGTGAATATAGTGTGAATATGTTGATCTAAAGTCAGGAAAAATTCAGAAGAGATACTTTAGGGAGGTCAAGAAATAAAATCTTAATCAGTGCTGTACGAGAGGAAAAGGATGGGGAAAAATAAAGTAATCGTGGTACAAAATATCAATATTACTGTTTCAGAGGAAAATTTTGACGATTATATTTGCATTACTGATATTGCAAAAGCTAAAGTCGGCGAGTCTAGCGAAGCAGGTTTACATACATTTGTGTTGAGCGTTTCAGAATGGATTGAAAAGACTGAAGCGATAGGCTTATTTGTGAAACGTGGAAAATTTGGCGGAACATATGCGCATAAAGATGTTGCATTTGAATTTGCTTCAGCGATTAGTCCCATTTTTAAGTTATACTTAATCAAAGAATTTTAGAGACTGAAAGAAGCGGAGAATGATGCAGAGAAAACTGAGTGGGATGCAAAAAGATTTTTGTCCAAAAATAATTATTTGATTCAAACAGATGCAGTTAAAAATTACCTGATTCCAACAGGAAATTATAAAGAGAATCGGGAGTGGTTGGCATATGCAGAAGAAGCGGATATTTTGAACGTTGCATTATTTGGATTTACGGTCAAAGCATGGCGGGATAAAAATCCCGAATTGGCAAAAAAAGAACAATGTAAGAGATTTTGCTTCAATAAATGAACTTACAGTTTTATCTAATCTGGAAACACATAATGCACAAATGATCCGTGAAGGCAGAAATAAGGTAGAAAGATTCCATATTTTAAAAGAAATTGCGGAGTATCAGTTAAATATTCTTAATACGGCTGAGCAAATAAAGTTGATTGTGTGAAAAATATTTAGTTCTTACTTGACAATAATCTACCACAAAGGGTATAGCATGGTGCCTCTTGTGTGACAACAATGTTGACATATATCCGAATAAATGTTGTAATGGAAAGAAAAAAGCGATATTTTGGAAAGGCTTTCCATGTTCGATATCATATCAGACAGTTTTTTTGTGCCATTGGCATCTCCAAATAAACGGGTATATTGGGAATGTATCTGCAGGCTGTTTTCCATTATGAACAACCAGCTTTCCTTTGGCGTGGAACGGGATGTGCTGGCGGATGAGCTGCAGTATTATTTTGAACAGGCCAATGCGGCGGATCTTGCGGAGGAGGAACTGGAGGGGACGGACAGCCGGGGCAAGGCGAATTTTATGCTCAGGCGGTTGGAGCATTATGGCTGGATAGAGATTGAAACAGATAAAAGCTATGTGCAGAGAGTCAATTTTAAAGAGTATGCGGTTAAAATTATCCGGACGCTTCTGGAGATCGCAGAAGGAAAGCAGATCGAATATCAGGGATATATTTATACGATTTACAGTCTGGTGCGCAGCAGCACGGACCATCCCGGCGTAGTGCTTATGCAGATTCTCGAAAATACGGATCTGCTGATTACGGGATTAAAGAACTTGAATTCCGGAATCAAGCATTATATCGATGACCTGACAAGGCACAAAACGGTGGCTCAGATTATGGACGCCCTGTTCAACGACTATATCACGAATATCGTGGACAGAGCATATCACAGACTTTTAACTTCCGATAACGTATCAAAATTCAGGCCGGAGATCATAGAGCGGTTGGAAAACAAAAGCCGAAGTAAAACTTATGTGGATAAAACGGCGGCGGAGATTGCCGGCATCAAGGAAATTTCAAAGGAAGCCGCAGAAGAACTGGTCTATCATTATCTTCACAGTATCATAGACGCCTTTCAGAATATGGATGACATTCTGAGAGAGATCAATCAAAAAAATACCCAGTACCAGCGATCGGCGGTGAATCGCGCGCGTTTTATGCTGACGGGAAGCGAGGATGTCAGGGGGCAGATCAAAGAGATCCTGATCGGGATCAATGAAAAAATCACTGAGGAGCAGATGAATCCCGGCGGCGTCTACCGGATAGATTTTCTGGAGGAACTGATCCGTATTTACAGCGTCGGTTTTCTGGATGAGAGGTCTTTTTATGCACCGGTGGAGGGGAGGAAAGAGTTTAACCCGGGAGAGGTCACGGATGCGGAGCCGGATCTTGCAATGCGGCAGATGAAACTGTGCAGAATGGCGGAGAAAATGCAGAAAGTGTTGAGTGTTGCAAAGATCAACGCCTATGTCAGAGCGCAGCTGGGAGAGAAGAGGGAACTTTCTGCGTCGCAGTTTCCGCTGGGAGATACGGAAGATTTTGTAAAGATTATTTATATCAGACTGTACGGCCAGCGGAAAAACATGGACTATACGATTGAATTAAAGAGCGATAAAGAGATAAACGGTTATCGGTTTAAAGACTTTGTGGTCCGCCTGAAAGGATAACAGGGGAAGGGGAAAGGTACTTCGTATGGATTTATTGGAAGGGATGTTGCAGAGGGATAAGGATAGTTTTGTGAGAGTATGTAATAAGCTGCTCGGCACCTGTTTTTTGTGCAAAGGGAACAAAGGGAACATTACGGCCAGATCCGACTATTATTTTGTTCTCAAACATAAAGCGGAAATGGCGGAATATCTGTCTGTGCTGGGATACCGGCTGGAGATCAACGAGGAATACGGCGTGGTTCAGCTGACAAATCCGCAGAATTTTAACAGACTGAATCTGAAGCTGTACGAGTCTGTTATTCTGCTGATCCTGCGTGTGTTATTTGATGAGAAGAAGCGGGAACTGTCCGCAGCCGATGAGGTGATTATTAATCTGGGGGATATCCATGAAAAATTTATAAGCCTGAAGATCCGGGACAAGCTGATCGATAAGACGACGATGAGAAATGCCTTGAGCCTGTTCAGACGGTTTCAGCTCATCGAAATACTGGACAGGAATCTGGAGAATGAGGACGCCAGAATATTGATTTTTGATTCCATCCTGATGGCCGTGCGGGTGGAAGATATCAAACAGGCTTATGAAAAATTAGAGATCTACAGAAAAGGAGCAAAGACGGATGAAGACGCTGACGAGAGTGAAGCTGATTAACTGGCACCGTTTCATCAATACCACCATAGAGTTCGGAGCGTCTACGCTTCTTTCCGGGGAAAACGGGGCCGGAAAGTCTACCCTTTTGGATGCGATCCAGTATGTGGTCACCTGCACCGCAAATTATTTCAACAAGGCTGCCCATGAAAACGGAAAGAGGAAGCTGACGGGCTATATACGCTGTAAGACGGGAAAAGAGAACAGGCCTTATGAGCGGACGGGTGCTATCAGCGCACATGTTGCGCTGGAATTTTATGAGGATAGTAAAAAGCAGTATTTTGTGGTGGGAGCGGTGATCGATTCCGCTTCCGAGGGGCAGGAGACGACGGTCCGCTATTTGATGGATCACACCCGGTTTACGGAGGACATGTTTTTTGAGGGGAAAATTCCCAGATCCATCACAAAATTTCGCGGCGCCAACAGCGGAAAAATAAAAATGTGGTGTAAGACGGGGATAGAGGCGAAGAAGATGATAAAGACGCGCTTCGGTCGGATTGAAGACAAGTTTTTTACCTTGATTCCCAAAGCGTTGGCTTTCAGGCCGATCGACGATATCAAAGACTTTGTGTATTTCTATGTGTTGGACGAGAAAGAGGTCAATATCGATATTCTGCGGGAGAACGTCAGGACCTATCAGGAGTTGGAAAAAACATTGGACAGCGTGAAGCGCCGCATTGCGAAGCTGGAGATCATTGAAGGGCATCATGCGCAGGTGCTGGACGGCCTTGCAAAAGACAGAATGTACGATTACTTTCTGCAGCGGGCTGAGGCTGACATTTTGGGAGAACGGTTTTCGGAGACAAAAAGTCAGATGCGGATGGAGCGATACCGTCTGGAACAACAGGAGAAGAAGATCAAAAAGACGGAGGAGGAAAAGAATGAGAGACAGCAGATCCGAGATGCGCTGATGGCGGAACTTGCAAAAGATGATGATTTTCTTGCGCTGGACGGACAGAAAAAGGAATTGCAGAAGCTGCAGGAGACGTTGGAGGAGCAGGCGGAAGAAAGGAAAGAACTGCTTGCCAGCGTGAAGATTTCCCGCGGGCAGGCGACAAGGCTGCTTTCCTTAAAGGATGTGGATCCCTGCTTCAGGGAGTATGAGAAAATACTGAATCATTTAGAGGCACAGGAAGATCTTTCAGAGGTTAAATTCCTCACGCAGAAAATAGTTGCCCGTAAGAAGCAGATGTATGACAAAAACCAGATAGAGAGTGCGAAACTGCAGGTGCAGTGGAACGACAGAAAGACAAAGCGGCTTGAACTGGATAAAAGGATTGAGCAGTTGAAGCAGAAAAAACTGACTTATCCGGAGGAGGTAGTAAAAGTCAGACAGGCGATCGAGGAGGAATTTGCCCGGATCGGCCGGAAACCGGAACCGCGAATTTTGTGCGAGTTACTGGAAATTGCGGATGAACAGTGGAGGAATGCGGTAGAGGGTTATTTGAATACCCAGCGTTTTTATATTCTGGTGGAGCCGGAGAATTTTGACATCGCATTGGGAGTTTACGACAGGCTGCGCAAAGGAAAAAAGGCATACGGCGTGGGATTGGTCAATACCAGAAAGCTGGAAAAGTACGCTGAGGCGCCGGCGGGGACACTTGCGGCGGCGGTTTCCTCCAAAAACAGATACGCCGGTCAGTTTGCCAATATGATTTTGGGAAAGGTCTATATGTGTAATCACTATAGCGAACTGAAAAATTATCCCGTCTCCATCACAAAAGAGTGCATGAAGTATCAGAATCATGTGGCAAGCGCCATCAAACCGGCGATCTTTGAGACGCCCTTTATCGGGCGAAACGCGGTGAGAGTGCAGCTCGAACAGGCGGTGAAGGAGAGAGAACAGATATCGGAGGAGATTAACGGGCTGGAGGAGCAGTTGAGAGCGTTTGCGCAGCTGACGGACGCTTTGAGCGTGGACGCGGATATTGATATCCAGTACAGATTGGATGTGCTGGTCAAAATCAGAAACATCAGGGCGGGCATAGACAAGTGCAAGAAGAACATCGCTACGCTTGAGAAAAACGCGACGATGATCCAGAAACAGATTCAGCTCCAGACATTGGAAACGTTGATCAGCGAACTGGATTTACAGTTGGGAAAATGGAATCAGGAGAAGGGCCGATATGAGCAGAAAATAGAAGATTATAAACAGGAGATGGAAAGACTGCAGGCCGAGCGCGCCTTAAAACAGGAGGCTGTCGTCAGGCTGGGGGCGGCGGCCGGAGATATGCTGCCCGCATGGAACAGGGACTATGAAAAACAGACAGAAGATAAATCTTTTGATCAGTTCCGCGATAACTTTGCCCGCAGGAAAAAAGCCAATGCGACTACTACGGACCATGCTCGGACCAATATGGTAAATGCCATGGTTTCCTACAAAACGGAACATGATTTCGGCGCCGCCCCCAGTATGGAAGGATATCCGGACTTTGCGGACGTCTATGAGAGGCTTTGCACATCGGAACTTCTGGACTATGAAGAAAAGGTACAATCGGCCAGGCAGGCGGCGGAGGAAGAGTTCAGAGAGCAGTTTTTAGCCAAACTTCAGGAAAATATGAAGCAGGCGCAAAATGAATTTAAAGAATTGAATAAAGCGCTCAGAGACATTATTTTCAGCAACGAGAAATACGAGTTCCTCTACCTGCCCAGCAAACGCTACAGACATTATTATGAGATGATTATGGATGATTTTAACGCCATACAGGGAGAATCCATCTTCAGCGGATTGTTCCATGAGAACCATAAGGAAGTCATCGACGAACTGTTTGAAAAGCTGGCGTTAGATAATGAGAACAGCGCGCAGGCGCTTGACGAGTTTACCGATTACAGGACGTACATGGATTATGATATTAAAATAGTGCACAGTGACGGCAGTTATTCCTACTATTCCAAAGTATGTGAGGAAAAGAGCGGCGGCGAAACGCAGACGCCTTTCTATGTCACTGTGGCGGCATCTTTCGTGCAGCTTTACGGCAATAATATCGGTGGTGAGGCCATCGGCCTGGTCATGTTTGACGAGGCTTTCAATAATATGGACGATGAGCGGATCGGAGGGGTACTGGAATTCTTAAGAAGACTGCCGCTACAGATCATCATCGCCGCGCCGCCGGATAAGATCCAGTATATCAGTCCCTCTGTGGAAGAAACGCTGCTTGTCATGACGGATGAGAAAGTCAGTTTCGTGGAGAGGTATCATAATGGCGCGGTATGACAAAAAGATTGTAAACAGGCTGCTTGACTCCTATGAGACAAGTACTTTGTTTGGCGGTAAAAATAAAGTAGCGGTGCATATTGCCTTTCCTTTTAACAAGAGAACTATCCCCGCGTATTTTGACGAGAGTTCTCTCGCTTATGAGGAGATCCACGCCGCCATGCAGGAACTGGAACGGCAAAACCTGATCAATATCAGGTGGAAAAAGGGGAAAGAAGGACATATCATCTCAAAAGTGATCTTATGCACAGAGAATCTGGAGGGCGCTTACGCCTATGTGGAGAGGATTTCGAAGGCGGATAAGATCAGGGAGAACAGAAAGCTGTTAGCAGGATTGCGAGATCGTTTTCAAACGCCGATTTATCAGGCGCTGATCGGGTATCTGGATGAGCGTCTGGGAAATGGGCAATCGGTAAAGGAATATATTGATCTGTCAAATCCCGCAGAGACGGAGATTTTTCTATCGGGGATCGGGGAGATAGAAACGAACAGCAAAATCTGCTATATCAGGGAGTTTTCCATAGAGCATTTTCATAACTCCAAGCTATTTGAATCTTTGAGCGGCAGGATTGCAAAGGCAATGCGCACTTTCGGAGCGGAGTACCGGGAGAGGGAACTGGGAGAGATCCTTGCGGAGTATGGGATTTACCATACACCAAACTATGTATATTTCAAGGGAAATGTTTCGCTAAGGATAGGAGAGCGTGTATTTCCGATCGGAGAATTGCATCAGGGGCTGGGAATCTCAGGGGAGGATATCGGAAAAGTCTGTTTTGAGAAAGAGGCACAGATCCGCAGGGTGATCACGATTGAAAATCTTACGGCTTTTTTCAGATGGGAAGAAGAGGAAAGTCTTATGGTTTATCTGGGAGGGTATCATAACAGCGTCAGACGCGCTTTGCTGCAAAAAATATACGCCGCATTTCCGGACGCCGTCTACTGTCATTTCGGGGACATTGATGTGGGAGGATTTTTGATTTACGAGGATCTGTGCCGGAAGACGGGGATTCCGTTTCAATTGTATAGAATGGATCTGGATACGCTGAAGGAGTACGAAAAGTACGGCAAAGCGCTGACAGAGAATGATCGTGTCAGAATAGAGAAGATGCTGAAAGAAAATCCGTTTGTTCCGTATGCGGATGTTCTTGCATATATGCTGTCAGCCGGAATAAAGCTGGAGCAGGAGTGTATCGTTTAAACAATTTTATAATAGATATAGGCTTTTTACACTTTTGTCTACAGGATGGATGAATGCGCCGGAATGGTAAGTGCAGAATGTCGGGTAACATGTAATTAAAAAGATTTTAAGGAGGCTAAAGCGAAAGTTTACAGTTTGGATGAGTTTGAGGAATTATTAAAATGAGTTTGTGAAATATAGACTACGAGAGAAGCGAAGAGGCTTAAAGCGGTAAATCAACTATTCGGTTTGCTGCTTTTTTCATTATAAAAGACATAAATTTCAGATGTCTCAATTTGACAATAATCTACTACAAGGGATACGGCAGCTTAAATCTGCAGAGGACGCCTGAGGTGCTGCGGGTGCAGCAGTGGAAAAGAGAGATTCTTCAACGATCCTCTGGTATCTGAACGTGATTTGTGGAAAATTCACAAAAAAGTCATTTGAACTTAGTACAAAAATACATATTGTGATTTTGAGGAAGAGGTGTATAATAAAAAATGTAAAAACGATTTTATATAAATGATTTATGAACAGACGGAGAGAATATGGCAGATCAGAAAAAAAGGAAAGCTGCCGTTGTATCCATAAACGATGTGGCTAAACTGGCAGGCTCCGGGAACGGTGTCTCATGCGTTGAACGGCGTTGGCTATGTAAAGGAGGAAACACGGGAGAAAGTAATACGGGCGGTAAAAGAATTGAATTATGTGCCAAACCGTGCCGGACGGATTTTGAAGACGACAAAGACTAAGTCGATCATGCTGGCTATTCCTGATACATCCAATGAGATTTACTTTGATATGATAAAAATGGTACTGCGGACGGTGAAAAAACAGGATTATTCCATGCTTCTGTATTACACCGGCGGAGAGTATGAGGAAGAAATGAAAGTGCTGAGAATGCTGAGAGAGAAAGTGGTGGACGGATTGTTTCTGATCAACTTCTCTTATGAACCGGCATTGCTGGAAGAGATCGAGAGAGTGCAGGCACCGGTAGTATTGTGTGGTATGTGCAATCATCTGTGGGCAAATAAAGGATTACCGTTTGACACGATTTCCATTGACGTATATAAGGGGATATACATGGCGGTAAAGCATTTGATCCAGATGGGGCACAGGAAGATAGGGTATTTGGCCGGAAGGCAGGGCGTAGAAGTATACTGGCAAAGATTTGAAGCTTATAAAGCGGCATTGGAAGACAATGGGATTGAGTTTCGGGAAGAGTATGTGGCGTGGAATGACTATTCGGAAGAGGGTGGTTATGAATCGGGAAATATTCTCCATCAGCTGGGGGATCGACCGACTGCAATATGCGCCTCAAATGATCAACAGGCGATCGGATGCTGGAAAGCTTTTCGGGATCTGGGCGATGAGACCGCACTGACAGGATTGGACAATCTGAATATATCAAAAATCATAGGAATCACGTCTTTTGATATGAAGGAGGGAAAGATAGGGGAAGCGGCAGCAAAAATATTGTTGGAACAGTTGCATAGTGATAAGATCCAGCATAAGGATATGTATTTTGTGCCGGAACTCATTATCCGGGAGAGCAGTATCGGAAAGAGGAGGGATGTTTAGTCCCTCGCTTTATTCGGCAGTATAAAAACGATTTTAGAAATGAACGATAAATGATGAAATAGAAATGGAAAAATAAAGAAATATATTTTTTATTATATTATAAAAACGATTTTATATGGGGAGAAAGGAGAATTTATGACGGAGAGAATCAGAGAAACATTTAGAAAGGGAGAAGGCGTCTTTCGGATGGTGCCAAATTTTATTCCTGTAAAATTCGGTGTGCCGGGACGTCGGCTGAAGATCCATCCGGCTGATTATTTTGCCTATGGAGCGGACGCGGGTACCATTATGGAGCGCTGGTTTTGTACGGTGAGCGGTACGAGAGTAAAAAATCCAAAGCGCCCGGATCAGGGACTCAGCTATGTGGTCGGTGCAGACGGAGAAACTTTTCTGCTGCGGGATGCGATGGCGGAATTGAAAGAGGAGCTGATCGGAAAGGAGCTGCAGGAGAAATATGGTACATTTCCGGTGTTTGCCAAGTTTTTTGACTATGAAACGCCGCTGTACTTCCACTTTCATCCGGAGACGGCGGTGGCAAAAAACGTAGGCTGTGAGGCAAAGCCGGAGTGTTATTATTTCCCACCCCAGCTCAACAACTATACGGGGAGGCGCCCTTCCACTTACATAGGGTTTAATCCGGAGGTGACAAAAGAGGATGTGAGGGAATGCATAGAGCATTTTGGAGAGTATGATACGCATATTACGAGATTATCCAGAGCCTTTGACCTGGAGATTGGAACAGGCTGGTATATTCCTGCCGGTGTCGTCCATGCGCCGGGCTCTCTTCTGACTTATGAACCGCAGTGGGGGACAGATTTAAACTGTGTACTGGAAAATGTGGTATGCGGAGAAGTATTTGAAGAACGGTATATGACAGATATCTGCCCCGGGGAAGAAGAGAATAAAACGGACTATATCATGAATGCTATTGATTGGGAGACAAACTTTGATCAGGAGTTTAAAAAGCATTATTTCAGACCGCCGGTAGAACTGCCGGAGACTCAAACGGGACTGCTGGAAAAGTGGGTATGCTATGGCAATGATTATATTACTTCGAAAGAAGTGACGATCGCTCCGGAGACGGAAGTGCTGTTGAAGGATAAGGCGGCATACGGCTGTATCATCGTGCAGGGATTCGGAAAATTTGGTGTGTATGATGCGGAAGCAGTCAATATGATGCGGGTAGGTGACCAGACAGCGGATGAATATTTTGTGAGCAAAGGCAGAGCGGCAGAGGGAGTGAAAATTGTGAATCACAGCAAGACGGAACCTATGGTCCTGCTACAGCACTTCGGACCGGACAACGCAGTATATACAGAGTAAGCATATTTTGTCTGGATCAAATATGTATGATTCCAAAAAGGGGGTGACTGCAAAAGAGAAGATACTTATTACCCAGAATTTTTCAGGAAAACAAAAACAAATGTCAAAACAATCAGGAGGAAAAAAGATGAAGAAGAAAGTTATCGCGGTATTGATGTGCATGACAATGGTTATAGGACTTGCGGCATGTGGAAATGCAGAACAGGAGGCGACAAAAGATCCGGCCCCTGCAGCGGAGGAGACGACGGAAGAAGCGGCTGCAGAAGAAGCTCAGACGGCTGCCAAGGAGGAGGCACCGGCAGAAGAAGCTTCTACAGCAGCACAGGAGGAAGCAACTGCAGAAGAATTTAATCCCGATACAGAGACAGATACGATCACCTACGCAGAGCTGGAAGAGAAATTCGGCCCGGTTCCGGAGGTGACAGGGGAAGTGACCATTGGCAGTATCTTAAAAAATAATGCGAATGAAGCATGGCTGACTATGGCAGACGGCATGGAAAAAGCCGCAGAAGATTATGGTATTTCCATTGATATTCAGGCAACGCGCACAGAGACAGATACAGCGGGGCAGCTCTCCATAGCGGAAACGATGCTTGCAAATGAATATGACAGTCTTGTACTTTCTCCGCTTACAAACGACAACTTGAACAGCGCGGTGCAGACAGCGCTTGGAAATGATACGCCTGTCGTAAATATGAACTGCGAATATATCGCACAGTGTGATACCTTTGTCGGTGGTATTCAGATTGAGATCGGCAGAAAATCCGCTGACTATATTGCCGAAAAGATCGGCGAAAAAGGAAAAGTGGCTATTTTGGAAGGCGTGTCCGGAACTTTTACTTCTATTCAGAGAGTAAATGGATTTCTGGAGGGAATGGAAAAATACCCTGATATTGAAATTGTTGCAAGCCAGACAGCAGATTATGAAGTAGAGAAAGGCATGGATGTGGCTTCCAATATTCTGACACAGACACCGGATATCGACGCATTTTACTGTTGTAATGACAACATGGCACTGGGGGCGGTGGAAGCGCTCAGAAGCGTAAATAAAGTCGGCGAAGTGATCGTTGTGGGAGTGGATGGAACAGGTGATGCTTATGCTTCGATCAAAAAAGGTGAAATGACAGCGACCGTGGACCAGTTCCTGTTTGATAACGGTTATGCCGCAGTGGAAGTTGCGCTGCGTATTATGGGCGGTCAGGAGCTCCCCAAAGTAGTAAGCACTCCGATTGAAGTATTGGATGCGGAGAATATGGCTGAGTATGGTAAATAAAATGCGTCTCTGGCGGAAATAAAAACAAAATGGGGTTTCCCTCATAAGCTGTTCAATCTCCGCTTGTAACGTCTTGGACGCTGGCAGCTTGGAGATTCCCTGTGCCTTGAAATACCGGGCGGCAGATT
>OFGN01001119.1_pt1 | contig 21745 bp, 18 predicted proteins | sample 1521821 | NCBI WGS metagenome assembly OFGN01 (sample SAMEA3504094, study PRJEB24116) | mouse gut metagenome | biome: mouse gut; feature: mouse-associated habitat; material: faeces | place: Denmark | collected 2011
GGGATAAACGCTGAAGGCATCTAAGCGTGAAGCCCCCCTCAAGATGAGATATCCGCTCGAAAGAGACAGGCCCCTTCCAGACGAGGAGGTGGATAGGCGGGAGGTGTAAGTGCAGTGATGCATGTGCTGACCCGTACTAATAGGCCGGAGGCTTGACCAGGAGAAGAGGTTCAGGGAAAGAAGTAAAGGATGGAGCAGAGTTTCAGTGTTCGGTTTTGAGGGCGCAGGCCCCCAATAACAAAAGAGTTGTGTTTAGATACATAGGATAAGATAAATAAAATACAAAAGATAAAAAAAAGAAGCAAATTGCTTCTTTTTTATTTTTTATGGTATGCAATTTTAAAATGCTGTGATATAATTAGAACAGCGCTTGTGGAATAATACAATATATCTTCCGATAAGTCATATTTAATGAGAGGTGGAGTATGGATACAAAGATTTTATTAGAGAATGGAACGAATGAGCTTGAGGTTTTGGAATTTATTTTGGATGGAAATTCTTATGGAATTAATGTGGCTAAAGTAAAGGAAATTATCCCGTATCAGCCGGTGACGCCTGTACCTAATGCACATCCCAGTATAGAAGGTATTTTTATGCCGCGTGAAACAATGATTACAGCGATTGATTTAAAGAACTGTCTTCAGAGAGGGGAATGTACTCCATCAGGATTATTTATTATAACTAATTTTAATAAACTGGATATTGCTTTCCATGTGGATAATGTAGTCGGGATACATAGGATTTCCTGGAGAGATATTATTAAGCCCAATGCTACGGTTAGCACAACGGAAGAAGGTGTTTCCACAGGTATTATCAAATATGATAATAAGTTGATTATTATACTGGACTTTGAGAAGATTGTTTCCGATATCAATCCGGAAACCGGATTAAAGATTACGGATATTGACGAACTCGGAGAAAGAGAGAGAAGGGATGTTCCGGTTCTGATTGCGGAGGATTCCGTATTATTGAATAAACTGATTGTGGATTCTTTGAAAAAAGCAGGTTATCATAACCTGATCCATACGAAGAATGGGCAGGAAGCATATGATGTGATCCAGGATTGTAAGAGGGACGGCACTTTGAAAGAGCATGTGCAATGCCTTATTACGGATATTGAAATGCCTCTTATGGACGGACATCGTTTAACAAAGCTTGTAAAGGAAGATCCTGAGACAGCCGATATTCCAATCGTTATTTTCTCATCTCTGGTAAATGATGAAATGAAGAGAAAGGGCGAGGCGCTCGGTGCAAATGCTCAGTTGTCAAAGCCGGAAATCGGTAATCTGGTAAGAATCATAGACGAGTTGACCAGATAGATGCTATAGAGATCCATGAAGAGCGTACCGAGTTTGGGTATGCTCTTTTTCTTGCATATCAAATGATGGATTTGTTTAGAGAAGGAGAGCCGGTATGCTGACTCAGGATATCAGGGAAGCGGAACTTGTACTAGTGGGAATTGGCAATGAAATGCAGGTAAGGCTTCATACGCTGAAAGAGATACAAAATTTCGCGGAGAAACTTTCAATACTGGAGCAAAGACAGGATAAGGAGTGGCTGATTCCATTTTTAATCCGATATTATTTAAAGAAGGAATTTCATCCGGAAATTACGGAAGCGTATCATAAATTAAAGCTGTTACTGGAAGGCAAAAATTACTTTATTGTTTCCATGAGTACTGATGACCTGATAAGGGATGCGGGTTTCGGGGAAAATAGAGTGACTTTGCCCTGCGGTACATATGAGCTTATGCAATGCATGGAGAATTGCAATGGAAAATTGTTCTCCGTGGACGATGCTTTTTGGGAAAAGATTTGTGGATGGATTGAAAACAAAGTTTCACTGGAGGAGTTAGAGGAACCCATATGTCCGGATTGCGGTGCCGGGCTTGTGATGAACCAGTATGGACAGCAAAAGTATCAGGAAGGCGGTTATCTGGAAAGTTGGGAGAGATATACAAAGTGGCTGCAGGGAACCGTAAACAGGAAATTGTGTATTCTGGAGCTGGGCGTTGGAATGGAAATTCCTTCGGTTGTCAGATGGCCTTTTGAAAAAATTTGTTTTTACAATCAAAAATCGGTTTTTTGGAGAGTACACAGCAGTTTGTATCAATTACCGGAAGAGATAAGGATGCGCGGAAATGCAATAAAAGAAGATCCGCTGACATTTTTAAAGAAGCAGTAAATATTTAGCTGATTTTGGAGGAATGGAAAGAAATGAGTTCTGATGAAGAGCGTTTGGAGGAAATGTTAAGGGCTGTTATGGAGCCGGAACATGCAGGGAAATCTCCCCGGAGTGAACAGGATGCAATGAGCCAGGCGGAGGATATGTCAGTTCCCGAGATTTCTGAGAATGCGGAAGATGAATTGATGTCTGAGATATCAGAGAGTGCGGAAGATATATTGATGCCTGAAATTTCTGAGAATATGGAAGATATCTTGACGCCTGAGATACCGGAGGATGCGGAAGATATATTGATGCCAGAAATTTCCGGGAATGCGGAAGATATATTGATGCCTGAGATCTCGGAGAATATGGAAGATATATCAGCATCTGAAATTCCGGAAGATATGGAAGGGGTATCGATGCCTGAGATATCGGACAACGCGGAAGATATATTGATGTCCGAAACGGCTGAGGATATAGAAAACGTATTGATCCCCGGGATATCTGGGAACGCGGAAGATGAATTGATGCCTGAGATATCGGAGAATGCGGAAGATGAATTAATGCCAGAAGTTTCCGGGAATGCGGAAGATGAATTGATATCTGAGATATCGGACAACGCGGAAGATATATTGATGTCTGAAATTTCTGAGAATATGGAAGAGTTATCGATGCCTGAAATCTCGCTGCCAGAAGAAGATCTGCCCGGTGCTGAAGTACCAAATGAGGCGGAGGATTTGTCGGAAGCTGAGATACCGGAGAGAACAGAGGATTTGTCGGAAGCTGAGATACCGGAAAAAACAGAGGAGTTGTCGGAAACTGAAATACCGGAAAAAACAGAGGAGTTACCGGAAACTGAAATACCGGAGAAAACAGAGGAGTTGTCAAATACTGATATGCCGAAGGAGATAGAAGAGTTATCCAATATTGAGATACCCGAGGTGGCCGAAGAGTTATCAGGGCGGGGACTGGCTGAGATCGCAGAGGATTTTTCAATTCCTGAGATCCCGGAGATGACAGATGATTTGCTGATGCCGGAAGGGGCTGAAGATATATCTCTTCCTGAAATCCCGGGTATGGAAGAAGATTTTACACTTTCTGATATACCTGATATGACGGATGGATTGTCTGAAGCTCATGGGGATGAGATGTTGGTAGATCCGTTAACGTTGCTTGATATGTCGGAAGATGAGATAGATAAAGTACTTGAGAAGGAGTCCGGGATTCCCGGAGCGGTTTCCGGGGAACAGGAATCTGTGGATCTGGACGGCAGTGGATTATTTGATATCCCGGAGGAGCAGGGACCTTTTGGCGGAGATAGTATTTCGGAGGATGCGGCATTTGGAAATGTGGACCTGGATTCTGAAAGTGTACAGGAGCTGCTGGGGCTGCCATCGGAGATCAGTGAGGAGGCTTTGGCGGAGCCGGAGAAGCTGCCGGAAAAAGAGCCTGAAAAGATAATAGAAAAGGATAAGGGCAAGAAGGAAAAGAAGGGTAAAAAGGAAAAGAAGGCAAAAAAAGCTTCTTCCGAAGGCAAAGAAAAGAAAGAAGGCTTTGGGAAAAAACTTGCCGCGTTTTTCTTTGGTTCTGATGACGACCTGGATGAGGATGAAGTGACTGAAGGGGGTGCTGACGGCGGTGAGGCGGCGGATGCCTCAGAAGGAGGCGCTGCAAAGAAGGGCGGAAAAGCAAAGCCTGAGAAAAAGAAAAAAGAGAAGAAAAAGCCGGATAAGAAAAAGGAAGATGATCCCCAGAAAGCGGCAAAAGAAAAACTGAAAAAGGAAAAAAATGCCGAGAAGGCCAGGAAAAAAACGGAAAAGCGCGAGCAGGCCGAAAAGGAAAGAAGGGCGGCGAAAAAACTGCCCAAGAAGAAAGTTTTTGTGTGGATATTGCTGTGCGGTTCCATCGCGGCGGGTATTTTGCTGGTAAACAGTGTGGGGATGAATACGATACAGTTGACGGAAGCCAGAAACGCTTTTGAGGAGAAAGATTTTGAGACGGCTTATAAGCTGCTGAACGGCAGGGAACTTGTGGAGGAGGATCAGCTTCTCTTTCAGCAGTCTTCCGCGGTGCTGCATCTGAAACATGCAAAAGAGGCATACGAGAATCATCTGACACTGAAAAAACCAGTTATGGCACTGGAGGACCTTTTAAAAGGGGTAGGTAAGTATCAGCGGCTTTTGAATCAGGAGAGTCTGATCACGCCGGATTTGACGGCGCAGTATGAGGAAATTTTGGGGATTTTACAGGAAAATTACGGTTTGTCCGAGGCGGGAGCGTTGGAAATTAATGCGATCGAGGATGATTATGAGTACAGTCTGCAGCTTGAGGCGCTGGTGAACGCAGAGATTTATCAGAGCCAGGAGGAGATTGCACAGCAGGAAGAGGAGGCGGCATCTAATCTTCCTGATCTGGAAGATATGCTTCCGGAGGAAGAGGAATATTTGAATGTTAGCAGTGATTGATTATGATGCGGGAAACATAAAGAGTGTGCAAAAAGCTCTGGAATTTCTGGGAGAACAGGTGCTTGTAACAAGAGATAGCAGCGAAATCCTGAGAGCGGAGAGAGTGATTCTGCCGGGAGTAGGAAATTTTGGGGATGCCATGGCAAAGTTGGAAGGTTTCGGGCTTGTTCCTGTGATGAAAGAAGTGGCGGAGAGAAAGACGCCGTTTCTGGGTATATGCCTTGGGCTGCAGCTTCTGTTTGAGGAGAGTGAGGAGAGTCCCGGTGTCAGGGGGCTGGGCCTGCTGAAAGGGAAAATTCTGCGGATTCCAAAGGCGGAGGGGCTTAAGATTCCGCAGATTGGCTGGAACTGTCTGGAGTATCCGTCAGAGGGCAGACTTTTTCAGGGGGTGCCGGAAGGCTCTTATGTGTATTTTGTACATTCCTATTACCTGCAGGCGGAGAAAAAGGAGATCGTAAAAGCTACGGCGCAGTATGGTGTTACGGTGGAAGCTTCCGTGGAACAGGATAATGTGTTTGCCTGTCAGTTTCATCCGGAGAAAAGTTCGGATGCGGGACTGCGGATTCTGAAAAACTTTCTTACTGTTTCAGGTTGATGTTGATTAAAGCTGAGAAAGAATGTGTCACAGCCCGTAAGGCAGGTGGGACAGGAAAAGGGGACAGATGCATACAAAGAGAATCATTCCGTGTCTGGATGTACATAACGGCAGGGTGGTAAAGGGAGTCAATTTCGTCAATCTGCGGGATGCCGGAGATCCGGTGGAGATCGCGGCGGCGTATGATAAGGCGGGTGCGGACGAAGTGGTTTTTCTGGATATTACGGCTTCTTCCGATGCCCGCAGAACTGTTGTGGAGATGGTGCGCCGGGTGGCGGAGCGGGTGTTTATTCCGTTTACGGTGGGCGGCGGCATTCGCAGCGTGGAGGATTTCCGGGAACTGCTCCGGGAGGGTGCCGATAAGGTTTCCGTTAATTCCGCAGCGATTGACAGGCCGGAGCTGATCAGTGAGGCGGCAGATAAATTCGGCAGCCAGTGTGTTGTGCTGGCGGTGGATGCGAAAAGGCGTAAGGATGGCAGCGGGTGGAATATTTATAAACACGGCGGCCGTATCGATATGGGGATTGACGTCATAGACTGGGTAATGAGGGCGGAAAAGCTGGGCGCCGGTGAGATCCTTCTGACCAGCATGGACTGTGACGGAACCAAAGCCGGATATGATATGGAACTCACAAGGCAGGTTGCAGAAGCCGTGTCCGTTCCGGTTATCGCTTCCGGCGGTGCGGGAGAGATGGAGCATTTTTATGAGGCGCTGACGCGGGGCGGCGCTGAGGCGGCGCTTGCGGCATCGCTGTTTCATTATAAGGAGTTGGAGATCTGTCAGGTGAAGAAGTATCTGGCGGAAAGAGGCGTAGCGGTGCGCCTGTAGGGGGGCGTATTAGTACTACCTTGCGGAAATTTCGGTGAACTCAGCACCCGCTCTTTGTGTCATTGCAGCGTTGTCATCAGTCAACGATGCCACCGCATCGCCTTCTTCTTCCGCCTTGCCCTGACACAAATATCGGGCATTGATTTTCACCGCTATTTCCGCAATGCAGTACTAGAATACCCGGCGTTTTCCGAAAGGGGAAGCCGGGACCGGAGTGATGAGTCAGGATGGGCTGTATTTATCATATACGATAGATGTGAAATAAAGGAGGGACAAAAGATGGCAGCAATCGACAATGACTGGTTGGAACCTTTGAAACCGGAGTTTCAGAAACCGTATTATAAGAAGCTGTTCGAGAAAGTGAGCGAGGAATATAATACGAGAAAGATATTCCCGGCATCCGAGGATGTTTTTAACGCTTTTCACCTGACGCCTCTTGCGGATGTGAAGGTAGTTATTTTAGGACAGGATCCCTATCACAATGACGGACAGGCACATGGACTTTGTTTCTCGGTGAAGCCTGAAGTGGATATCCCGCCGTCTCTTGTGAATATTTATCAGGAACTGCACGATGATCTCGGCTGTGATATCCCGAATAACGGTTATCTGGTGAAATGGGCGAAACAGGGGGTATTGATGCTGAATACGGTGCTCACGGTGCGCGCTCATGCCGCAAATTCCCACAGGGGTATGGGGTGGGAGGAGTTTACGGATGCCTGCATACGGATCTGCAGCGAGCAGGACCGTCCTATGGTATTTATTTTATGGGGCAGGCCGGCACAGACGAAAAAATCCATGCTGCACAATCCAAAGCACCTAATCCTGGAGGCACCGCATCCGAGCCCGCTTTCTGCTTACAGAGGATTCTTCGGCAGCAAGCCTTTCAGTAAAACAAACGAATATCTGACAGCCAACGGGCTTGCGCCCATCGACTGGCAGATTGAGAATATATAGCGTGAAATAAAAAATTTCACGATCCTGATTTGAGTGCCCGCTGAAGCGGATGAACGGGAGTTAGTGTGAGAAGAACTTCTAACCATTCGGAAATGTTTCATTTAGTTTGATCAGCAGAGCTTCAAACTGTTCCGGTGTCTCGCTCTCATGCCAGAGGTCACGGTTTGTCTCATGTACCGCCCACTGCCTTGTGTAAACAAGTGTCAGCGGGCGTTTTGTTTCGTCTGTCTCATCCGTCAGTTTAAAATTGACGATACCCGCATTTTCGATCAGGGAGAACATGATACAGGCGTTTTTTTGCAGCAGGGCAATTTCCTTTTGACGGTCGGAAGCTTTACCGGCGTAGCATTCCTTGTATTCTTCGGAGAGTGAGAAAGTTATGGTCACTTCATAGGGCCCTTTGTCCGTCTGCAGAGCAAACTGCCGGTAGGTCATGTCTTCCGGGAAATTCAGATTGTAGATTATATTTCCCACGGCAGAGTTATTCCCGATATAGTTTGTGCGCTGGGAGTACAGGGTGTCCGCAGAGAGGGTTTCTTCTTCCAGGGCGGAGAGTTTGAAAATCCAGCGGATCTGCGGATTTTCTGCTTCGTTATAGCCGTAGGAGAGGTAGATATCTCCGCTTTTCTGGAGCATAATATAGTAAAAGATGTCATACTCCTGCTCCGGGCGTTCCACGAGCCATGCTTTTTTGTTTTCTTTTGCGAGCGTGTGGATGGAAATATTCTGCATAACATCTTCCGTGCCGGCGCCAATAGCATGTTCCAGCGTTTTTTTGTCAAGCCGGATTTCCATTGCTTCTCCGCAGAGCGCCCAGGAGCCGTCTCCCTGATCAAAGGCGATGGGCGTGTCTGTGGACTCCAGAAGCTGATACCCGGAGGTGAGAGCGTAAAGGGGGGCATTATCCGGCGTAAAGGAGAAATCGTACCAGGGTGCGGCATAGGTGATCTCCTCCACCCGATAAGGGCTGCCGAAAGGCTCCTGCGCCGCAGAGGTCCCTTCCTTCGGATCGGTCAGCAGGCAGAGGGCGGCGATAAGACAGAGCGCCAGAGCGGGCAGGGTAAGCCAAAGTGCCGGTTTTTTCCAGGTTTTGACGCGCAGGATACGCTCTTTCATATCCACTTCGCCGAAGGATAAGGGACAGGTAAGGAGCTGTACTTTCTTACCGAATTTTTCTTTTCCGTCATATCCGATCAGGGAGAGCAGGTAGCTTTTCCGTTCCTCTTCCTGATAGTTGCGGATTACTTTTTCATCACAGGCCAGTTCCATATCCCGGCACAACAGGAAATAAGCCGCCCAAAGCAGAGGATGGAACCAATAGACGGAAAGCAGGCAGAAGGCAAAGGCTTTTGTCAGATGATCTTTTCTGTCAAGGTGGGCGTTTTCATGGGCGAGCACATGGGTAAGAACGTCCTTACTCAGATGAAAGGGGATGTAAATCCGGGGCTTTATCAGGCCAAAGATAAAGGGGGAATCCACAAACTCGCTCTGCCAGATATTATTTTGTAACCGGCGGCAGGGAAGGTTTTCGGCGGGAAGGCGCACTGCGCAGCGCAGTCTCTTCTTAAGGCGAAGGTAACTGCATAACAGATAGCACAACATCAGGCACATCCCGGCAAGCCAGATGAAAACGGCGTATTTTGTGAGGATATCCAGCGTCTCTGCGCCGGATCGTCCTGTGGAAAGGTAGGAGAAGGAGGCTTTGGCGGCGGGATTGGCTACCCGGTCGAAAGCGGTGATGCCGCTGTGTATCTCGGGCAGTTCTCCGGCAGACAGGGTTTCGGGGATGGTCTCGGCGCTGGGGATCAGGCTGAAAATACTCTCGATGGAGAAAGGCAGGATAAGCCGCAGTCCCACTAGGGACCAGAGCATACAGGTAAAATGTTTTGGCATTTTTTTAAGTATCATCCGCAGTCCCATTACGGCAAGGGTTATCCAGCCGGCGGTGATGCTCATATTCAGTAATTTCAGAAATACGGCGGTCATGGGAATTACACCTCGCTTTCTATCAGTTTTCTGAGTTCTTCCATTTTTTCATCGGATAACTTTTTATGCCTTCCGAAGGCGGCGACAAATGCCGGAAGGGAACCTTCAAATTTTTTTTCAATCAGTTCTTCCATCTCTGCCTCCTGAATTTTGTCTTTGGAGATGAGGGACGTGACGATAGTATGCTCATTTTTCAGAATGCCGCGTTCTGAAAGGCGCTTTATTACGGTGTATGTGGTGGTGGATTTCCAGCCGAGCTGCTCCTGACAGAGGGCGACGAGTTCCTTGCTCTTTATGGGTTCATGTTCCCAGAGGATCAGACAGAAGCGGTATTCGCTCTCAAAGATTTTTGGTGTTTCCATAAAAAAATACCTCCTTTACTCTAATGTGTTAGAGAATATGATAAGTCTAACACATTAGAGTAAAGGAGTCAATATGCTGATGCGATAAAAGAATGCTTTATGTAACAGTTCAGCCCAGGACTTTGCATTTACTGCAAAGTCCGTGAAAACATGTAAATTGAGCCAAAAGAATCTGCCCCTCGCCGAAGGCGACTTGAAATGGACAGATTCCGTAACAGGGAAGCCGAAGGCTGAACTGTTACGCTTTATTCGTACCCGGCAATATCATAGATCAGCCGTTCGGTATCTTCCCAGCCGAGGCAGGGATCGGTGATGGATTTTCCGTAGATGCCGCCGCCGATTTTCTGGCAGCCTTCCTCCAGATAGCTTTCCACCATAACCCCTTTCACAAGGCGGTGTATATCGGGGTTCAGTTTTCTGCTGTGCAGTACTTCTTTTACAATGCGGATCTGCTGCATATACTGCTTGTTGGAGTTATTGTGGTTGGAGTCGATGATACAGGCGGGATTCATCAGATCGCGCTCGTTGTAGAGTTCCATCAGGTTGTTTAAGTCCTCGTAGTGGTAGTTGGGCAGGCTTCTGCCGTGCTTGTTGACGGAGCCTCTCAGGACCGTGTGCGCCAGTTCGTTTCCGTTTGTCCTTACCTCCCAGCCTCTGTAGATAAAGGAATGGGGGTGCTGCGCCGCGTAGACGGAATTCAGCATGATGGAAAAGTCGCCGCTGGTGGGATTTTTCATGCCGGCGGGCACATCGAAGCCGCTGACTGTGAGACGGTGCTGCTGGTCTTCCACGGACCGTGCCCCGATTGCCACATAGGAGAGGATATCGGAGACATAGCCCCAGTTTTCGGGATAGAGCATCTCATCCGCGCAGGTGAGCCCGGATTCGCTGATGGCCCGGATATGCATTTTCCGCATGGCGATAATGCCAGCGAGAAAATCCTCCCGCTTGCTGGGATCGGGCTGATGGATAATGCCCTTGTATCCGTCCCCGGTAGTGCGGGGTTTGTTTGTGTAGATTCTGGGGATCAGGATCAGCCTGTCCTTCACTTTGTCGTTGATTTTGGCAAGACGCTCCACGTATTCGCAGACGGAATCCTCGTTGTCTGCGGAACAGGGACCGATGATGACCAGAAATTTATTGCTCTCCCCGGTGATCACGGCGCGGATCTCGGAATCCCGTATGCGCTTTCGTTCTACCAGCCTGGCGGGGAGGGGGTATTGTTCCCGGATTTCATCGGGGGTTGGAAGTAATTTTATAAATTCAAATGACATATGTCTGCTCCTTTGTATGGTGTTGTAGCCTTAGTCAGTATACATGATTTTGTATATAGATGCAAGGAGAACGACAGGCAAATCTTCCGTTAATGATATTGTTATGTTGCCGGTTGCAGAATGAACCAATGTCATTTCGTTAAGCTGTTCATTCAGCCGGGAGGGAAATAAAATGTTTAAGGAGCCCGTTAAAAATCGTCGGCACTTAGCGAGGTTATTACATTTTCAGATATTTTTGGAGCGGAAGAAGCTGCAGGGCGGAGAGCAGAAGCTGGCTTGCAAGGAGCGCCCAGAGGTAGCCTTTTATCCCGAAGGCGGGGATGCAGAGAAAGACAAAGGCCAGCCTGACAAGGAGGCTTGCCACGCCGTAGAGAAAGGACTGCATGGTTTTTCCAAGGCCGTGCAGGATGCTTGCGAGGGTGGAATTCATATACAGGAAGGGGCACATGAATCCCAGGATCTGCAGATAACTTCCGGCTTTTTCCTGGTGAAAGACAAATTTGCCAAGGGCAGGGCCAAAAAGCAGAAAGAATACAAGACAGAAAAAGCCAAGCAGCAGGCAGTAACGCACGGAGCGGTGGACGGCTCTGGCGATCGTGCGCTCCTGGTGCAGCGCCTGGGCTTCGGAAACCGCCGGCAGCAGCATTACGGCGATGGAGCCGGTGAGTGCCGTGGGAAACAGTATAAAAGGAAGTGACATACCTGTCAGAATCCCGTATTCGCTGAGGGCGGATGCCGTATCAAGCCCGAACATGCGGAGTTTTTCGGGAATGGCGATGGCTTCTATGCTCTGCAGGAAGTTCTGGATCACGCGGCCGGCAGAGAGAGGGATTGCCATGATAAAAAGTTCCGGGAACAGGGCGGATATCGAAAATGCTTTTTTCATCACGGGAAATTTGTCCCGGGAGGCTGGCGCATTTGCCTCTTTTTGGAAACAGAACCATAAATATAGAAGGGCGAGTACCGCGGAAAAGATTTCGCCTGCAACCATACCGGTTACGGCAATGGAAATATCGGGTGTGCCGTTCTTATGTTCAGCGAGAAATGCGCTGCACAGAAACAGTACGGTGCCAACCCGCACAAACTGCTCGAGGAGCTGGCTGAAAGCCGGGAAGGCGGCGGATTTCCTGCCGTAAAAATAGCCGTTCACACAACTGTGTATGGCGGAGACGGGGAAGGAAAGAGCCAGGATCTTTAAAAGAGGGGTGCAGCGCTCCTCCAACAGAAAACGGACCGCAATCCTGTCGGCATACAGATAGACAAAACAGGAGATGCAGACAGAGAACCCCCAAGAGAGCAGCATCCCGGCGGCGAGCACGGTAAAGCTGCGGAGCCTGCCCGCGGATGTGAAGCCGCCTTTTTGTCCTGCGGCAGGGGCCAAGGAGAGCGAAGCGGCAGCGCAGGTGGTCGCCGTAATGCGGGAGATGGCAGTCTGAAAACCCGCTACCGAGACGGAATAGGCAAGCGCCATCACCGGGCTGATCAACTGATAGATACCGATATTTTCCGCGCCGAAGGTACGGGATAAAAAGATACGGTAAAAAAAGCCGACGACGCGGCTTGCCATGCCTGCGGCGGTTAGTAAAAGGGCGCCGCTTAAAATACGGCTTTCCCTGATTCTGTGCGAAAGCGGCGATAACTTTGCGGATGGTCTCATAAGGCATTCTCCCTGACAGATAGGCGGATAACTTAAGTTAAATATATGCTGCGCGGCTTTCTAAAATAATTATAAAATCAAGGATTTCTTAAAAAAGATAGAAAATAAAAGAAAATAGAAGATATCATGAGATAATAATAGAAAATAAGATTTATATGAGCTTGCAAAGAAAAACAGATGAAACTAATATATGTTTTAGTTCTTAGCACTCGATTTAAATGAGTGCTAACAAGAAGACATAACCGCAGAAAAGAGCGGAACATTTAAGGAGGTTTTACTATGAAGTTAGTTCCATTAGGTGACAGAGTTGTATTAAAACAGTTGGCAGCAGAAGAGACAACAAAATCGGGTATCGTACTGCCCGGTCAGGAGAAGGAAAAGCCCCAGCAGGCGGAAGTGATTGCGGTAGGCCCCGGGACAGAGGACGTGAAGATGGAAGTTGCCGCAGGTGACCAGATCATCTATTCCAAATATTCCGGAACCGAAGTAAAGCTGGAAGAAGAAAAATATATTATCGTAAAACAGGAAGACATTTTAGCAGTAATTAAATAAGAGGAGGCGTAAACTATTATGGCAAAGGAAATCAAATACGGAGCAGACGCAAGAAAGTCTTTGGAGGCTGGCGTAAATAAACTGGCAGATACCGTGAGCGTAACACTGGGACCGAAAGGACGCAATGTTGTTCTGGATAAATCCTACGGCGCACCGCTGATCACAAATGACGGCGTAACCATTGCAAAAGAGATCGAACTGGAAGACGCTTTTGAGAACATGGGCGCTCAGCTTGTAAAGGAAGTAGCGACAAAGACCAACGATGTGGCAGGCGACGGTACCACAACGGCAACCGTTCTGGCACAGGCTATGATCAGCGCAGGCATGAAGAATCTGGCAGCAGGCGCGAACCCGATGATCCTGAGAAAGGGTATGAAGAAAGCGACCGAGTGCGCGGTTGAGTCGATCAAAGATATGAGCGCGAAAGTAACCGGCAGGGATCAGATCGCTAAAGTAGCAGCTATTTCCGCCAGCGACGAGGAAGTGGGCGAGATGGTTGCGGAGGCGATGGAAAAGGTTTCGAGAGACGGCGTTATCACCATCGAGGAATCCAAGACCATGCTGACAGAGTTGGATCTGGTGGAAGGTATGCAGTTTGACAGAGGTTATATCTCCGCTTATATGTGCTCCGATATGGATAAGATGGAAGCGGTTCTGGATGATCCCTATATTCTGATCACAGATAAGAAGATCAGCAACATTCAGGATATCCTTCCCGTGTTAGAGCAGATCGTACAGTCTGGCGCGAAGCTTCTGATCATCGCGGAGGATGTGGAAGGCGAGGCACTGACAACTCTGATCGTCAACAAACTGCGCGGCACATTTAATGTGGTAGCGGTAAAGGCTCCGGGCTACGGCGACAGAAGAAAAGCAATGCTGGAAGATATCGCGATCCTGACAGGCGGACAGGTAATCAGCTCCGAGCTGGGACTGGAATTAAAGGACGCTACCATGGATATGCTGGGACGCGCTAAATCCGTGAAAGTACAGAAAGAAAATACGGTAGTAGTGGACGGCTGCGGCGAGAAAGATGCCATCAGCGCAAGAATTAACCAGATCAAAGGACAGATCGAAGAGACAACCTCCGATTTTGACAGAGAAAAACTGCAGGAGAGACTTGCAAAATTATCCGGCGGCGTAGCTGTGATCCGTGTGGGCGCTGCTACCGAGACGGAGATGAAAGAAGCGAAACTGCGTATGGAAGACGCGCTGAACGCTACCAGAGCGGCAGTGGAAGAGGGCGTTATCGCAGGCGGCGGTTCCGCATATATCCACGCATCCAAGAAGGTTGCCGCTATGGCGGAAGGCCTTGTGGGCGATGAGAAGACGGGCGCTGAGATCGTGCTGAAAGCACTGGAAGCTCCTCTGTATCATATTGCAATGAACGCAGGATTAGAAGGCTCCGTGATTATCAATAAAGTATATGAATCCGAAGCAGGTTACGGCTATGATGTACTGAAAGACGAGTACGTGGACATGGTGGAAGGCGGAATCCTTGATCCCGCAAAGGTTACAAGAAGCGCTCTGCAGAACGCAACCAGCGTGGCAAGTACCTTCCTGACAACGGAATCTGCAGTTGCCAATATCAAAGAAGATGCTCCCGCTATGCCCGCCGGCGGCGGTATGGGGGGGATGATGTAATTACCCTGAGCCATGCATCAATAAAAAGAAAAAGCCCGTGCAAGCTTGCTTGCTAAGGGCTCTTTCTTTTTATTGATATAGGGCGAAGCCCGTTATCCGCAGGAAATGCGAAGCATTTTCTGCGGATAGGCATGGCGGAGTGCCGGCGGATATGATATGGCATCGTACCAACCGATACCTCTTTTCAACCGCAATATATACAGGGCGGCGTCTTTATGGCAGAACAGGCTTTCACTTCATTCAGTGCGGACAAAGCACGAAACCGGAAGCTGCGGAGGAATAACGTATGAATTTGACTTATAAAAAAGCAACACTTGAAGATATAGATATATTGACAGCAACAAGAATAGAAGTATTGAGGGCTGCCAATAAACTGTCGGATGATGTTGATATGAGCGAAGTGAAAAAGCAGTCTTATGATTATTATAACAAAGCACTCCGTAACGGTACGCATATTGCGTATCTGGTATTTGATAAAAGCCGTGTGATAGGTGCTGGCGGCGTCAGCTTTTTTCAGGTGATGCCGACATATCATAATCCAAGCGGAAAGAAAGCATATATCATGAATATGTATACAAGTCCTGAATACAGAAGAAAGGGAATTGCATATAAGGTTTTGGATATGCTGGTTAAAGATGCCAAAAGCATGGGCATTTCTGCCATTTCGCTGGAAGCAACCGTGATGGGGCTTCCATTGTACGAAAAATACGGTTTCACGAAAATGAAGAATGAGATGGAATTTATCTGACGGAGCACGGATGATTCCGTTATACTGCTTTTTACGGAAAGGATGATCTTTTATGAGAGGACAATTCTCACGCACCGCCCGCATTCTCGGCGAAAACACTATAAAAACCCTCTCCCTTTGTCATGTCGCTATTTTCGGTGTGGGCGGCGTAGGAGGTTATGCAGCCGAAGCCCTTGTCCGCAGCGGCATCGGCAAATTTGATTTAATCGACCATGATAAAGTGGACATCACCAATCTGAACCGCCAGATCATAGCTACCCATAAAACCATCGGAAGGGACAAGGCCGAGGTTATGAGAGAGCGCATGCTGGACATCAATCCCGGTGCTGAGATCACGATCCACCCATGTTTCTTTCTGCCTGCCAATGCGGATAGCTTTGATTTTACAAAGTACGATTATGTCATAGACGCCGTGGATACCGTAACCGCCAAGATCGAACTGATTCTGCGGGCTCAGGCGGCGGGCGTGCCGATCATCAGCAGCATGGGCACCGGCAACAAACTTGATCCTGCCATGCTGGAGGTGCGGACATCTATAAAACTTCCGTGTGCCCCCTTGCCCGGGTAATGCGGAGGGAACTGAAAAAGCGGCATGTTAAAACACTGAAAGTGGTTTATTCAAGGGAAGAGCCGATGAAACCTTTGCAGCCGGAAGAGGAAGGAAAAAAAGTACCGCAGCCGGAGAGCGGGGAGAGGGAAATTTCGCCTGCCGCAGGAGCCATACCCGGCAGTACGGCTTTTGTGCCGCCTGCCGCCGGACTTCTTATCGCTTCGGAGGTGGTGAGGGATCTGATGTGAAGGACAGGAGCCTTACCGCCTTTATTATTTTTGACACAGGAAGGCCTATTCTTTATTTCGTCCAAAAATTTATGTAACAGTGCAGCCGAAAGACTGAACTGTTACCAAATTTATCGTAACAGTTCAGCCTTCGGCTTCCCTGTTACGGAATCTGCCCATTTCAAGTCGCCTTCGGCGAGGGGCAGATTCTTTTGGCTCAATTTACATGTTTTCACGGACTTTGCAGTAAATGCAAAGTCCTGGGCTGAACTGTTACAATTTATCTCAAAAGTAAAAAAATGTCTTGCATAACGGAACTATTTGTAGTAGTATATAAATACATATCCGGGAACTTCTGATATTTCTGATTTATCTTATCACATTCGTGAAATCAAAAGACTCCCTAATATGAAAAAAACAATATAAGGGAGGAGAAAGTATGGGCAGAGAAGATGTCTATGAAAATGATTACCTGGATAACGCGGAACTGTTTGCGGATCTGATAAACGGTGTTTTGTATCAGGGAGAGCAGGTGGTGCGTCCCCAGGAACTGAGTGAGCAGGACGGGGAACTTCGGAGTATTCAGGGATATGATGTCAGGAAAATTCTCAGGGACAAGGTCAGAATGTGGAGAGGGACAGCCCTGGCAATACTGGTGGTAGAAAATCAGACAAAGGTGGATTATCGTATGGTGATCCGGGCGATGCTGTCGGAGAGCATGGCTTATGATAAGCAGTGGAAAAAGTTAAAAGATAATCTGAAGGCTGAAGACAAAAATGAAAGGAATAAACCGGAGGATAAAGCGGAAAATCCCCAAAAGGGTTTTCTGCCGCCGGACGAGTACCTTTCAGGCATGCGGAAAAAAGATAAATTTATTCCGGTGATTACGGTTGTCGTTTACTTTGGGAAAGAAAAGCCGTGGGATGGTGCAAGGACGCTGCATGAGCTGTTGGATGTGGAGGGAAATGAAGAAAAGATTTTGCCCTTTATTTCCAATTATCAGTTAAATATATTTGATTATCATGAGTATGAGGATTTCGGCCGGTTTCATTCGGAGCTTCAGTCGGTTTTTGAATTCCTGAGATATTCGGGTGAAAAGAAACAAATGAAAGCGATGCTGGAGGAGCATAAAGAGCGTTATGAGAAGCTAAGCGCCCTGGCAAAGATACTGCTGACGAAGCTGACCAATATAAAAAAGCCGATGGATGTGAGTGACGAAGAATTTGTGAGAGGGGAGTTCAGTATGTGCAAAGCGTTTGAGGATATGAGAGAAGAAGGAAAAGCAGAGGGAAAGGTAGAAGAACGGGAAAATGGGATTTGCAGTGTCCTTCATGTCGTGAAAAAGTTTCATGGTTCAAAAGAGCAGGCGGTAACGACACTTATGGAAGAATATACGCTCAGCGAAGAGGCGGCAATAAAAAAGCTGGAGTTATACTGGTAACCTGAAGGCTGTCCGAAAATCTGATGGAAATTTTGTAAAAGATATGATAGACTGATAGATAATCCGGGGATGTGAAGTGACGGGAAAACCGGTCAGCGCTTGAAGTGCGGAAAGGATCTGTAACATGAAAAAGAGAGTCTTTCATATATTGGCATCGATGGTATTGTGCCTTGGTATGATACTGCAAAGCCCCTGCCTTCTTACGGCAAAGGCGGGTACTTTTTATCCGACGGAGCGCAACAGCTATTACGGATTATTGGTGCCCACACAGATCACGAAGATAGGAGATACCTTTTATCTGGTGGACAGCTACCATGACCAGGTGCTCTACAGTACCCAATACGGCGTATTGTCAAGCAGTTGGAAAGTCATGTCAAAGAACTTTTTCCAGCCCCATTCCATCGCCGGTGACGGCGTTGTATATCTTGTTACGGATACGGAAAACCACAGGGTGGTCAGTTATACAAAAGAGGAGGAAGGGTTTACGGAGCAGCAGGTGTTTAACGGCATCGGTGTCCGCCCCCATTATATTGTATATGATGAGGCAACCGGATTGTTTTATGCCTGGAGTTCGATGACGGGAGAGATGTACCTGTTCAGGAGAAAGGTAGATTCCGCGGAGGTATATCTGGAAAATATTATGAGAGTGCCGGAGCTTTACGGGAAATATGTGCGTTCTTTTACGATGGAGGGGGGGACGATTTATTTTCCCTGTGTGCACAGCAGTTCCATCGTCGCTGTTGATAAAAATACGTTTCGGATCAAAGATATATATCCGGTGCCGGAAAATATCGCAGGAATGGTGCAGCTTACAAAAATCCAGAATTATTATTATCTGACGGTCTCCACGGATATCCATTTTAACCAGAGCGCGGCGAATATTGTGAGGGCGAGAACGCTGGAAGATTTTGGCACGGGAAACTATGAGAGTGTGAATAAAAAATTCGGGGGCGACGGGGCGCCTTACTATATCTCTTATGCGGATGGTTCTTATTTTACGGTGGTGATACGCAGTGAGGGAAGAGCCTGTGGGTATAAGTTTGATGTGGTGGACGATGAGATCTGCAATAAGGAAGAGTTGACATATTGACGGATAACGGCAGAGGAACAGGCGGGAGCTTAAGAATTTTTGAAGAGAATAATGTGTAAAAGAAAATAGCCGCGCAGTGCGGCTATTTGTTTACGGATATTCCGATTCATTTTCGTTTTTTGGTTCTTCCGGATAATACTTTGTGGAATGCCAGGTTTCGGTTTCCGTATTCGTGCCCTCCGGTACAAAATGTATTACGCCAATCGTACCGCTGAAGGCGGGGGAGAAGATATGCTCCCGGAGCTGGTCGGTGATCATGCCGTCCCAGGGAGCGTGCAGATGTCCTGCCAGCACCTGTTTTACCTGGGTGTCTTCTCTGAAGATAAGGTCAAGGTAATTCCACATGGTATCATTCGGCTGATAGTCAGGACCAACCCAGTAGTAGGGCTTATTTCTGACTTTCATGGACAATGTTTTTAAGGACTCATCCACATTGGAGCCGTAGGGAACATGGGTGACGGCAATAACCGGCTTGTTTTCTCCCGCGGCTTTTTCATATTGTTTTTCCACGATAGAAAAATACTCATCCGTTATATTTTTGGTGGAATTATTGATGCCGATCAGTACAAATTCCTCCATATCAAGATACTTTTTCTCCGGATCATCCCCGTCAAGTTCTTTGTGCAGTTCATAGATATCCTGTTGGGTAAAATGATCTCCCACATACCAGGCGCCGTAGTCATGGTCGGCGCGGATATACAGGATCTGGTCCTTATCATACCGCAGTTCGTTAAATCCTTTTTTCAGCATTTCCATATTGGATGGGCTGCAGTAGTCCATCATGTCGCCGCCGAAGATGACGGCATCATAATTGCCGATATTCAGGCATTTTATGATGTCATGCCACAACTCTTCCGCATGTACGCCATCCTCGGTAACGGCGAGAGTTTCATAACGCCCATTGAGTTTGATCATAGAGCCTTCGGAGACGCCTCCGGGTTCATGGTCGGTGATCAGATGCAGGTCGCTTACCCAGGCGATTTCGTATTCCCTGCTCAGTTCCGGCAGCGGCACATAGACCTCCTCCAGAGTGAGATTATAGTCCGGCTCAGGATATATGACAGGAGTCTCTATGTCCTGTTCGGTATCATTTTCAGATACGGCCGGTTCCTCCCGGGGCGGAATTTCTTCCGCCTCGGGGAACGGAACCAGTTGTTTTTCGGCGTCGCGGTCCAACATAATAAGTAAAGCAATAACGGTTATCATACATAGAAGCGTCGCCGTTACGCAGGCGGTAAGAAGAATGTTCTTTTTCTTTCCGAACCAGCGTTTTATTTTTTTTCGTGAATAGCGGTTATTTGTCATAATGTTTAAAGAGAATTTACTGCCTCCTTAAAAAGATTACGGATATATCCCCGGCCTTCGGGGCTGACACCGTTGTTGGAGGAAGGCGAATATTCTCCAAAATCATTAAAGTACCAGAAATCGCTGAGTGCAATGGTACTCGAAGCGTTGGAGCTGCTTCTGCCCGGAACAAAAAGTTCTTCCGCGTTGATATATACATTCTCCTCATTTGCAAGATAATTGTAAACTTCAACACAGGCATTCTGGATTATCATGGAGCGGTCTAAGTCGCCGGTTTGATTATAGTAAAGGGCAAGCTCCCTCATCAGAACCGGGTTATAGTCTATGCTTTCCGCAAGGGAAAGAATAGAGGAGATAGCTGACTCCGGTGTAACGCTGCCGTCGTTCATGCCTTCGGCGAGATCCCTTTGGGTGATCCATGCAAGTGCATAGGAGTAACGCAGAGTGAGGGGATCATCCGGATTTTCTTTATCCACAAGACCGACGGAGGCGGCATCCTGCATATACTGCCATGCGGTAGTGCGGGACCACTCATCGCCGGTTCTCAAGTCGTTGAAGGTCAGGATATATTTCTCTTTATACCGACCGGGGAATTCCGCGTAATTTTGCTCTATTGTATCTGCCGTGATGGTCAGATTGCTGTCCCGAAGCTGCACGGCAAGGTCGGAAGCCTCCTTTAGAGTTCCTTCTATCTGCTGGTACAGCGGTGCGGTGGCAGACTGGCTCTCCCATCCTTCCACCTGCTCCAGGGTAGAAGTTGTATAAAGGGCGAAAGCGTCATCCGCGAGCGGACTGATGGTATCCGACGCCTCCTGTGAGTCATATTCGGATGCGATGGAGGCATATGCTGTCAGAGCGGCATAAAGATCCGAGGCGGCTCCGGCATGGTCTCCGCCGTTTAGCTTATCCTGGGCAGCAGTCACCTGTTCGGAGACAGGGGCGAGCTTTTCTTCAAGTTCGGCGGAAATATCGCTCTCTTCGTCCTCTTCTGTTGTTTCCTCCGTTTCATTTTCTTCCGCCTCTTCGGGATTTTCCCCGGCAGGAGCGGTAGGGGTTACGGTGGAATCTTTGGATGGCTGCCCGATAATACCTGCCTTTATCAGTGCATACGCACCGCCGCCAAGCAGAAGAAGGATGATCAGGATTCCGATGATGACAGCAGCAGGACTTTTCTTTTTATTGCTGCTTTTGCTCGGGGCATCCAAAATGTCGTCATTATATTTTGCATGCGCGGGTGCTTGTGGAGCGCCGTTTGCAGGAGTACCACATTTAGGACAGAATTTGGCGCCCGCCTTTATAGGTGTACCGCAATTTTTACAAAATGACGGTGTGCCGGGTTCCGCAACGGGTGTTGGTGCGGGAGTCGGCTCCGGTATAGGTATTGGTTCCGGTGCGGGAGCGGGTGCCGGCGCAGGAATCGGCTCGGGCGTAGGAACAGGTTCCGGTGCGGGAATTGGCTCCGGTATAGAAGCAGGCTCCGGCGCAGGAATCGGCGCCGGTATAGAAGCAGGCTCCGGTGCAGGAATCGGCTCGGGCGCAGGAACAGATTCCGGTACAGGAATTGACTCCGGTATAGAAGCAGGCTCCGGTGCAGGAATCGGCTCCGGCGTAGGAACAGGTTCCGGTGCGGGAATTGGCTCCGGCATAGGAACAGGTACCGGTGCAGGTACAGGTTCAGGCTCCGCCACAGGAACAGGCTCCGGTGCAGGCATTGACGCTGCAACAGCAGTACCGCATTTGGTGCAGAATTTAGCCCCCGGTTTTAATGGGGCGCCACAGCCGGAGCAGACAGGAGCCGCAGCGGAAACTTCCGCTTTTATATCCTGGGCCGGTTCCATAATTACTTCCGGGGTATTATCTGCCACAGGCTCTACGACAGACTTTATGACCGGTTCTGCCGCAG
>OFGN01001126.1_pt1 | contig 21667 bp, 18 predicted proteins | sample 1521821 | NCBI WGS metagenome assembly OFGN01 (sample SAMEA3504094, study PRJEB24116) | mouse gut metagenome | biome: mouse gut; feature: mouse-associated habitat; material: faeces | place: Denmark | collected 2011
ATGCAACGGAATTCGTGAGTCCAAAGACTTTCGAATCCTTGTCGCATAGACCAGTTGTTATAGACACTTTTCAAAAAATAGAAAACTTTGAAATTGAACACATTTCGCTTGCAAACAAAGCGGATTTGTTTTTGATTGCACCTTGTACATTTAATGTCATTGGTAAGATTGCAAATGGCATTGCAGACGATATGCTAACAACCACTATTGCTGCCGCAAAAAGAGCGATAAAAGTAGTTTGTCCTGCAATGAATACTAATATGTATGAAAACCAAGTTTGCACTCAAAATCTACAAGCTTTGTCAAAACTTGGGTTTATAGAAATAAAGCCTATAAGCGGAAGACTTGCTTGCGGTGACATGGGTACAGGCAAAATGCAAGAACCTGTAGTTATTGTTGAAAAAGTATGTGAACTATTGGGGAGAAAGCAAGATTTGTTAGGCAAAAATGTGCTTATTACTTGTGGTGGTACAGAAGAAGCTATTGATGCGGTAAGAGTGATAACAAATCATTCAAGCGGTAAAATGGGCTTGGCTTTAGCTGCAGAGTGTAAAGAACGCGGGGCTAATGTTACAGTAATTGCCGGAAATGTTAGCGTTGACTTATCAAAATTCGATAATTTAATAAAAGTGAAATCTACGCAAAATATGTATGATGCGGTTATGCAAAATTATGAGAGTGCAGATTATATAATTATGGCTGCAGCTCCTGCAGATTACAGACCTAAACAAGTGTCAGATAAAAAAATAAAAAGCGAAAACTTGACATTGGAACTTGTTAAAAATCCGGATATTGCTCAAGCTGTCGGCAAAGTCAAAGGTGCTAAAAAACTTGTGATTTTTAGTGCAGAGACGGAAAATTTGCTTGAGAATGCTAAAGGCAAGCTTGAAAAAAAACAGGCGGATATGGTAGTTGCTAACGATGTGACTAAATTGGGTGCAGGTTTTAATGTGGATACAAATATTGTCAGCATAATTACAAAAGACGATTTGCAAAATTTTGATATTATGAAAAAATCCGAAGTTGCAAAGGTCATTGTAGACAATATGCTTAATTTAAAGTAAAATGTAAATCATTTTTGATAAAATGATAAGCGGATAAAAAGTTATGATTGCAAAAGTTATAGTTGATATATCTAATAGTGAAGTTGATAAAATATTTGATTATTCCATTCCCTCAGATTTTGAACTTGCTGTTGGTGACAGAGTGCTTGTCCCATTTGGAAGTAGAAGTATTGAGGGCTTTTGCATAAAAATAACCGATTGTAGTGAAGGCAATTATAAATTAAAGGATATAATAAAAAAGCTAGACGATAAGCCACTAATAAAAAAGGAAATGTTAGCACTTTCCGATTTTATGAAGGAAAAATTTTATTTAAGGTATGTAGACACTTTAAGGTTATTTATTCCTTCTAAACTGCGTGGTAACAAAGTTAAAGCTTTGCAAAGGGAGTTTTGTACGCTTTCATCAAGTGATACAGAGCTTTTGAAATCAAGGATAAGCCCGCGTGCAAAAAGTCAGCTTGCAATAATAGATAGATTGGCAGGCGGGGGAGAATATCTTACTGTTTTGAACACTGAGTTTTCACCAAGCGTAATTAATAGTTTGGTTGAAAAAGGTATAATTACTAAATCAAAGCAAGAAGTATTAAGAAAACCGATTGGTGAAATTGATAAAAATATTAACAAAGTGACTTTGACTGAAACTCAAAATAAAGCTATAAGTATAATCAAAAATAGCGATAAAAGGGTTGTTTTATTGCACGGGGTTACAGGTTCAGGAAAAACTGAAGTTTATATGTCGTTAATTGAAGATGCTTTAATCAAAGGCAAAACTGCTATTGCTTTAGTGCCTGAAATATCGCTTACACCACAAATTTTAAGGGTGTTTCGGTCTCGCTTTGGTGATGATATTGCTATGTTACATAGCGGACTTTCCGATGGGGAGAGATATGACGAATGGCGTAGGATATATGATGGCGACGCTAAAATCGTAGTAGGTGCAAGGTCTGCGATATTTGCTCCGCTTGAAAATTTAGGTGTAATCATTATTGACGAAGAACACGATAGTAGTTATATAAGCGAATCAAATCCAAGGTTTAGGACATTGGAAGTTGCAGAGTTTAGGGCAAAATATAACGATTGCAAAGTGATACTAGGCAGTGCAACGCCAAGTGTTGAGAGTTATAACAATGCAAGACTTTGCAAATTCGGGTTATCTGAAATGAGTAACCGAATTTCCAAAAATGGTATGCCAGAAATCAAAATTATTGATATGGCACAAGAGTTACGGACAGGTAATTTTTCTGTTTTTTCTAATGAGCTAAAGGAAAAATTGAAAGAGACAATAAATAACGGCAATCAAGCAATGCTATTTATAAATCGCCGTGGTTACGCATCTTATATGCAGTGTAAAAGTTGCGGTTATATTGCAAAATGTACCGATTGTGATATTGCACTTACTTATCATAAGGAAGACAATATGTTAAAATGTCATTACTGCGGTAAAAGATTTAAACCGCTTGACATTTGCCCTAATTGTCATAGTGATAGTATAAAACAAGGTAAAATAGGTACGGAGAAAGTTGCTAGCGAGTTGCAAACCCTTCTTGGAAGTAGTGTTAAAATACTTAGAATGGATAATGACACTACCACTACAAAAACAGCTTATCTTGACATATTAGGGGCTTTTAGAAGGGGCGAAGCACAAGTGCTTGTAGGCACTCAAATGATTGTTAAAGGTCACGATTTTCCTAATGTAACTTTGGTAGGCGTGCTTGATGCGGATATGAGTTTGTATTTTAGCGATTACAGGTCTTGTGAGCGTACATATCAATTAATCACTCAAGTATCTGGAAGAGCGGGTAGAAAGGACAAGTTAGGCGAAGTTATTATTCAAACATATTCCCCAAAACATTATCTTTTTAATTTTGTAAAAAATTACGATTACAAAGGATTTTTTGATAAGGAACTGAATACCAGACAAGTGACAAATTTTCCGCCGTTTACTACGATAGTTCGTATTTTGGTAACAAACGAAGTGGAAGAAAAAAGTTTGAATTGCACAAAAAAGATTTATGATTTATTAAAAGAATTAAGGGTGGAATACGGCAAAGAATTTGTTTATATGCAAGCAATGAAATCGCCTATCAACAAAATTCAAAACAAATATCGTTATCAAATTGTTATTAGAATTAAAAGAAAGTTTGAAGACGAGATTTTAGGAAAAATTTATAATATAGTAGATAATAACAAACAAGGGAATAGTGTTTTTGTGGAAATTAATCCGCAAAATATGAGTTAAAGGAGAGATTATGGCAATTAGAGATATTGTGAAAGACGGGGACCCAATACTTAGAAAAAAATGCAGACCTGTTGAAGTTTTTGACGAAAAATTAGGCAAGTTGCTTGACGATATGAGAGAAACTATGAAAAAGGCGGACGGAGTAGGCTTAGCAGGTCCGCAAGTTGGCATATTAAGGCAAGTTGTAGTTATTGAAGTAGGCGATTTTTATGTTGAATTGATAAATCCCGAAATACTTGAATATTCAGGTGAGCAAATTGGTGTGGAAGGTTGCCTTAGCGTAGAAGGCAAAAATTGTTATGTCGCAAGACCATATTATGTAAAGGTTAAATATCAAGACAGATACGGAAAACAAATGGTGCTTGAGTGTGAAGACCTTCCAGCTCGTGCAGTTTTTCACGAAACAGACCATTTGCAAGGCGTTTTGTTTTATGATAAGGAATATAAAGGTAAAGTTAACAGAAAAAAACTTTAAAGCCGTAGCTTGAAAGCTATATTTTAAACTAAATTTATTTTTAAAGGAGTCAAAATGAAATTAATTTTTTTAGGAACACCTGATTTTGCTGTGCCAAGTTTAAAAAAGATAGCTGAATCTGGACACGAAATAGTTGCTGTTGTAACTCAGCCCGATAGACCGAGAAACAGGGGTGTAATGACTCCGTCTCCTGTTAAGGAAACAGCAATTGAGCTTGGGCTTAAAGTTTTGCAGTATGAAAAAATAAGCCGTGAAGGAATAGATGACATTAAAGCATTAAATGCGGATATAATGGTCACTTGTGCTTTTGGACAAATTTTAAGCCGTGAATTACTAGCAATTCCAAAGTACGGCGTAATAAACGAACACGCAAGCATACTTCCAAAATACAGGGGAAGTAGCCCTATACAATGGTGCGTAATTAATGGCGAAAAGCAGACTGGTGTTTCAATAATGAAAACCGCTTACGAAGTTGACAGCGGGGATATTTTGTTTGTAGATAAAACAGATATTTGCGAGAATGAGACAGCAGGAGAATTGTTTGATAGACTAAGTTTGCTTGCAGCAGATAGTATTGTAAAAGCACTTGATTTAATAGAGTCGGGAAAAGCTGAATTTGTACCACAAAATCATAGCGAGGCTACTTTTTGTAAAATGCTAACAAAGGCGGACGGACTTATTGATTGGAATAAAAGTGCTTTGGAAATTAAAAATTTTGTTCGTGGTATGAACCCTTGGCCTTGTGCATTTACAAACCTTAACGGCGTGACATACAAAATTCATAAGGTAGAAGTTGTAGATATAAATGCAGGCGGAAAAGTCGGGGAAATAGTTGCTTGCACGAAAAATGAAATTATTGTAAAGTGTGGCAGTGGATTTATAAATATTCAGATTATTCAAGCACCAAACGCAAAAAAAATGCCTGTGAAAGACTATTTGCTTGGGCATAAAATGCAAGTTGGTACCGTTTTTGAATAACAATTTTAATTGCAAAGGAGTATAGATGAATAAAGATTTTAGACTTGCTTACGATATACTTGACAAAGTGTTTCGTGAAGGAGCTTATAGTAATATTTTGCTGACCGAAGTTTTGGGAAAGGCGGATAATCGTTCGCTTTTGACAAAGCTTGTTTATGGTACATTGGAAAAAAATATTACGCTTGAGTACTATATTTCTCTTCTTTGCAACTCAAAACCAACAGGCAAAATATATGTTATTTTAAAACTTGGGATATTTATGCTAAAGTTTATGGATAGTTTGCCTGCACACGCTATCGTCAATGAAATGGTAAGTCTTACTACTTATATAAGAAAACCTAATTTAGCAGGATTTGTAAATGCGACACTGCATAATGCTATAGAGAAAGATTTTGTTTTGCCAAAGGATGAAAAACTTGCACTATCTGTTCAATATAGCGTACCTTTGTGGCTTGTAAATTGCCTTTTTAAGCAATATAAAAGAGAAAAAGCAATTAGTATAATGAGTACGGAAAGTTTTGATTTAGAACACATAAGGGGAAACTCCAAAAAAGTTACTAATCAAGAGTTAGAAAAAATTTTGACAAATTTAAAGCTTGATTTTACCAAGAGCAATTATGGCGGATTTTTTATAAAAAATAATGGGGAAGTAAGAGATTTATTTGATAAAGGAATTATTACATATCAATCCCCATCAAGTATGTTGGTTTGTAACGCTTGCAGTGTAAAAAATGGCGATAATGTGCTTGATATGTGCTCAAGCCCTGGTGGTAAGGCGGTTTATTTATCCGAGCTTGCAAGCAATATAAAAATCACTGCTTGCGATATATATCCGGCGAGAGTTGATAAAATAAAAGAGTATTGTGGGCGTATGAATGCTAGCAATATAAATGCGGTTGTTATGGATGGTAGCTGTGAGAATAAAGATTTGTTAGGTAAGTTTGATTTGGTTTTGTGTGATAGTCCTTGTAGCGGATTTGGTGTTGCACGCAAAAAACCGGATATTTACTTAAATAAAAGCTACAAAGATATTGAAGCGTTGAGTGAAATACAATATAAGCTTTTAAATAATGCAATAAATTATACAAAAACAGGCGGTCATATTGTTTATTCAACTTGTACAATATTAAGAGAAGAAAATTATAATATCGTAGGTAAAATTTTAAAGGAAAGAAATGATGTCAAGCTTGAGAGAATGGATATTCCTTGTGAAAATGAAGGATTTATTCAGCTTTTACCTGATAATAATGGTTTGGACGGATTTTTTATTGCGAGGTTGATAAAATGTTGAACGCCTTGGATTTTGATATAAACGATTGGATTAAATATTTGAGTGATATTGGCGAGCAAAAATTTCGTGCAAAACAGATTTTTGATTGGCTATATAAAGGCGTTACTTTTGATGAAATGACAAATTTGCCTAAAAAATTGCAACAAAAATTAAAAGCGGATTTTGTGGAAAATTCCGTAAAAATACATACCAAACTGGTATCTAAAAAAGACGGCACAAGAAAATATGTGTTTGCTTTAGCGGACGGAAATATAATTGAAGGCGTTTTAATGTCATACAAGTATGGCAATACGATTTGTATAAGCACGCAAGTCGGTTGTCGTATGAATTGTGCATTTTGTGCATCAGGGATTGACGGACTAGTTCGCAATCTTACAGCAGGAGAAATGGCGGGTGAAGTTCTTGCAGTAAACAATGATTTGGGGAAAGGCAGCAGACAAATAACCAATATCGTACTTATGGGTAGTGGCGAGCCGTTTGATAATTACGATAATGTAATTAAATTTTTAAAATTAATGAGTGACGAGAACGGCTTAAATATTAGCAAACGCAATATTTCGTTGAGTACTTGCGGTATATGTGATAAAATTTACAAATTAGCTGACGATTTAGGCGGAGTGACATTGACAATTTCCTTGCACGCTCCTAATGACGAAATTCGTTCTAAAATTATGCCTATCAATAAAGCATATAAGATTACGGATATCATTGATGCCGTTAAATATTACTTTGATAAAACAGGAAGACGCATTATTTTTGAGTATTCTATGATAAAAGACGTTAATGACAGCATTGATTGTGCCAAAGAATTATGCTCACTTTTAAAAGGGCTACCTTGTCACGTAAATTTAATTAATCTGAATTATGTTAAAGAAAAAGGTTTGCAGTCGAGTGGAAAAGAACCTGTGCAAGAGTTTTTGAAAATTTTGGAAAAAAATGGTGTTTCCGCAACTATAAGGCGTACAATGGGTAGCGATATTGAAGGTGCTTGCGGGCAACTTCGTAGAAAAATATTAAAAAATGACTGATTTGAATAATTAAAATATAATTTGATAGCAATTAATAATTACTAAAGTAATTTATATAAAACTATAGTGATAAACAATATAGATTGAGGTAAGATGAAAGACAAAACTTTGCGTACAGGACAAGTTATAAAAGGTGTTGGCGGAAATTACAATGTACTTTCCGAAGGTGATGTTATCCTGTGTAACGGCCGTGGTAAACTTAGGCTTGATGGGGATATATTTATCGGTGATTATGTTGAGTTTACAGAGTTTTCCAACGGCAGAGGAGCAATTGAAAAGATTTTGCCAAGAAAAAATAAAATAACAAGACCTTATATTACAAATATCGATATGATTGTTATTTGTATTGCACCAAGTCCTAGACCTGATTTTTATCTTGTAGATAAATTACTGATTAATTGTTTAAAACAAAATATTACGCCTATTTTGTGTGTAAACAAAATAGACTTAATGGATAGTAGTTTTAAAGAAAATGTTGAAATCTCATACAGCAATTTGTGTGACATTTGTTATGTTAACGCAATTAATGGTGATGGTATTAATAAACTAATAAAATTAATGGCAAATAATTATGTAAGTATGGCTGGACAATCTGCAGTTGGAAAATCTTCAATAATAAATTGTATAGTAGGAAGACAAATGTTGGAAACAGGCGAGTTATCAAGAAAAGTTGAACGCGGTCGTCATACTACAAGAAATGTAGAGATTTTTGATATAGGATACGGAATACGCCTTGCAGATACTTGCGGTTTTTCTGTTTTGGAACTTGAAAATATGAATCCAGACGAATTGTCTACTTATTTTACTGATTTTGACGAGTTTGCTTGCAAGTGCAAATATAATGGTTGCAATCATATTAATGAACCTGATTGTGCAGTTAAAAAGGCAGTCCAACAAGGCGAACTTAGCAAAGATAGATACGATAGATATGTAGTTTTATACAACGATTTACTAGAAAAATGGAGAAAAAGATATGACTGAGTATATGGTTTCACCTTCAATTTTGTCGGGTGATTTTGCAAATATGGGAGAAAGTGTAAAAAAGGCTTGCGAATGGGGCGCAGATTTAATTCATGTTGATGTTATGGACGGCGTTTATGTGCCTAACATAACTTTTGGTATGCCAATGGTATCTGCGATTAAACCATATAGCAGCGTACCACTTGATGTGCATTTAATGATAACCGAACCTGAAAAATATGTTGGCAGATTTGTGGATAGCGGTGCGGATATTGTAACTTTTCACCCAGAAGCTTCAAAAAATGTAGAGCTTGGTATTGATACTATAAAATCTAAAGGTGCAAAATGTGGCTTGGTGTTAAATCCTGATAAACCACTTGATTTAGTGTATCCTTATTTAGACAAAATTGATATGCTTTTGCTTATGAGTGTTTTTCCGGGGTTTGGCGGACAAAAATTTATTGAATCTGTTTTGGATAAAGCCAAAAGTTTAAGGGAATATCTTGATAAAAACAATATCAATATTGATATTGAAATTGATGGCGGAGTAAGCAGTGCAAATGCGGAAAAAGTCAGAAATAGCGGTGTAAATATTTTGGTTGCAGGAAGCGCTGTATTTAAAAGTAGCAACCCGAAAGAAGAAATTGCAAAAATCAAAGGAAAACTATAATTTAGATTTAATTATCAAGCATTGATTTGATTTGTTTAAAAGAGTGTTGAAAATTCAAAATAAATATTATGAATAAAATAAATAATAAACATATAAACAAAAATACTATAGCAGCAGTTGTATTAAATGGCGAGAGTTATAAAAGTCAAATTCAAGGCGATATTATTATTGCTGTTGACGGCGGCTATGAAAAAACTCATTATGCAGATATTTTTGTCGGTGATAAAGACAGTGTTAAGTTAGAAATTACTTGCAATGAACAAATTCTACTAAATGTGGAAAAAGATGCGACAGATTGCGAAGTGGCGATTGATTATCTTATTGAAAAAGGCGTAAAAAATATAAATTTTTACGGCGTACTTGGTGGTAGGATTGACCATATACTTACTAATTTAGCTGTTATGGCAAAATGCGTAAAAAATGGTGTGAAAGTTACTGCATATTGTAATGATTGTGATATTTATATGATAAGCGACAATTTGCAAATTAATGTTACAAAAAATAGCATTATAAGTTTGTCACCATTTACTGATAAGGTGCATATTATATCCTTAGAAGGGGTAAAGTGGGAGTTATTTGATAAAACCATTTATAAAGATTCTTCATTAACTCTTTCCAATATTGCAGATAAAAATAAAATTCGTCTTATTGTGGATTTTGGAATTGTTATGGTTATAGTAAACAAATAAAAACTAAATAGTGGAGGGCTTATGCGAATATATTGTGTTGACCCACCAAAGATAATTAAATTTTTTCTCAGGAAAATTTGTAGTAAAAGTACAGGAAATGAAAAGAAAAATTGAAATTTTTACATAAAATAAAATGGATTTTGTAGTCCATTTTATTTTTTTATTTAAAAATAAATCACATTAGCTAATATAATAAATAAGCATTTGATATATAATGAAAAAAAGCAGGAATGATATCCTGCTTTTAATTTCAATATTTTAATTAGTTGTTTTCGCTCTTTTTCATTGTGCGAAGGCATCTTGTGCAAACATACTCTGTTGTTTCACGACCATTATCATCAACTAGTTTTACTTTTTGAACATTAGCATTCCAAGACTTTCTAGCCTTACGATTAGAGTGAGAAACTGTATTACCACTCATCTTTGATTTATTGCAAATACTGCATACTCTTGACATAGAACGCACCTCCTATCCGCATATTACTTTAGTATTTTAGCACTATTTGTAAAATTATGCAAGGAATTTTAACCATATTTTTAATAAAATTATAAATTTTTATCAATAAAAGGTAATTGTTAGGATAATATTCACTTGTTGCAATATCAAAATAGCTTAAAATATCTAATTTTAGGAAATAATAGTTAAAAATGTACTTCCATTGAAATATAATTTTATATAAAGCAATATGTTATATTTCTTTTGAATTGATTTATATTGTAAATATGTAATTTTTAGCCATAAATTATCGATTAAATGGCGATATTTAGTAGTATAATAGCATAATTTTTGATTGTTTTTTTGCTCAAAAAAGTCTATTATTGTAAAAAATATAATAAAATGCTTGATTATTTTTTTTAATTCGTGTATTATATAATAAAAGAGGAATAGGTGAATTATGTCAGTTAAGACTATAAATAAGTTTGGCAAATTAAGTATTACTGATAATACAATAGCAATGGTTGCAAACCATACTGCTAGTGATTGCTATGGTGTTGTTTCGCTTGTTTCAAGAAAGTTGACAGATAGTATTGCCGGATTTTTCGGTAAAAAATCTTTTGCAAAAGGTGTAAAAGTTGTTACTATTAAAAATAAAATCAATATTGAAATTTATGCGGTTTTGAAAGACGGTATAAATACTGACGCGGTATGTGATTCTATAAAAAGTGCCGTAAAATACAATGTAGAAGTATTTACCGGAATGCGTGTGGACGATGTTTTGGTCTATGTTGTTGGCGTCAGAGTTTAATTAGGAGTTTATTGAATGAAAATTTTAGATATATCAAAGTTTAAGGAGATGGTAATCGGTGGCGCTACGCTACTTGAAATTAATAAAGATTATGTTGATTCCTTAAATGTTTTTCCAGTACCAGATGGTGATACCGGTACAAATATGTCCAAAACTTTAACAAGTGCTGTTAGCGAGATTGATGGTAAGGATTACGATAATTTTGAAGATTTATTAAACGATTTTTCCAAAGGTGCTTTAAAAGGTGCAAGAGGAAATTCAGGTGTTATTTTATCGCAGATAGTTAAAGGTATTGCTAAAGCACTTGCCGAAGCAAAGCAGATTAATACAAAAGCATTTGCAAAAGCTTTGCAAAATGCTACCGATATAGCTTATAGTGCTGTGTCTAAACCAAAAGAGGGTACAATTCTGACCGTTATTCGTTATATGGCAGAAAAATCTTCTTCTATCGCAAACAAAAATTCAAGTTTTATAGCGTTTTTTGATGCTTTGATTGAAAAAGGTGAAGAAATTTTGAATAAAACACCTGATATGTTGCCTGTTCTTAAAAAAGCTGGTGTAGTAGATGCAGGTGGTAAAGGTTTGATTTTTGTTTTCCAAGGCTTTAATAATGTGTTAAAAGGCGTACCAATGGAACGCGTTGCTCACGATAACGACGATGTGGAAGACGCAATGGATAATTTTAATGGCGATATCCACGATTTAGAGAATATTAAGTTTGCTTACTGCACAGAATATTTCATTATCAACTTAAAAAATAAGACTACAGAAGAAGATATTGAAAAATTAAGAGATAAATTGATGGCAATTGGCGATAGTGTTATTGCAATTGGTGATTTATCAATGGTTAAAGTTCACGTTCATACAAATCAACCAAACAAAGCACTACAATATGCTTTAAGTATGGGCGAAATTGACAGAATTAAAATCGAAAATATGTTAGAGCAAAATCGTGCATTGATTAAAAAGCACGAAGCTAATAAAAAACCACTTGCTATGGTATCAATTTGTTCAGGCGGCGGCTTGGCGTCTATATTTAAAGAACTTGGAGTTGATACTGTTATTCAAGGTGGTCAAACTATGAATCCAAGTGTTAACGACATTTTAAATGTTATTGAAAGAGTTAATAGTGACAACATTATTGTGCTTCCAAATAACAAAAATATCATTTTAGCTGCTGAACAGGCTGTGGAATTATCAAGTAAAAATGTTAAAGTTGTTAAAACTGTAAATGTACCTGAAGGTATTGCTTGCGCGGTTGCTTTTGATATTAATCACGATATTGATACTAATATCGAAGCTATGCAAGAAGCTTTTGGCGAAGTGGCTTATGGTGAAGTTACTTACGCTGTAAGAAATACAAATCTTGACGGATTTGAATTGCAAGAAGGCGATATTATTGGTATTACAGGCAAGAAAATTGTTTCAAAAGGTGCAGAAGTTGATGCTGTAACTCTTGAAGTAATTGAAAACCTTGTTGACGAAGATAAATCGGTTATTACTCTGTATTATGGCGAAGGCGTAACTGAAGAACAATCAAATAATCTTAAAGATTTGCTTGCAGACAAATACGACGAGTGTGATGTCGAAGTTTATGAAGGCGGACAAAATCACTATTTCTATTTGATTAGTGTTGAATAATAAATTACTTAAAATGTATAATAAATCTTAATTAAATGTTTAGATTCATTATTAAATCAAAGATTAAAATCAATTACGGCTTGCTTTAAGCAAGCCTGATTTTTTAGGGTGGATAAATGATTTTAAGGGAAGTCAAAGGTGTAGGCGATAAGACCTTAGAAAAACTTAATAGCTTAGGCATATACGATATAATGGATTTGGTGGATTATCTGCCAAAGAATTATCTTGATTTTACTAAAATTTCCAAACCTGAAGATATTGTGGAAGGTGAATATACTCTTCTTAAAGTCAGTATTGTACAAGTTTATCCAAAGCAATATAGCAAAAACAAAGTTTGTTATATAAAAGCCGATTGTGTATGCGAAAATACAGCATTAAGCCTTATTTGGTTTAATATGCCTTATATGGAACACAATTTGTGTTGTGGTGATTTTCTTATTTGGGGAGTTATAAGATACGAAAACAAAAAGTATACAATGGTTAATCCTAATATTTCCGACATAAATAATAAATATAAATTGAAAGATATTAAACCTATATATTCCCTAAAAGGCAAAATTGGCGAAGTGACTTATAGGAAAATTGTTGAAAACGCTTTGGATACTTGCGAAATAGATAATTTGCTGCCTAATCAATTTGATTTGGCAAAAATTTATAAAGATATACATTTTGCTAAGTCGTATAATCAAATGATTGACAGCCAAAAAGCTCTTGCTACTTATGAACTTGCAGTGCAGCTATTATGCTATAAAGTATTAAGACAAACCTACAAATGCGATATTTTAACTTGTGATTATCCACATATAGTGGATAAATTGTTGCCTTATAAATTAACTGAATCGCAGATAAATGCTTTAAATGCGATAATTGACGATTTAAAAAGCGGTAATACAATGAACAGGTTTATACTTGGAGATGTTGGTTCAGGCAAAACAATTGTAGCACATCTTGCAATGTATATGGTATTTGAAAAAGGGTATCAATCTGCTTTGCTTGCACCTACTGAAATATTAGCTATGCAGCACTTTAATAATTTTAACAAAGTGTTTGGAAACTTAAATATTAAAACAGCTATTTTAACATCTTCAACAAGTAAAGATAATAGAGAAATTATTTTGCAAGATTTAAAAGACGGAAAAATCGATGTGCTTTTTTCAACACATTCTTGTGTAAGTGAAAGTGTTGAATTTTGTAATTTAAAGCTTGCAGTCATTGACGAAGCACATAAATTTGGAGTTAAACAAAAAGCGGATTTGATTGCAAAGGGTAAGAGTGTACATTGTCTTTCAATGTCAGCAACACCGCTTCCAAGGTCGTTTGCTATGATGGTGTTCGGCGACCTTACAATTAGTAAACTTTATAAAGCTGAAAACAGAAAATCCAATATAAAAACATACGCTTTAAGGTCTAATAAAATAGAAGATATGTTTAAGTATTTTGCGGATAAAATAAAAAACAATTCTCAAATTATAATCGTATGTCCACGAGTTGTGGATTGCGAGCTTGAAGATATTTACTCTGTTAAAAGTGTTTATAAAATGATTTGCGGAAAGTATTTTAATAAATCACAAGTAGGATTGCTTTATGGAGCAATGAAAAATGCGGATAAAGACAAAGTAATTGAAGATTTTCAAAAAGGTAATATTAAAGTTTTAGTATCCACGACAGTTATTGAAGTTGGAATTGATATTCCGTCAGTAGACACAATAGCAATATTGGGTGCGGATAGGTTTGGTATAGCATCACTGCATCAACTTAGGGGTAGAGTTGGAAGAGACGGCAGATTTTCGGAATGTTATTTACATTGTGCTTCATACAACATACCTGACAGAATAAAACAAATGAAAGAAATTGACGACGGAGTATTGCTGAGTGAACTTGATAGCAAAGCAAGGGGCTTTGGCGATTTGATAGGTTTTAATCAATCTGGAAAAAATGTTTTTGATAAGTATATTGTAAAAATAACTTTAGATATGATAGCTACAGCAAAAAGTATTGTAGATAATATTGATTTTGACAAATTAGATAACATTATTTTAAGCAAAATGATTGAAAAATATAATTTTTATCAAGATATAGTTTTAAATTAATGTAATTAGGACATTTTATGCAATTTAAATTACAATGAGTGTTTTTGTAAAATTTATTCAAATTTTTTCCAAAATATGGAAAATTGCTTAAAATTGTGTTAAAATAATTAGTAGTAAATATTACTATTAAATCAAATTAAGGGGATTTTTATGTTAAAAGGTAAAGTTGCTATAGTAACAGGCGGTACACGTGGTATTGGCTTGGAAATTGTAAGGTTATTTAAGGAAAACGGGGCAGAAGTAGTATTATTAGGTTCTAAACTTGAAACTGTCGAAAAGGCTATTAATACATTGGATAGTGAAGGAATTAAAGTGATTGGTTATTATCCTAACCTTTCAAATTATGACGAAATTAAAAAAGTTATTGATGCTGTTATTGCAAAGTATGGCAAAATCGATATTTTGGTAAATAATGCAGGTATTTCTGCAAGCAAATCTATTGACGATACTTCAAGTGAAGATTTTAGTAAAATTATAGATTTAAATTTAAATGCTGTATTTAATATGACTAAAGCAGTTGTTCCTTATATGAAAGAGAAAGGCGAAGGCGTTATTTTAAATACAAGTTCTATGGTTAGTATTTATGGACAACCTTCAGGCGTTGGTTATCCTGCAAGTAAATTTGCTGTTAACGGCTTTACAAAATCACTTGCAAGGGAACTTGCACCATTCAAAATAAGAGTAAACGCCGTGGCTCCTGGTATAACTAATACAGATATGGTTGCAAACCTTCCAAAAGAGATTATTGCACCGCTAATCAAAACTATTCCGCTTGGCAGAATTGGTGAGCCACGAGATATTGCAAACGCATTTTTGTTTTTAGCAAGTGATATGGCAAGTTACATTACTGGAGAAATCTTGTCTGTGGACGGCTGTGCAAGAAGTTAATATTGCAAAATTGTTAACAAAAGATTAAAAAAAAGCAAATGAGTATTTGAAAAAAATTATTGAAGAATTAAGAGCAGACATTCCAGAATTCTAAGCAAAAAGTTTAAAAAATATTTTTTGACAAAAATAATATTAATAAAAGAATTTCAAATATATATCTTTATATCAAAATTATAACTCCCAATCTCTAAAATTTGAAATTGGGAGTTATTTATTTTTTATTATTCATAAATTTTTATTCTATCAATATTTGTAGTTGATAATTCCATTGTAGTATTCCCGATAGTACAATTAATTGCACTTTAAATTCAGGGACAGTATTGTATTCGGTTTTAGCTATATCTAAAAGTTTTTTAATAATTTGTTCTCGATTTTCTTCAGTGCAATCTGCACATAAATAGTTGCCTTTTTGCAATGTTTTTATCCCGTTTATTTCTATAAATTTATTGCAAATTGCAAAAAGTCTGGCTTGTCCGTTCTGTTCATAGATTCCCGCTAAATCTTCAAAAGAAAATTTGCTTTTATCTTTGTCAGAAATTTGGTCATAAAAGTGTCTGTGGTAATTCCATAAATTATCTAAAGTTGGCTTTTCCAATTTGTCTGACAATAAAATAACTCTTTCATTAAAATATTTGATATAATAATTTTCTTTTGGTTCTTCTCCGTTTAATTTGGTCTCATAAAAATTCCTTGCGCGCTGTATTTTTGTTTTTGCGTGGTATAATTCGCTAATTTTTTCATCAGCACTTTTTTCAGCTTGTTTTAATGTAGCTATAATTTTATTAAAATCGTCATAAGCTAAAATTTCATTTATTTCTGATAGTGTTAAATCCATACATCTTAATGCTTTAATTGTGTTAAGTCTCACTATTTCTTGCTCTGAATAATAACGATATCCTGTCCATTCGTCTACTTTACAAGGTTTAACTAAATCAATTCTATCATAATGTCTTAATGTTTCTGTAGTAATACCTAATATTTTGGCAGTTTGGCTTATTGAAAAATATTCTTTCATTTTTAAAATCCCCTTGACTTTTGTGTTACACAAAGGTTTATACTGATTATAACATTAAATAAAACTAATGTCAATATTTTAAATTTAAGGAGTTTTTTATGAAAAAATTTGTAGCATTATTATTTATATTTATTGGAGTATTAGTATTTGCATTAACTGGTTGTTCAAATAATGACATATTTACTGAAAAGTCATATTCAAGCGGTGAAATTGAAAAAATTTCTGTGGAAGTTGAGAATAGGGAAGTGGAAATTGTTGTATCTAATGACAATCAAATCCATATTGATTATTTTGACGGCGAAAAGGAATATCTTGATATTTCTGTTTCTGAAAATGGGGAATTAACAATAAAAATACAATGTGATAAAAATTGGTCAGATTTTATTTCAATGAAATCTGAAGCGAAATATCGTAAAATCAATATCAAAATTCCAAATAATATGATTAACGAAGTTTCTGTAAAAACAACTAACGCAAATATTAAAGCAACTTCATTATCAATAAATGAAAATATCTTGCTTGATTCAAATGGTGGCGATATTGTATGTGATAGAATAAATGTAGGTAAGTCTATTAGCTTAAAAGCGAAAAATGGTAATATAAGTGGTAGTGTTATTGGCGGTTGGGACGATTTTTCCATTGTGTGCACAATAAAAAAAGGTGATTGTAATTTGCCAGAATTAAAAGAAGGTGGAAATAAATCTTTTTCTGCCGATTGTAATAATGGCGATATAAATATAGAATTTATAAAATAATAATTAATTAAACTATTAATTGTTGAAATAATAAATAATGGTTGCAAGATTAATTGTAAATAGTCTTGTAGCCATTATTGTAATTTGATGGGAACAATTGATTTGTTTATAGTAGTACAAGAGTAGTAAATTTGAGCGATATATTTGTGACAATTTTTTTGATTTTAGCATATAATAATTTTGTAAGTGCAATAATATATTGAAATAAAACTTTTGATTTATTATTGTTTTGTTATTTTTGGCAGTAGCTTTCACTAAATTATAACGATTTTTATGCTAAATGCATATAAAAAATAGTAAAATAAAAAATTTTTAAAAAAGTTTGTAAAATCTCTTGCTTTTTTTTAAATGATTTGTTATAATACAAACGCTGTGGAAGCTTAGCTCAGTTGGGAGAGCATCTGCCTTACAAGCAGAGGGTCATAGGTTCGAGCCCTATAGTTTCCACCATACGCGGGAGTGGCTCAGTGGTAGAGCGTCGCCTTGCCAAGGCGAATGTCGCGAGTTCGAATCTCGTCTCCCGCTCCATTTTTTTATAAGGCACCATAGCCAAGTGGTAAGGCAGAGGTCTGCAAAACCTTTATCCCCAGTTCAAATCTGGGTGGTGCCTCCAATAAAAATGCCGAAGTGGCGGAATAGGCAGACGCAAGGGACTTAAAATCCCTCGGTCCACAAGACCGTACCGGTTCAAGTCCGGTCTCCGGCACCAGAGGCGATAAAGATTGAACCTTTATCGCAGATAAGACCTTGTCGTTATCGGCAAGGTCTATTTCTTTAATTTCCTTGTCGTTGCCGAAAGTCAGATATGTAACTACTGTATCGTCGTAAACAAACACTTTGTAAACGAGGTGGTCTATAAGTTTCTTTTGGTATTCCTTGTCGTTCGGGTCGCCCTTTATTAGCATAGCCACAAAGTCAATAATCTTTTCTTTTGTTATCTTTTGCCCGCGCTCTAACTCTATTTGAGCCTTGTGGGCGGTTAAATCTTTTATAAGTATTTCTATCTCTTGCATTTTGCGCTCTATATTTGCCCGCAGTAGGTCGTTACGCGCCAGTATAAAGGCGTTTGTGAGTTGTTCCGCCTCGTCTTGTGCGTGGCGGATTTGCGCTTCTATGCTCCGCATTACGTTGTCGCCAGTGCGTTGCTCGTGGTAGTTTATTGTGTCTTGCGCAACTTTCTCGACGATTTTTCTATCGCTCAAAAAATCGTGTACCACTTGGGTAACGTACAATTCCAGTTTGTCTTTGTCCTCGCGTTTCTTGTCGCAGAGTGCTTTATTTTTCTGCTTACAAACATAATAATAATGTTTTTTGCCTAATCTGCTTGTTCCGCCGCCCGCTATCATAGCCGTGCCGCAATGTCCGCAAAACGCTTTGCCCGTAAGCAAATACGGCTCAATAGCGGAGTTTGCGCCCGCAAGTATTTTGTTTTGCTGTAACCTTTTTTGCACCTTTGCAAAAGTTGCCTTGTCTATGATAGCAGGGTATGTATTCGCGCATAGCCGTTGCCCGTGCATAAATTCACCCGTATATTTGGCGTTAGACAGCCAGTTTTCAAACGTGCGGAAAGTAAACGGCTTGCCCTTGTAAAGTATATGCCGCTTGTTCAATTCGTCGGCTATTTCTTTCTTGTCCGTGCCGTTCGCGTACTCGGTAAAGATAAAGCGCACAATTTCGGCTTGTTCCTCGTCAATGGCTACTTTGTGTATCGTGCCTTTGTTGCCTTTCTTGTCGGTATCTATGAGTTTATACCCGTAGATGAGATAACCGCCGCAATACGTTCCGTTTTTAACGCTCGTGTCCAGTCCGTCGTGTACACGCTTGGAAAGTCTCTCGCTGTATTTTTCGTCGTTCCATTCCAAAAACATTTCATATATTTCGCCGCCCTCGTCGTCGCTGACTGGCTCGGTTGCAGAAACTACCCGTATGCCGTGCTGCTGTTTCAACTGCGCTTTGTACATTATACTGTCAATGCGGTTTCTGGCAAACCTATCAAACTTGTAAACGATAATATGCTGGAATGCACCTTTGTCTGCGTCGCTTATCATTTTCTGAAAGTCTGGTCGGTTATCATTCGTTCCCGTCCTTGCCTTGTCCATATAGGTCTTTACGACAGTAAACCCCTTGCTTTGGGCATACTCGGTGCAAATGCGTACTTGCCCCTCGATAGACTGCTCGTTTTGTCCTTGTGAACTGTACCTTGCATAAATAACTGCGTTGCTCATTGTCTGCTCCTTTGGCGTAGGGTGCGGCTTAAAAATTTTGTGTTCGCTTTGGTGCTTACCGTCTTAACTAGCCAAAAATGCCGACGAAGGAAAATTGTCAAGGGTTTGCCCCGAAGGGGTCGGCGGCTTTATGCCTCACGGGAGATAAATCGCCGCCCTTGACAATTTTTCGAGGCGGTGATACCCACGCCAAAGGCGGTAAGCACAAGCGAATACAAAACTATTTGATACTTACCAAAAATGAAATAATGCCTTACGTTGATTTTAGCAGATTTAGAACAATAGAAATTATCGTAATAATATGAATATTGTCAGATAATGTAATCAGTCTAATATACATTTGACTTTTAAACGTAAAAATGCTATAATTATTAAAATTTAGATAGGAGTAACAAATGATAAAATTAGTTGACATCCTTAATATTGAGAATGCAAATTATTCAAAGTATAAAATTCATTTTGCAACTGGTGCAACAAATAAAAAAGAGCCGTATAATAAATTTTTAATAAATGAATTTGACGAATGGCAAGCAGACCAGACAAACAAAAATTTTAGTCGTGAGTATGTTATATCACTGATATATTATGATAAAGATATTTGGCTTTTTGGTGGTATTTATAAAGTAACAAATCAAACACCGCAACCTATATCGCATAATGACGGTTGGAGCGGTTGGCATTACGATTTAACTCTTACCGATAATCAAAAGGATTTAATCGGTAGAATTTTTGTTTACTATAAAAAAGAGTATCGTGCATCATACCCTAATTTGGAATTGCAACCCACAAATGGTATTAAGCCTGCGGATATTTGTATTTCCTCAATTTTAGATAAACGAGTTACTATAAACGATTTTAATGGTTTTGATAATGTAAATATTTCTTATCAGACATTAAAGCATATTATAGAAAACAATATTACAACGTGGAAATCTGCTTTATCTAACGTAAAAGGCATTTACTTAATTGTGGATACGCTTACTGGCAAGCAATATGTAGGTAGCGCATACGGCGAAGATTGTATATGGCAACGCTGGTCTGAATATGCGAAAAACGGACACGGTGGAAATATTGAGCTGAAAGAAATATTGCAAAATAACGGCACTGATTATAAAAATAATTTCAAGTATTCGATTTTAGAAGTATGTAATATGAACTTGGGCAACGATTATATAATCGGACGCGAAACTTACTGGAAAGAGGTCTTAGTGACAAGAAAATTTGGTATGAACAGTAATTAAAATATTCAATTTCAAACAGGGGCTAAATTATGGAAGATTTAAAGAACTTTAATATTAAAAAAATTATTGAACTGCTATCACAACGCCGTCCTATTTTTCATAATGAAAGAGATTTGCAGTTGGAATTTGCATTATTATTAAAAGAACTCTATAATTCCGATGTTCGATTGGAGTATTTTTATAGTTTGGAAAGCGCAAACGACAAACACAATAAACGAAATTATATAGATATAGTGTTACAAAATAGTAATGACTGTATCTTAATTGAATTGAAATATAAAACTAAAACGCCCAAAGAAACTATTATACATAATGGTGAATTATTTTTATTACAAAATCACGGAGCACAAGATTACGGTTGCTATTCGGTTTTGTCAGATTTGTCAAGAATTGAAAAAGTAAAAGAAATTAACGGCAAGAAAGTTATCGCTTATTATTCCGTATTATTAACAAATGATTTGTATTATCTCAAAGGTTTTAAGCAAGGAACATTATTTTCTAATTATTCGTTGCGACATAATCGAACAATAACGGCAAATCAAGTTTTAGATTTCTGTTTAAATAATAAATTAAAAAGTCAAACGTGTGCTGCGGGTTTTACAGAACTATCATTCCTTAACGAATACAATATTTATTGGCAAGAATATAGTAAACATTTATACTATATGTTTTTAGGCAAATCCACTTTATAATTAAATTACGGGGTGAACTGTTAGTATTACCAGTTCACCCCGTAACGTGTAACGCAGTTTTAATGCCGTCCGTTTACGGGGTGGACATAGTATTACCTTAGTCCACCCCGTCACACTGTAACACTTTTGGGGTAAATACGGCAATATGCGGGCGGCGACAGCCGCCCGCAGTGGCGTATAGTATTACCTACGCCACTATGTAACACTGTAACACTTTTGGCGTAAAAAACGGAGAATATTGTAAATCTATGACGAAAAGTATTTATTTTGTTTTATGCCCATTAGGGTGGGTTCTCTTGGGTGGGAGATAGTAAAACGGCAACGAGCCTAAACTCATTGCCGTTTTACTTTTACCTTTTTGCGACAAAGCCCGCAACCCCGTTTACAAATACGTATCTAAGGTTCAATCTCTGTCTGTCTTGGTGCACCAAGATGACCTAAAATCATTTTAGGTCATTTTTTTGTGAAAGATAATGTAT